>Ga0255052_10000532_pt1 | contig 30570 bp, 23 predicted proteins | sample JV7_2_21_MG_FD_188632 | JGI IMG/M metagenome (GOLD analysis project Ga0255052, IMG submission 188632) | Seawater microbial communities from Jervis Inlet, British Columbia, Canada - JV7_2_21 | ecosystem: Environmental > Aquatic > Marine > Inlet | place: Canada: British Columbia | collected...
TCGCCCACACGAAGACGCTTGGCGAGCTTATGGGTGGCGGCTCACGTCGTCTTGTTCTGCTGGCTGAAGCCGATGTTACCGACCGGGTCGTGGCCGCGCTGCGTGACGCCGAGGGGACCGCCCGATTCGGTGTTGTCGTCGCCGCCGATTCCCGCGGCTCGCGGGACAGCGACAAGGTAGGGGCTTTCGAGCAGCTTACCAAACTGGAGAACCTCGAGTGGGTCAGCCCTGATTACGACTATGAAGAACTCAGCGCGGCGGCGCGAGCCTGCCGCGGCCGCATGCTGCGAGTGTTACGCGATGACCTGGATGAGGCGTTGCGGGACCGGCAATTCATCGTCCAGTACCAACCCAAGGTCGAGCGTGGCTTAAGCACGCGCTGGCAGACCCGCGAGGCCGAGGCGCTGGTTCGCTGGCGCCACCCCAAGCATGGACTTGTCGGGCCTCTCGAATTTCTTCCCGAAATGGAAGCGTTCGGCCTCATGGGTCGCCTGACCGATTTCGTCCTGCACGAATCGGCAGCCCAGCTCGTGCGCTGGAAGAACAAGGGAATCGATCTGTCGGCCTGCATCAACCTGGCATCAAGTCAGCTGAACGACAGCAAGCTACCCTCCAGATGTGCCGAACTGATCGGCAAATACGGCCTGGATTGCTCTAAATTCACGTTCGAGGTCGCAGAACAGGACCTCAGCGACCCTGAAGCACCTCACCTGAAAACGCTGCGTGCGCTCAAGGAAAGGGGTTTTCGCCTGTGCCTCGATGACTTCCGGGTTGCCGCGGCATCCCTCGGTGCGCTCGATCAGCTGCCGTTCGACGAGATCAAGATTCACGCATCAGCGTTGCATCGCGCCAGGGATGACTCGATGCGCATGAAGGTGCTGGCCGCCATCATCGGCCTGGCGCACAGCCTGGGCATGACGGTTTGTGCCGAGGGCATCGAGGATCACGAGACCTTCGAGTTCCTCAAGACGATCGACTGCGACAAGATGCAGGGCTTTCTGATCTCGGAAGCGGTGCTGCCCAAGCTGCTCAAGAAAGTCTACGGCCCCGGGAAAAACGACCAGGTTGCCTAGAGATCGCGGGATGGTCGTCGCCGTAAGTAAAGCGCAGCGTAGCGAGCCATGGAGGCGACGAGTATGCCGGTCGCGATCTCCCTGTGGCTACTCAATGTGTTTCAAAATCCCGTCGAGCTCATCGAGCGAGTTGTACGAAATGACAACTTTGCCTGAGCCCTTCTTCGTGTGATTGACGCGCACTTTCGCGCCAATTTTCTCAGACACTTCAATCTCGAGCCGCCGGATGTCGGCGTTACCGGTGTCGGCCGGTTTTACCGCCTTCCTGGTGTCGCTCTTGTCGAGCATGCTGCGTACAAGGCGCTCGGTTTCGCGAACCGACAGGCCTTTCTTGACGACCTGGCGGGCCGCATCGAGCTGCTGAACGGCATTGCTGATGGCAAGCAGCGCGCGGGCATGGCCCATTTCGAGCTCACGTGCCTCCAGCATCGGCTTCACTTTGTCCGACAGCTCCTGCAACCTCAGAAGGTTGCTGACCGCAGCGCGCGATCGCCCGACAGCCTCGGCTGCTTCGGCATGCGTCAGGTCAAATTCACGAATAAGCCGGTCCAGTGCGCGGGCCTCTTCAAGTGGGTTCAGGTTCTCGCGCTGGATGTTCTCAATGAGCGCCATGGCGATGGCCGCTTGGTCGGGAATCTCTCGTACGACGGCAGGAATCTCCTGGAGCCCGGCCATCTGCGCCGCGCGCCAGCGGCGCTCGCCTACCACGATCTCGTATTTTTGTGTCCCCGTGCCTGCAATAGGGCGGGCAACGATGGGTTGCACAACGCCCTGCGCCTTGATCGATTTCGCGAGGTCTTCAAGCGTGTCCTGGCGAATGTCGACCCTGGGCTGGTACTGGCCGCGTTGCAGTAATTCAACAGGCAGGTTGCGCAGGCCTTCGCCACTGTCCGGGCCGCTTACCGCTGCAGATTTCGAAACGGGTTTGCTGAGTAGCGCGTCGAGACCGCGGCCTAGTCGTTTCTTTGGTGACATCTCCTGGTTCCTACACCGCCCTCAGGCGACCCTCGCGCGCATCTTCCCTGCGCAGGATCTCGCCGGCAAGAGCAAGATAGGAAATCGCGCCGCGCGACGAGCGGTCGTGCAGCAACGCGGGAAGCCCAAAGCTCGGCGCCTCCGCCAGGCGAATATTGCGCGGGATGACGGTGCGGAAAACCGTGCGGTCGAAGTGCTGGATCAGCTGCAGCGAAACCTCGTTTGACAGGTTGATGCGCGGATCAAACATCGTCCTCAGAATGCCAAACACCTCGAGCTTCGGGTTCACCGAGTCCCTGACCTGCTCGATCGTATTGAGCAATGAGCTGAGCCCCTCAAGTGCGTAGTACTCACACTGCATCGGGATCAATACGCCGTCTGCAGCGGTTAGTGCATTGACCGTCAACATGTTGATCGATGGCGGGCAATCAATAAGGATGAAATCGTAAAGCCCGGCGACCGGCGCCAGCGCTTTCCTGAGTTTCATCTCCCGGCCAATCTCCTGCAACAAGTTGACCTCGGCCAATGTTAGTTCCTCGTTGCCTGGCAACACGGCGAAACCGCCTTCGGGCGCTGATAATATCGTGTCCGCCGCCGTCGCGTCGCCGAGCAATACGTCGCAGGCCGAGTTCTCGAGTTCCATCTTGTTGATGCCGCAGCCCATGGTCGCGTTGCCTTGCGGATCCATATCGACAAGCAGCACGCGGCGCTGCGTCGCGGCAAGCGATGCCGCCAGGTTGACGCAGGTCGTCGTCTTGCCGACGCCGCCTTTCTGATTCGCTACTGCAATGATGCGTGCCATTTGTCTATATCGCGGCTAAAGCCGCTCCTACGCTCGATTAAGTAACACGGCATGCCGTGAACCCGCCTCGAGTCCCGGCACTTTGAGTTCCACTACGTTGCTGCGCCACGTATTGGGCAAATGTTTTAGTTCTTCTTCCGGGTAGCGCCCTTTGAGCGCTACAAACACCCCGTCCTCTCCTACGTGGTGTCCGGCGATCTCCACAAGCTTCGGCAATGCGGCCAGAGCCCGGGCAATCACGGTATCAAAGCGATAGCCGGGTGCATAGTCCTCGGCACGCGTCTTGGCCGCGGTAACGTTGTCCAGACCCAGCAGCCCCGCGACGTGCTGGACGAACATGATCTTCTTGTTATTGCTGTCGATGAGGTGAAATTCGCGCTGCGGCTCGACAATTGCGAGTGGCAGGCCAGGAAACCCGGCGCCTGTCCCGACATCGAGAATGCGGCCGCCTCGCAGCAGCGGCTGCGCCGCCAGGCTGTCGTCGATGTGTACCGTAACCATCTCACCACGATCACGGATGGCCGTCAGGTTGACCTTCTGGTTCCAGCACTCGAGTTCGTCGAGCAGCGCTGCGAATTTTTCCTCGCGGGTCGTCATCGACCCTTTATATCAGGCTACGAGCAATGCCATGAAGTCATCGACCGCTGTTGCCGCCAGTTTCTCGCGGTTGGCACAGAGCTCACTAAGCGCTTCCCATTGGTTCGCGGCGAGCTTCGGCGACACGCTGTCCACGAACTTCTGCTTGAGTACCGGGATGCCTTCGGCGCGGCGCTCGCGATGACCGATCGGAAAATCGACCGCGATGTTGTCCGTGCTCGAGCCATCCTTGAAAAAGACCTGTACCGCATTGCCGATGTAGCGTTTGTCCGGATCGAAGTAGTCCTTCGTGTATTGCTCGTTCTCGGTCACGACCATCTTGTCGCGCAGTGCGTCGATACGCGGGTCGGACGCAACGTCGTCTTCATAGTCGGCTGCGGTCAGTCGGCCGAAGACCATCGGTACCGCGACCATGTACTGGATGCAGTGGTCGCGATCGGCCGGGTTATCGAGAGGGCCGGTCTTGTCGATGATGCGCACTCCCGCCTCCTGCGTTTCGATAACAATCCGGTCGATGTCGTCGATACGGTCCTTAACCTGCTCGTGCAGTGTCATCGCGGCCTCGACCGCGGTCTGCGAATGGAACTCGGCCGGGAATGAAATCTTGAACAACACATTCTCCATGACGTAGCTGCCGTAGCCGCGCTGGAAGCCGAATGGATTGCCCTTGAAGAGTACGTCGTAGTAGCCCCATGTTTTTGCTGACAGGGCGGACGGGTAGCCCATCTCTCCGGTCATGACGATCAGCGCCAGGCGCACCGCACGACTCGTTGCATCGCCTGCGGCCCAACTCTTGCGAGAACCCGTGTTCGGGGCGTGTCGATAGGTGCGCAATGCGCCACCGTCGATCCATGCGTGTGAGAGGGCGTTGAGCACCTGGTCCTTGTCGCCTCCCAGCATGCGGGTAACGACTGCGGCCGATGCAACACGTACGAGCAGCACGTGATCCAGACCAACGCGGTTGTAGCTGTTCTCGATCGCCAGCACGCCCTGGATCTCATGTGCCCGGATCATTGCCTCGAGCACATCGTGCATCGTCAATGGCTCTTCGCCTGCCGCGCGGCGCTGTCGGCTCAGGTAGTCGGCAACCGCAAGGATGCCGCCGAGGTTGTCGGACGGGTGACCCCATTCGGCTGCGAGCCAGGTGTCGTTGAAGTCGAGCCAGCGATTCATCGCGCCGATGTTGAATGCCGCCATGACCGGTTCGAGTTCATAGGAGGTGCCGGGCACGCGGGCGCCGCCCGCGAGTGTCGCCCCGGGAACAACCGGGCCGAGCAACTTCGTACAGGCCGGGTAGTCGAGCGCCTGAAAACCGCACGCGAGTGTGTCCATCAGGCAGTAATGTGCGGTCTCGAAAGCCAGGTCGCTGTCGATCCTGGCGTCACAGACGAAGTCTGCAATGTCGACGAGTTCCTTGTCCCAGTCGGGGCGCTTCGCCGAGCGAATATCAATATTGGACATGTGCTATTTCCCTAGCGGTCTTCAATCGTGACCCATTCCTGCAAGGACGGGCCTATGTACTCGGCCGCGGGCCGAATCAGTTTGTTGTCGGCGCGCTGCTCCATGATGTGCGCCGCCCACCCGGTGATGCGCGAGCAAACGAAGATCGGCGTAAACAGATACGTCGGGACACCCATGAAGTGGTACACGCTCGCCGCAAAGAAATCGGCATTGGCGAACAGCTTCTTCTCGTCCCACATGACTTTTTCGACGGCTTCCGATACCTCGTAAAGGTTCATGTTGCCGGCTTCTTCGGCGAGCGTTTTCGACATGCGTTTGTTGATAGCGTTACGCGGATCGGAGGTCGTATACACGCGATGGCCGAAGCCCATGATGAGCTCTTTGCGCTCGAGCATGCCGAGCACGCCCGCCGTCGCTTCCTCTGGCGAGTTGAATTTCTGAATTAGCGCCATCGCTGCTTCGTTGGCACCGCCATGGAGAGGGCCGCGCAGTGCACCAATCGCGCCGCTGACGGCAGAGTGCATGTCGGATAACGTGCCGGTGATGACCCGGCCCGCGAAGGTCGATGCGTTGAACTCGTGTTCGGCGTACAGAATCAGCGTCGTCGACAGGCATTTTTCATGCAGTTCAGATGGTGCCTTGTCGTGCAACAAGTGCAGGAAGTGTCCGGCGACAGTGTTGTCGTCCGTTGCTGTTTCAATACGCACACCGTCCGTGTGGTAACGATGCCAATACAAAAGGATCGATGGCATCGCCGCTAAGAGCCTGTCCGCCACGCGTAGCTGATTCGAAAAATCGCCTTCGGGTTCGATGTTGCCGAGGAACGATACCCCCGTGCGCAGCACGTCCATCGGGTGCGCGTCGGCCGGGATCATCTCCAGGACCGTCTTCAATGCATCCGGCAGTCCACGCATCGATTTTATCGTGACAATGTATTCGTCCAGTTCGGCCTGCGTTGGCAGGTGCCCATGCAACAGCAGGTAGGCGACTTCCTCGAACGCCGCATTGTCCGCAAGGTCATAAATGTCATAGCCGCAATAAGTCAGGCCGGCACCTTCTTTGCCGACCGTACACAGCGCCGTCTTGCCCGCGGTTACGCCCGCCAGGCCGCCTGTTTTTTTCTTGTCGTTCATTTCTTTAGTCCTTGCTCTTTAAAGAGCGCGTCGAGCTTGTCTTCGTAGGCTTGGTAGCCAAGAACGTCATAGAGCTCCATGCGCGTTTGCATGCGGTCAATAACGGCGGATTGCGTGCCTTTTTCGCGCACGTCGGTGTAGACATCGAGTGCCGTCTTCGACATGGCGCGAAACGCCGTTAGTGGGTACAAAGCCATGCGAATACCCACGCCGGCCAGTTCTTCGGTCGTAAACAGAGGCGTCTGGCCGAACTCGGTCAGGTTGGCCAGTACCGGCACCTGAATGGTGTCCGTGAATTGCCTGTACTCGTCGAGCGTCGTCAGCGCCTCGGCAAAAATCATATCCGCCCCGGCTTCAACGTAGGCTGCGGCGCGATCAAGTGCAGCCTGTTGCCCTTCGACGGCGTGCGCATCGGTACGCGCCATGATGACAAACGCGTCATCAATGCGTCCGTCCACGGCCGCCTTGAGACGATCGCACATTTCAGCGGTCTCGACGAGTGCCTTACCCGGCCGGTGACCGCAACGTTTGACCGCAACCTGGTCCTCGAGATGGCAGCCGGCGGCACCCGCCCAGGTCATCTCACGAATTGTGCGGCTAATCATAAAGGCGCTGCCCCAGCCCGTGTCGGCGTCAACCAGCAATGGTGCGTCCGCAACCGATGCGATGCGACGAATGTCTTCACAGACGTCGTTCAGTGTTGTCATCGCGAGGTCCGGCAGACCAAAGGACGCATTCGCGACGCCCGCGCCAGACAGGTAAATGGCACGAAAGCCGGCTTCTTCGGCTAAAAGCGCTGTAAATGCGTTGATCGTGCCGACAATTTGCAGCGGCCTTTCGGCCTCGAGCGCAGCCCGGAAACGTGCTCCAGCACTCATGATTCATGACTCCCAGATGGTTACACACGAAATTTTAATCTCAATTAAAATTTCTGGGGGAGCGATTCTAAACCACCGGGGTAGCGTTTCCCAAATTGATCGAACCGGAAAGATTGGTGTAGGAGCGCTGCTTGCAGCGCGATAGTCGCAGCGCAAGCGCAGCTCCTACGTAATCGCTACAACAACGCGGCCGGTCACGGTGCCGTCGAGATAGGCCTGGAAGGCACCCGGCAGTTCATCGAAACCGATTGTGCGACCACCGATCGTGTCCAGATGGCGCGGCCTGAGGTCACCACCGATGCGCGACCAGACCGCAAGCCGCAGGTCACGCGGGGTGTCCACCGAGTTGATGCCAAGCAGGCATACGGCCCTGAGGATGAACGGCAAGACGGTTGTTTCGAGTTTATGGCTGGCCGCCAGTCCGATGCTCGCTATGTTGCCACCGTAGCCCGTCGTGCGTGTCAGCCAGGTTAGATAGTCGCCGCCAAGGTTGTCGATCGCTCCGGCCCACTCCGCTTTCTCCATCGGTCGTTTGCCAAGGTCGATCTCGTCACGCAACAGCACGCGGCGCGCCCCAATACTGGTCAGGTAGTCTTCTTCGGTCGCCTTGCCGGTCACCGCAACCGCCTCGTAGCCACGACTATCGAGCATGTCGATTGCGATCGAGCCCACACCTCCGGTCGCTCCGGTAACGGCAACAGGACCACTTCCGGGGAGCTGGCCATTTTGTTCCATGCGATGAATGGCAAGCGCGGCCGTGTAACCGGCGGTACCTATTTGCATCGCCTCTATTGCAGACATGCCGTCTGGAATCGGCACAACACTGTTACTGTCGACGCGCGCGTATTCCGAATAGCCGCCATCGACCGTTTCGCTAAGACCGCAACCATTAACAAGCACCGCGGCGCCCACCCCAAGGTCAGCGTCATCGGAACTGACAACTGTGCCGGCGAGGTCGATGCCGCCGTTTAGCGGGTAGCGCCGCAATATTTTTCCGGCGCCGGTTGCCGCGAGCGCGTCTTTGTAATTGATCGTCGAGTGACTGACCTTGATGACGACGTTGCCGTCGGTCAGGTCGTCAAGGGAAATTTGTTCGAGGCCTGCGACGATCTTGCCGTCGGCCTCATTAATGCGGTATGCACGAAACGTTTCCATCATTTTCCCTTATTCAGCCAGACCTCGAGGCCCTGCGCGTTTAGTTCGATGTCGATGCCCAGCACCTCGCGCATCATCTCACGATCACCGCTGTAGCCGTTCTCCTCGAGCTGCTCGGCATAGAAGTCCAGCAGCCTTTCTCGCAGCGCCGCGGAACGATCATCGTGCTCGTGCTGCCGCGCCATCGCCACGTAAGCATCGATGCCTGCGTGCATCTGGCTGGCCAGCCGCTGCACGTTGCCGACACGACTGTAGTGCGTCAGAAACAGCTGCTCGGGTTCGCAAGCCATGATGCGATCAACAGCGATGTGTGCCTCAGCCGGATCGAACTGCACGGGCGTCGACGTCGGGAATACGACCTCGCCGCGCTCGGTGTCCAGCTCCCGATACGAGACACCGAAACTGTCACCCGTGAACACACCTTTGGACGCCGGATCATTGATGACGTGATGATGCCGCGCGTGACCTTCGGTGTTGATCAGTTGCAGTTCCCGGCCGTTGAGCGACAGCCAGTCACCGTCTTCGGGAATATCGATGCGGGACGCATCGATCGGCATGATCGTGCCATAGATCTCGCGGGTCTCTTCAACGCCATAGACGGCCCCGGCCCCGGCGACGAGTTTCGCTGGGTCAATCATGTGCGGCGCGCCATAGCGATGAACCACGCAGGTCGCATTTGGCAGCGCCTGCATCAGTTCGCCGGCGCCCCCCGCATGGTCGAGGTGTACGTGTGTCAGCAGGACATAGTCGACATCCCCGACATCGAGGTTCTCCCTACGAAGGGCATCGATAAGCAGCGGCACGCTGCTGTTGACGCCAGTATCCACAAAGGCGGCCCGGCCGTTTTCGACGATCAGGTGGCTCGCATCGTGCAGCAATCCTTCGTACTCGGTATCGATGGCAGTGATGCCATCGCCAAGGGTTGTGGTTGCTGTGGTCAATCCGCCGCGGTCGTTTCGAGACCGTCCAGCCGTGAGTAGTACCTGGCAAGCAACTCAACATCCTCATCAGTTAGCGCAGCGACGAGGGGTGCCATGACTGGGTCTTTTCGCGTGCCGTCACGGTACTGGTTCAGGGCGTGTTCGAGATAATCCTCATGCTGCCCGGCCAGTGTCGGCCAGGATGGTGACAGGCTAATGCCATTTTGTCCGTGGCAGGCTATGCAGGTCGCCGTCTCTTCGAGGCTGGGTGCGTTGGACCCGCCAGCCTCAACCGTCTCTGCGCTCACGCTCGCGAGGTAGGCTGCAATATCCTCAATCTGCTGCTCCGTCAGGCTCGACGCCTGTGCGGTCATCGTCGGGTGGGCGCGGGTGCCCTCACGATAGCCCTTGATGGCAACGACGAGATACGCCGCTTTCTGGCCGCCCAGCTTTGGAACCCGGTAGGACGGATAGGCGTTGCGGTAGCCCTCGACTCCGTGACAACCCAGACAGGTATAGCCAAGCGTCTCGCCGGTAGTGGCGTCGCCTGCTGCAAATGCGGGAAAAGGGGCGCTCAGGATTAACAGCAGGGCGGCGGTAACGAATGTCTTTGTCTTGATAATCAACGGATTTTCAACAAGTTGCGTTTGCGGCCCGAGGGCCCGGATGAGTCGACGCCGCTATGGTAGTGACTGTTGCCCATGATTTCTAGCCCGGACGGCCACAGAGTGCGTGCTAGCATCTTACCCTCCGTAACCGCACCCCCAGGATCTGTTGTGAAAAAAGGCTTTGTCATCTTGCTGCTCGCGCTGGCCGTCATCGTTCTCGTCTCGCCGGGGCTCGTGGGCCGCCTCGCCGAAGAATCAATGGATGAGAACCTTGACTGGGCTGCAACCGAAAGCCCGGAATTGACCATTACCTCACAAGGTTTCGACCGCGGCTGGTTTTCCTCAGAGGGGCAGCACCGCGTCGAATTGCGTCACGGCGATATGCACGATGCCCTTCTGATGCTTGCAGCCAACAGCGACTTCGACGGACTACCCGCTTTGATCATCGACACGCGGATCGACCACGGCCTCGTCCCCGTAACCTCGATGGCGAGAGAGAACGGCACACTCCTTCCCGGCCTGGGTAGCGCCGTCTCGACGCTACGCCTCGAGTTCGAGAACGGCGAGACCATCGACGTCCCGGGTACGATCTACAGCGAGGTCGGCCTGACCGGCGAACTGCGCTCCAACTTCATACTCGAGCCCGGCACCTTCAGCGACGGCGACGAGACAGCGCAGTGGGGTGATGTCGACGTGCTGATTACCACAAGCCCGTCGACGAAAGTCGTTGGCTTCAAGGGCACGCTCGACGAAGTCGCATTCGTATCGCCATTCAGCGAGGTTACGATCGGCCCGTTGCACTTCGGCGGGAATCAGCAAAGAACCCACTTCGGTCCCTACGTTGGCGATGCAGAACTCACCATCGAAAAGATTACGATGCCCTCCAGCTGGGGCCAGGACAGCATGGGGCCCATTTCATTCACATCGACAGCCGCGCTTGACGATGACGCCATGACCGGTCGCACGACGGTGCTGCTCGACGACCTGCCATTCGGCGACTTCGGCCGGGCGAGAATCAACATGGACATCTCGGTTGACGACGTCGATGCGCAAGCGCTCGGCAACCTCACACGGACGCTCGACGGGCTCGGCAGCTATGCGTCAGAAGACGAGATCTGGGCGCTGGTGGAGGACGACTTCAAGCAACTGCTCGCAGCCGGCTTCGAGTTGCGCGTTGTGCAGTTGGACGTCGCCCTTCAGCCCGGAACGGTGTCGGCGGTGCTCAACGTCAAGGTAGACGATACCGACCCCGACTCGTTCGTCTGGACGTCGGCGCTGCTGGCGCTGGACGCAACCATGGACCTCAGTGTGCCGGCAGAGCTCATGGAGTATGCGATTTCTCTCGACCCGCAGGTTGGCGCGGCCGTCGGCATGGGCTTCCTGCGCAAGAATCAGGGTGTCTACGAGATGGAGGCCGCGTTCAGCGACGGCTTGTTGACGATCAACGGCGCGCCTATGCCAGTTCCGTGGCTCGGTGGCAACTAACCAGGCTTCCGTCGAGGTCTGTTGCCTCCGGTCGCTGTTCCCGGCACACGGCCTCTGCGTGCGGACAACGCGGATGAAACGTGCAACCTTTCGGCGGCAGCAGCGCTGAGGGAACCTCCCCCGTCACGGCTGTCCTGCCGCCCGCGTTGTCGGGGTCCGGCACAGGAACCGCGTCGAGCAACGCCCGGGTGTACGGATGCCGCGGCCGGCCAAACAACGATTCGTTATTCGCCATCTCGATGAGGCGACCGAGGTACATAACGAGCACGCGGTGACTCACGGCACGAACCACGGCGAGATCATGTGTAATGAAAATGATAGCAAGTCCGCTTTCTTCCTGAGCCTCACGTAGCAGCCGCAGGATTTGCCTGCGCACAGTGCCGTCGAGCGCGGCCACGGCCTCGTCGCAGACCAGCACTTTCGGCTCGAGTATTAGTGCGCGAGCGATCGCAACGCGCTGCGCCTGGCCGCCCGACAATTCGTGCGGGTAGCGGTCGAGAAACCTGGCGCTGAGCCCGGTTTTCTCGAGCATCGCCGTAACCCTATGCCGGCGCTCTTTCGCCGACAGCGCCGCTTCGTGAACAAGCAGTGGCTCGCCAACGATGCTGGCAACTCGCATTTGCGGGTTCAGCGAACCGGTCGGGTCCTGGAACACGAGCTGCATGCCGCGCCGCGTTGCTTTGCTCCTGCCCCCAAGATTTGCCGCAAGCGCATCGCCGCAATAGACGACGCGACCGGCGTGCATTGGCACAAGCCCAAGTGCTGCACGCACGAGGCTCGACTTGCCGGAGCCGGACTCGCCGACGACCGCCACAGTCTCGCCCTCACTGACAGAGAGGTCGACGTCGCGAACCGCGGGTATGACTTGCCCACTCTTTGATCGATAGCGCACCTCAGCCCCGCTAATAGCGAGGACATCCTGTCCACGTTTCGCCGCGGGAACCCCGGAATCCGTCAGCCGTGGGGCGGCTTTGATCAGTGCCCTGGTGTGATCGTGCCGCGGGCTCGCAAACACTTCACGCGTCATGCCCTGCTCAACGAGCCGGCCATTCTCAACAACGAGCATGCGCTCGCAACGACCTGCGACCACGCCGAGATCGTGTGTAATCAGCAGCAGCGACGTGTCTTCGCGAATGTCTTCAAGGAGATCGAGGATTTGCGCTTGCACGGTAACGTCGAGCGCCGTTGTCGGCTCGTCTGCAATCAACAGGTCCGGTCCTGCGAGCAAGGCCGATGCAATCATCGCGCGCTGCCGCATGCCACCCGACAGCTCGTGCGGGAAAGCACCGACCTGTCGTGACGCGTCAGGCAGCCCGACGCGAACGAGCATTTCGATGACACGGTCCCGCGTCTCTGTTGCCGCGCCGATGTCGTGCTGCAACAGAATGCGCCGCAGCTGGGCGCCAATCGTTACGAAAGGATTCAGCGCCTGCATCGGGTCCTGAAACACGATTGCGACCCTGGTAGCTCGCAGCTGGTCCAGCGCCTTGCTGTCGGCGCCGAGTAACTCGTCACCATCGAAGCGAATGCTGCCGGTTACCGAAGCTGTTGCTGGCAGCAGACCGAGAACTGCCAGCGCAGTTTGCGATTTGCCCGACCCGGACTCGCCGACGAGGCCGACTGACTCACCCCTCTCAATCGAGAAACTGATATCCGCGACGGCCACCGAATCGCCGTAGCGAATGCCCAACCCGTCGATGGCGAGCAGGCTCATTTTTCGCCCCTCGCATCGAACGCATCACGCATCGCGTCACCAAAGAAATTGAAACAGAGCAGGATTGCGGCCAGCAGTGCGGCCGGAATCAGCAGCATCCATGACGCCCCCTCCATCTGGTTGACACCCGCATCGACCAGGGCGCCCAGCGAAGTTTGTGGTTCCTGGATGCCAAGCCCGAGGAAGCTCAGAAAGGACTCGACGAGTATTGCCTGGGGAATTGTCAGGGTAACGTAGACGATGACGACGCCGAACAGGTTGGGCGCGATGTGCCGGAACACGATTCTTGCGGTTGATACGCCCGTCAGTCGCGCTGCCTCAACGAATTCGCGCTCGCGCAGCGACAAGGTCTGGCCGCGCACGATGCGCGCCATGTCGAGCCAGTTGATTGCGCCGATCGCGACGAATATGAGCAGGAAGTTTCGCTCGAAGGCGACCATCAACAGGATGACAAAAAAGATGAACGGTAGCGCATACAGCGTGTCGACGAAGCGCATCATGACCGCATCGACACGCCCGCCGAGGTAGCCCGAGATCGCGCCGTACGCGACACCAATGACGAGGCTGACAATGCTCGCGACGATGGCCACGAGGATGGTGACCTGAACGCCTAGCATGCAACGCACAAAAAGGTCGCGGCCAAGATCGTCCGTACCGAACAGCCGAAAATCGCTGACCGCCGGGCTTTGCAACAATTTGCCGAAGTCGGTTTGCAGGTAATCGTGCGGACTCAGCAACGGGCCAATGAAGGCAACAGCAATGATGCCGAGCAGAATGCCGCCGCTGACTTTCATGCCGCGATTCATCGGCGCCGGATCCGTGGGTCGATTACGCCATACAACAGATCGACAACGAGGTTCAGCAACACGACAAGCGTGGCGTAGAAAATGACAATGCCGAGCACGAGCGTGTAGTCGCGGTTAAGCGCGCCGCGCACGAAAAACTGACCGAGCCCGGGAATGCCGAAAATCTCTTCAACCACGACCGAGCCAGTGAGTATCGCCGCAATCGCCGGCCCCATGTAGGACAACACCGGCAACATGGCCGGTTTTAATGCGTGATAGCGCACGATGGCGCTCGTGCCCAAACCCTGGGCGCGTGCCGTGCGAATGAAGTCGCTTGCAAGCACATCGATCATGCTCGCCCTGGTCAGGCGTGCGATATAGGCAACCTGCGGTAGCGCCAGCGCAATGACGGGCAGCACGAAGCGCGAGAGGCCCTCATTGCCGCTCCACCCCGCGGGCAGCCACTGCATTTTCACGGCGAGCAGCAACACGAGCACGGGCGCGATAACGAAAACCGGAACTGAAATACCCGTCATCGCAAAACCCATGACGGTCCTGTCCAACCATGTATTGCGGCGCAGCGCAGCGACTGTGCCGGCCGTAACGCCGACAACAATGGCCAGCAGCATGGCCATGCCCCCGAGCTTCAGCGATACCGGAAACGCATTGCCGATCAGCTCACCTACCGTGTGATCGCGATAGCGGTACGACGGTCCCATGTCACCCCGCACGAGGTTCGACAGGTAGTCCAGGAATTGCTGATGCAGCGGCGCATCAAGGTTGTAAGCCGCCTCAAGCGCTTGACGGGTTTCAGGCGGCAGGACGCGTTCGTCGTCAAACGGGCCGCCCGGTGCGGCGTGCACCATCAGAAAGGCAAGCACAATTACCAACAACAACGTCGGAATTGCGCCCAACAGTCGCTTCAGGGCGTATCGCAGCAAGGCTGTGTTCCGATTAAGGGGTGGCGCCTGCCGGCGCCAGACTCAGGTGCTGACTGTAATGATAATCCAGCACATTGTCTCCCCAGCCGACGACGTCGGGGCTGACGAGATGCTTGCTGACATAAAAATACAGTGGAATTACGGGGTGGTCTGATAGCAGCACACGCTCTGCCTCTTCGAGGAACAGGCGTCGCCGCTTGGGGTCGACCTGCTCGGCGGCCCGCCGCATCTGCTCATCAAACTCAACACTCGCGTACCGCGGCATATTCGACGCGTTGCCGCTCTCCATGATGCTCAGAAACGTGTGGGCATCGTTGTAGTCGCCGATCCAGCTGGAACGAAACACCTGCGTTACCGCGCCAGCACGCATGTTCGCCAGCAACACCTGGAACTCTTCATTAATCAGCGTGGCCTCTACGCCGAGCACGTCTTTCCACATCGCCTGCACTGCGAGTGCGATGCGCTGTTGTGTGTCTGACGTGTTGTAGCGCAGCTCGAACCGTAACGGGTTGTTCGGGTAATAGCCGGCCTCGGCAAGCAACCTGCGCGCGTGAGCGTTGCGCTCATCTTGTGTCTGGTCGGCATAATTAAAGCGGCGCGGCGCATAGTTGTCGACACCCGGCGGTACCCAGCTATAGGCCGCTGCCTCGCCACGCCCCGTGATGCTTTCAACGAGTACGTCGCGATCGATCGCCAGCGACAGAGCCTCGCGCAACTCCGGGTTGTCTTTGAACGGCGGCTTGGTCAGGTTGAAGCCGTAGTAGTAAACACCAAGGTACGGCGCAATATGCAGCTCGTCGGGATAGTCCTCGCGAACCTTTTCGAAACTGTCGGGCGGCACACTGCCGGTCACCTGTAGCTCGCCGGCGCGATAGCGATTCAGCTCCGTCATCTCCTGTGTCAGGACGTGATGCTGGACTTCGTCAATCGCCGTTACCGCATTGTTCCAATACTGCTCGTTGCGACTTAACGACAGAACAGAGCCAGGCTCCCAGCTATCGAGTTTGTAGGCGCCGTTCGACAACAGGTTTTCAGCACGTGTAAATGCCTCGCCGTGCGTGGCGATTGAGCCGGGGTGCACCGGGAAGGTGCTCGGGAACGTCAACAAGCTCAGCAGGTAGGGCGTCGGTCGGACCAACGTGATGACCAGCGTTCGCTCGTCGGCGGCGATGACGCCGAGTTCTTCCGGCGGCAGGTCGCCCGCAATAATCTCGGTAACATTGTTGATGTCGGCGACCATTCCCGCGTAGAACGCCGCTGTCGCCGGATCGACAAGGCGCCTGAGGCTGAAAACGAATTGTTCTGCAGTTACAGCGTCGCCGTTCGACCAGCGCGCATCCTCGCGAATATGGAACGTATAGATCAGGCCGTCGTCTGACGCGGTCCATTCGTCAGCCACGCCGGCAACAAGCTCGCCCGTTGCCGAGTAGCTCAGAAGACCTTCGCCAATGTCTCGCAACACTTCGCCGGCCGCCACGCTGCGCGCCTTGTGCGGGTCGACCGATTCCGGGTCTGTTGACAGACCGCGATGCAGCACTGAAGCCGCGGGACCCCCTACCTGCGGCACGCCCTGGTACTGCCAGACGACAGCCACGGCGGCGGCCAGTATCACCAGGTATACAAGGGCGCGCTTCTTGCTAATCATGCGGACTTCCTGAGCTGGCGTTTCTTTATGTGTATCAACAATAGCGACACGGCCGACGGCGTCATGCCCTCAAGCCGGGATGCCTGTCCCAGCGTGACTGGCCGGGCGAGTTGCAGGCGCTGCCGCGCCTCGTTCGACAGCCCGTCGACGTCACAATAGTCCAGGTCCTCAGGCAGGCGTAGCGATTCCTGCTTTGCCTGCTTCGCAATTTCTCGCTCCTGCCGGTCAATGTAGCCCGCATATTTGGCCTGTACCTCGACCTGTGTCTCAACTTGCTCGCATTGCTCCGCATCGAGATCCGGGCTGTTTTTACCAACGGCCTCGAGGCTGACGACGTCAGCGTATGTGAACTCGGGTCGTTTGAGCAGCTCGATCGCCCGCACGCCCTCGGGTTTGATCTTGATCGCAGCGAGGCGATGCTGCTCAGCTTCGACCGCCTCGACCTTTTTGTTGAACGCCGACCAGCGCGTATCGTCGATCAGGCCAAGCTCTCGGCCAATCGGTGTCAGTCGCTGGTCGGCGTTGTCCTCGCGTAACGTAAGCCGGTACTCTGCCCGGCTCGTAAACATTCGGTAAGGCTCGCTAACGCCGCGCGTAATCAGGTCGTCGATCAGGACACCAATGTACGCTTCCTGACGCTGCGGAAACCATTCTACCAGTCCGAGCGCCTGCCTTGCGGCGTTGAGCCCGGCCAGAAGGCCCTGGGCGCCGGCCTCTTCGTAGCCCGTTGTGCCGTTGATCTGCCCCGCAAAATACAGCCCCGTCAGCGGCCTCGTTTCAAGCGTTGGCTTCAGGTCCCGCGGATCGAAAAAATCATATTCGATAGCGTAGCCCGGCTGGGTGATGCGCGCATTTTCAAACCCGGGGATCGAGCGCACAAACCGCAACTGCGTCTCGTACGGCAGGCTGGTCGAAATACCGTTCGGGTAAACGATGTTCGTGCCAAGCCCCTCGGGCTCGACAAACACCTGGTGAGCGTTCTTGTCGGCGAAACGAACAACCTTGTCTTCGACCGACGGGCAATAGCGCGGCCCAACGCCCTCGATTGCGCCCGTGTACATCGGCGACTCGTCGAGCGAGCCGCGAATGATGTCGTGCGTTTCTTCGCTTGTCTTCGTGATATGACAGGACACCTGCCGCGGATGCTCACCACGGCGACCAAGGAACGAGAACACCGGCATCGGTTTATCGCCGGGCTGTTCCTGCATCAGGTCGTAGTTCAGTGTTTTCCCGTCGAGTCGCGGCGGCGTCCCGGTCTTGAGGCGCGCGACGCTAAACGGTAACTCGCGCAGTCGCCGGGCAAGCGCGATCGATGGCGCATCACCAATGCGACCGCCCGCTTCTTCGCTCTGTCCGATGAGAATGCGGCCGCCGAGAAAGGTGCCAACCGTCAGGACAACCGTGGGCGCGCGAAACTTCAGGCCATCTTCGATTACGACGCCCGCCACGGAGTCACCCTCAACGATCAGGTCGTCTACAGACTGTTCGAAGATCGACAGCCCGTGCTGGTTCTCAAGCAGGGCACGAATCGCACGCTTGTAGAGCTCCCGGTCCGCCTGTGCGCGCGTCGCGCGAACGGCGGGCCCCTTGCTCGCGTTCAGCGTACGAAACTGGATGCCAGCGCTATCGATCGCGGTCGCCATGGCGCCGCCGAGTGCGTCGATTTCTTTGGTGAGGTGCCCTTTACCGATGCCGCCAATTGCCGGGTTACAGCTCATCTGGCCAAGGCCCGCGATGCTGTGTGTCACGAGAAGCGTACGTGCGCCCGCCCGTGCGGCAGCCAGCGAGGCCTCCGTCCCGGCGTGGCCGCCCCCGACCACGATGACATCGTATGCTTTGGACATTGGTTAAAAAGTGAGCAACAAGGGTGGCGCATTTTAGCGCTTTACTTGTCCCGATCATATGGCCAAGATGGCAGCGCTTCAGGATTCCTCGGGTAGATTATGTTCCGAACGTCAGTGCTGGCGCTCACGCTTTTGTGCTCACCGCTGGTCGCTTTATCAGCCGCCGAGCTCGAGCTCGAAGACTGCCGCATAAGTGCCGGACCGGGATACCCTGGCATCAAGGCGCGTTGTGGCACGTTCTTGCGGCCGCTCGATCCCGGCAACCCGGAATCGGAACAGATCGGCTTGCGGGTTGCCGTCGTGCCGGCCCTGGACCTGAATCCCGAGCCCGACCCCTTCGTGCCGTTTGCCGGTGGGCCCGGTGGCGGTTCGATCCAGTTTTACTCGGCCTATTACACGGCCTTCGAGCCCGTGCGCCGCGACCGTGACATCCTGCTCATCGACCAGAGGGGCACGGGCGAGTCCGCTCGAATGGACTGCCCGATCGACGATGACATCATCGAAGGTCAGTACTCTGACGAACAGACGCTCGAGTTCACGCGTTCGTGTCTCGACCAGCTTCCTTATGATCCGCGCTTTTTTACGACAAGCGTCGCTGTGACCGATCTCGAGGCGCTGCGTCAGGCGCTCGGTTACCCGGCCATGAATCTGCTTGGTACGTCGTACGGCACGCGTGTCGCACAGCATTTCGCGCGCCGTTATCCAGAGTCGACGCGCACCGTGATTCTCGACGGCGTTGTCCCCCCCCAGATGCCGCTGGGTCCGGACATCGCGCTGCAGGCACAGCGGGCCGTGGATGAAATCTTCGCGCGCTGCGCCGAGGATGCCGCGTGCAACGAAAGCTTCCCCGAGCTTGACCTCGACTTTGCCGGGGTGCGGGCGCGCCTGGAAGAAAGTCCGGTCACCGTAACACTGGCGGATCCGGTTACCGGCCGCCCGACATCGCTCGACTTCGGCCGCAACGAGCTCGCCGGTGCCATTCGATTGCTCGCGTACCAGCCGCGCTCGATCGCCATCGTGCCTCTGCTAATTCACGAAGCGGCTAACGGCAACTTCGTACCACTCGCTGCGCAGTTTCAGCTAACCGTGTCGAGCCTTGCCGACTCCCTGGCGCTCGGCATGCACAACTCGGTCATGTGTACCGAAGACCTGCCGTTCATCGACCGCGAGACCGTCGACACCGCCGCGCTCGAGAAGACCTACATCGGCGCGCTCCAGTTCGAAGCGCTCGAGCTGATCTGTTCGCTGTGGCCCGCGGGCCCGCTCGACGAGGGATTTGCCGAGCCACTGGAAACCGACATTCCGGTGCTGCTGTTGTCCGGTACGGCCGATCCGATTACACCGCCGGACTACGCCGAGCTCGCGGCAGTCAGGCTCGGCAACTGGCGCCATCTCGTCGGCAAGCACCAGGGTCACGGCCAGATCGCGGCGGGCTGCACGCCCGACATCATCGCCGACTTCATCACGACAGCGGATCCTGCCGGGCTGGATGTCGCGTGCATGGAGAAAGCATTTATTATGCCGTTCTTTGTCGACTTCTCGGGCCCGGCGCCATGATTAAGGTTGATGGCATTCACAAGTCCTTCGGCAAGGTGCAGGCAGTGCGCGGCGTCAGCTTCGACGCGCCCGATGGCAAGATCACCGGGCTGCTGGGGCCGAACGGCGCTGGCAAGTCGACAACATTGCGCGTGCTTTACACGGTGCTGCGGCCCGACCAGGGCAGAGCATCAATCGACAATGCCGATGTTGTGACTGACAGCCTCGCCGCGCGGCAACGTATCGGCGCACTACCTCACGGCGCCGGTCTTTATCCCCACCTGACCGCAAGAGAAAACATTGCTTATTACGCACGGCTTTGCGGCCTCGAGAATCATGCGATAGATGAGCGTGTCGAAAACCTGGTTGCGTTACTCGAGATCGGCGACTTTGCCGACCGCCGCACCAAGGGTTTCTCGCAGGGCCAGCGCACCAAGGTCGCGCTTGCGCGCTCGCTGGTACACAACCCGCAAAACGTGATTCTCGATGAGCCGAGCAACGGCCTCGACGTCATGGCAACGCGCTCGCTGCGTGGGCTGATTCTCAAACTTAAAGACGCCGGGCGCTGCGTGCTGTTCTCGAGTCACGTTATGCAGGAGGTCGCAGCGCTTTGCGACGATATCGTCATCATCGCCAACGGCAAGGTCGCAATCGACGACTCAGCCGACGGCATTCGCGAGCGTACCGGTTGCGACGACCTCGAAGACGCGTTCGTCCGCGCCATCGAGCTGGTGGAGCCGGCCTGATGCGCACACTATTGACGGTGTTCGCCAAAGAGGTTGTCGACAATTTCCGCGACCGCCGCACGCTTGCATCGGCATTGATAATGGGCCCGCTGTTCGGGCCCGTGTTGTTTGCTTTTGTAATCAACCTGTCGATCGAGCAATCGCTCGGTGATATGGATCGCACAATGACGCTGCCAGTCATCGGCCAGCAGCATGCCCCCAACCTGATGAACTACCTGCGCAGCCATAATATTGATGTCGTTGACGGCCCTGCCGACCGAGACGCCGCCATGCGTGCGGTTACAAGCGGCGAACGGGACGTCATCGTCATCGTTCCCGATGGCTTCGGCAAACAGCTGGCCGACACTGTGCCGGCCAAGGTTGAGCTGATCTCTGACCAGGCCAACACCCAGGCCGAGCGCGATGCCCGTCGCGTTCGAGGCGCGCTGCGCTCGTATAGCCAGGAGCTCGCGACCATGCGCCTGGTTGCGCGCGGCGTAAGTCCGCTCGTGTTACAACCAATCCATGTGGATGTGGTCGACGTATCCACACCCAGTGGCCGTTCGGCAATGCTACTGGGCATGATGAGTTACTTTTTCATATTTGCCCTGTTGATGGGTGGCATGTATCTCGCGATCGACACGACCGCTGGTGAGCGCGAACGCGGCTCGCTCGAGCCACTGTTATCCCTGCCCGTAACGCGCGATCAGCTAATGCTCGGCAAGATTGCCGCGACATGTGTCTTCATGGCGGTCTCTTTGCTGCTTAGCCTTTGCTCGTTTTTTGTTGCACTCAAATTCATGCCGCTTGAGCAGCTCGGCATGACACCGAACTTCGGTCCCGGGGTGGTAGTCGCCGCGTTCTTCGTGCTTGCGCCGTTCATTCTGCTCGGCGCCTCACTGATGACGCTCGTTGCGTCGTTTACAAAGAGCTACAAAGAAGCACAAACGTGGTTGAGCATCGTGCTGATCGCGCCGACATTGCCAATTCTGATCGTCAGCATCCTGACCCTGAGGCCGCAGCTCGAATTCATGTTCGTGCCAAGCCTTAGCCAACACCTGTTGCTCGTTGACATGATCAAGAACGAGCCGGTCAACCTGTTTCATGTCGCAATTTCCGTATCGAGCACGCTCGCCATTGGCGCCGCGCTGACCTGGATATGCGCCCGCCTGTATCGGCGGGAGGGGCTGCTGGGTTAGGATGCGGCTATGGCTTTGTTTGCCGAATTGCGCCGTCGCAATGTTCTCAAGGTTGCGCTGCTCTACGCCGTTGCCTGCTGGCTGACCATCTGGTTTGTAGACGTCGTCCAGGCCGAGGTGAGTGTGCCTGCGTGGACCAACTTCTTTACATATTTCGTGTTGGCGGCCGGGTATCCGGTCGCGCTCTGGTTTGCCTGGACGTATGAGATCACGCCAGGCGGGCTGAAGAAGGCCTCCGATGTCGACCAGACGCAGTCGATTGTTTACAAGACCGGCCAAAAGCTGAACTCCGCGGTCGCCGTATTGCTCGTGCTCGGCGTGCTCGCCGTTTTTGGTCAACGCCTGCTGCCAAAGTTCGAGTTCCTCGTTCCCGGCACTCCCGAGGGTGATGCCCCCGCGTCCGCACACGTGCCGGCCGACATTCGCAGCCTTACGCTGGATAACGGCCTGAAAATCATCGTCTGGCCGGACCACGATATTCCCAATGTTGTGATGTACAACTTCGTACGCGCAGGTGGCCGCAACGAATACCCGGGCATTACAGGCTTGTCGCACTTTTTCGAACACATGATGTTCCTTGGCACATCCAACCTCGAGCCCGGTGAATTCGATCGAACGATGGAGGCGGCCGGCGGACGGAACAATGCCTACACGTCGTCTGATGTCACGGTCTATATGGACTGGTTTCCGGTGTCGGCCCTGGAGACGATTTTCGAGATTGAGGCAGATCGGTTTCAGAACCTGGAAACCTATGCCGATGCCGTGCAAAGCGAGCGCGAGGTTGTCTATTCGGAGCGGCGCTCGTCCGTCGACAACGACAATTTTTCCAAGCTCGCCGAGCAAATGAAGGCGACAGCCTTTGTCGCGCATCCTTATCAGTTCCCGGTCATTGGTTGGCCGTCCGACATCGAGTCGTGGACCGAAGACGACTTGCGCAGCTACTACGAGACGTATTACGCGCCCAACAATCGCACTATCGTGATCGCTGGCGATGTCACGCCGAAGCGGATTTTCGGGCTGGCCGAAAAATACTTCGCGCCCATGCCGGCACAAGAGCCGCCACCAACCGTCGATACAGTAGAACCTCCGCAGGCGGGCGAGCGCCGCATTGTTGTCGGAGCCTCTGCGCAGACGCCGCTGCTACATATCGCTTTTCACGCCAGCCGCGCGAAAGACCCACAGTCGCTACCATTTAGCCTGTTGCTTGATATTCTTGCCGACGGCGACTCGTCGCGCTTGCACCAGCTGCTGGTCGAACAGGAGGGCACCGCCCTGTCTGTAGGCGCCTGGTTTGACGAGGGCTTCGACCCGGGCCTGGCTTATTTCTACCTGACGCTGCCGCCGGGCGCAGACCCCGAGAAAGTAGAGAGTCAGCTGCTCGATGCGCTCGCACACGTCGTCGCCGAGGGCGTTAGCGAAGCGGAGCTCGAAAAGGCCCGCAACATCGTGCTGGCAGATTACTGGCGCGCGCTTTCGACAATCAACGGCAAGGCGAGCGCCATTGGCGAATTCGAGGTTTTTCACGGCAACTACGAAGCGCTGTTTGATCTGCCGTCGCGACTTGACGCCGTTACTGTTGCCGACCTGCAGGCTGCTGCCGCCGCGGTTTTCGACACGGACAACATGACGGTGGGCGTGCTGCGGGCGCCGGACGAGGAAGGCGCATTATGATGTCTCTGCGAAACGGCGCCTTCGCCTGTATCGCCTGCCTCGGCGGTGCGCTCGCCAATGCGCAGGGCGTTACCTTGCCCGAGTACCACTATGTTGAGCTCGACAACGGCGCCGTTTTTATTCTGCACGAGAAGCGCGACGTACCGCTCATCGGCGTGCAGGCGCTGATCAGCGGCGGTGCAGTAACGGACCCTGAGAGTAGGGCTGGTCTGTCCAACCTGTTTGCGTCGATGCTCGAGAAAGGCGCTGGCGAACGCAACGCCGCCAGCTTCGCCGAGACCGTGGCCGGTGTCGGTGGTTCGCTGTCGGCGAGCGCCGGCCTTGAGACAATATCGATCTCCGCTGAGTTCCTGGCCCGTGACGCAGAACTCGTTGTTGAGTTGCTCGTCGATATGTTGCGCGCGCCCGCGCTCGATCGAGATGAATTCCGCAAGCTGCGCGATCGTCAAATCGACCTGCTCGGGGCCGCGAAGGACGGTGATCTCCGTCGGCTGACCTCCATCTATGGCAATGCTTACCTTTTCGGTGATCATCCTTACGGCACACCGATAGGCGGCAACGAGGCGTCGCTTGCGGCCATTTCTCACCGCGACTTACTCACGTTTTACGACGCTTTCGTCGGAGCAGATCGCCTGATCATTTCGCTGGCCGGTGACTTCGACGCGGCAGAGATGATCAACACGCTCACCGAGGCGTTTGTTGACTGGCGGCCAGCGACAGAAGCGCTTCCTGATGTCGAGGCACCTGCTCCCCAGGTGGGCCGGCGCGTTCTTCTCGTCGATAAGCCGGGCGCGACGCAGTCCTATTTCTGGATCGGCAACGTCGGCGTCAGCGTGCACTATCCGCAACGCGCGGAACTCAATATCGCAAACACGCTTTTTGGTGGCCGCTTCACGTCGATGCTGGTCGACGAAATGCGTACCAAGGCCGGCCTGACCTACGGCGTTCGGTCATCCTTACTGCGGCCGTCGCAACCCGGTTCATTTGCGATCGTCTCGTATACGAAAACAGACACCACCGTGGTCGCAATCGACCTGGCCATCGAGTTGCTCGCGCGGCTCCGTAATGACGGCTTCGATGACGAGCTGATCACGTCCGGCAAGAACTACATCCTTGGTCAGTTTCCTCCGCGCCTCGAAACGGCAGAGCAACTCGCGAATCAGTTTGCTGCCCTGCAGGCGGCCGGTCTCGACGAGTCGTTCATCAACGACTATGGCGCGGCAGTCGCTGGCGCCGCCGGCGAGGATATTCGTGCCGTCATAGCCGAAGTCTACCCGCAGGTCGATAATCTCGTGTTCGTTATCATTGGCGATGCCGAACAGCTTCGTGATGCTGTTGCGAAATACGGTCCGGTAACCGAAATGCCGATCACCGACCCTCGTTTCCGCCCTTGATCTGCCTACTTGCCGATACAGAACTCGGAGAAGATTCGGCCCAGCAGATCGTCCGAGCTCACGGCGCCTGTAATTTCACCGAGTGCTTCCTGCGCAAGGCGTAGCTCCTCAGCCAACAACTCGCCGGCCCTCGTGTCTTCGAGCGCGGCCTTGCCCACCATGAAGTGATTCGCCGCGCGGCGCAGTGCATCGATGTGGCGCTTACGTGAGGTGAATGCGCCCTCGCCCAGGTTTCGATAACCGGCGGCAGCCCGCAGGCGTTCATGCAGCGCGTCAATTCCGTCGCCCGTTTTTGCCGATAACCTGATGGTGCCACTGTCGCCGGCCGCGAGGCCTGCGCGCTCACCCGTCATGTCGATCTTGTTACGAACGATGATGGTCTCGGCGCCCTCCGGGAGCTCTTCGTCGATCTGTTGCTCGAGCGGCTCGTTTGCATCCTGGATCCACAGCACAGCATCCGCGCTCTTGAGCGCTTCGCGAGCGCGGCGGATACCTTCTTCTTCAATCCGGTCCGGGTCGTCTCTTAGGCCGGCTGTGTCGATGAGCTCGACGGCGAGTCCGTCGATGTTGATTTGCTCGCGCAAGATATCGCGCGTCGTGCCCGCAACCTCGGTAACGATAGCCGCCTCTTCCCCGCTCAGTCGATTTAACAGGCTCGACTTGCCGGCGTTGGGCTTGCCGACGATCACGACGCGGTAGCCATCACGCAGCACGCGTCCGACCCTGGCGGTGCGCCGCAGCTCTTCAAACGCGCTAGAGCAACTTTTGAGGCCTGCATGCAGCTGCTCGTCGCCCAGGAAGTCGATTTCTTCTTCCGGGAAATCGATCGCCGCCTCCACATACATGCGCAATCGTACGAGCTGCTCCGCGAGCGCGTCGACCGACGACGAGAAAGCACCAGACAGAGAATGCAGCGCGGCCCTTGCCGCCTGCGCTGTGCCGCTGCCAATCAAGTCGGCGATGGCTTCGGCCTGGGCGAGGTCGAGCTTGTCATTGAGAAAGGCCCGCTTCGTAAACTCACCCGGCTCGGCCATTCGTGCGCCGAGCTCGAGTGTCGCTTCGATGAGCATCGACATGACCACCGGCCCTCCGTGACCTTGCAACTCGAGCACAGACTCGCCGGTGAATGACGCTGGACCGGCAAAATACAGCGCCAGGCCGCTATCGAGGTCCTCGCCGGCTGCGTTTCGAAATGTAGCGGACGTCGCAAACCGCGGTTCTGGCAGCTCGCCGATCATGCGGCGCGCGATTTCTTCGACCTGCGGCCCCGACAGGCGCACCACGCCAACGCCGCCAACCCCCGGCGGTGTGGCAGCTGCAACAATCGTGTCCATAATCTGGGTGCCCGCGTCGGGGGCCTAGCTCTTGTTGGGCTTCTTGCCGCCCTTTTTCTGTTTGGCCTCGCGCTCGACAACCGTGTTGATCTTCCACTGCTGCGCGATCGACAACAGTGTGTTCGTAACCCAGTACAGAACCAGCCCGGCCGGGAAGAATGCAAAAAATGCCGTAAAGATGATCGGCATGATCTGCATCACCTTGACCTGCACGGGGTCGCCCACCTGCGGGTTCAGCCTTTGCTGGAAGAACATCGCACCGCCCATGATCAGCGGCAAAATGAAATACGGGTCGCGTGACGACAGGTCGGTGATCCACAGCGCAAACGGCGCCTGGCGCATCTCAACGCTTTCGAGCAGCGCCCAATAGAACGCCAGGAAGAATGGCATCTGGATGAGAATCGGCAGACAGCCGGCGGCCGGATTGACCTTCTCGCGCTTATACAGCTCCATCATTGACTGGCTGAGTTGCTGCTTGTCGTCCTTGTAGCGCTCCTGCAGCGCTTTGAGTCGGGGCTGCAGATTGCGCATCTTGGCCATCGAGCGGCCGCTGGACTCAGTAAGCTTGTAGAACACCAGCTTGATCATGAGCGTCACGAGAATGATCGCGACGCCCCAGTTGCCGACGAACCCGTACACGAAGCTCAGCAACTGGAACAGCGGCTGCGACAAGATCGTGAGCCAGCCGTAGTCGACCGTTAGCTTCAGGCTCTTGTCGATATCCTCGAGTTGGTCCTGCAGCTTGGGTCCTACAAAAACAGTTGTCGTGAGCGTTTTCGTCTCGCCCGGGGCAACAACGACGGTGCCCCCTATGGCGCTTGCCGTCGACGTGTTACCACGCACGGACACTCTGTAGCGCTGCTCCGTGCCCGCCTCGGGGACAACTGCGTTGACGAAGTGATGCTGAATCGAGCCGAACCAGCCGCGCTCAGATGCAAAGTCGTAAGGCCCGTCTTCGATCAGGTCGTCGCGCTTCAGCTTCTCGGACTTGTCGCCGTTATAAATGATTGGCCCGTCGACAGAGTAAGAGTCGACGTCGAACATCGACCGTTTTTGCTCATAGAAGCGCCGCTGCAGCTGCGCGTATTCCGCGCCTCGCCAGGGCTGCTCGCTATTGTTTGTGACAACCTGCTCAATAACGATCGCGTAACTGCCGCGTGTAAACCGGTAGCGTTTTTCGACCGTAACGCCCGCGCTCTCGGTCCAGGTCAGCGGAATAACGAGCTCGTCATTGCTGCCGAGGTCAAAGCTCTGCCGCGTGCTGGAAAAAACGGCGCGGTGGTTTGCCTCGGCGCCCTCGCCCGTCGATCGCAGGCCGGTTTGAATGAGTCCGAGCTGGTTGGGGTCGGTGCTCAGCAGCTGAATGAGGTCGTCAGGCCGGTCCTTAGCGACCGGATAATTAAGCAGCGTCGCGCCCTGCAGCGTGCCGCCAACGGTGGAGATTTCAATTTCGAATACGTCTGTGCTGACACGAACGGCCGGCGCCGCAGCACTGGTGGTCGGGGCCGGTTGCCCGTCAACGCTTGGCATGACATCGGGCATGTCGTCCTGTCCGTCGACCGGCGTATCACCAAGCTGTGGCAGCTCCATGTCGGTCGGGTCCGCGGCCTCTTGTGCTTCGGTCGCTGCGGGCGGCTGCTCCGGCGTGGGCGCGTAATCCGCTGTCCACTGCTGCCAGGTTACCCAGGCAAGCATGCCGAATACGGCCCAAATAAGGAGTCTTTGATTATCCATTCTTGTCGTTCCTGCGCGCGTCTTCGTCCCTGGCTTTCTGGCATCGTTGCCAGTGCGCCGACATGCTGTCGAACAGCTGTCGGTTGCCGGCCGTCTTTGCCGCGGGCTGGTTAATCACAACAACATCCAGGCCAACCATTTTTGCCTGGTGTTGCCGAAACGATTCTCTGACAACGCGTTTGATTCTGTTTCTGCCGGTTGCCTGCCGACAATTTTTTTTCGAAATAGCGAGGCCCAGCCTCGCGCCTTCTGAGTCATTCGTCCGGCAAAGTACGGTAAACCATTTATCCCGACTGCGCGTCGCTTTTTTGAACACGCGGCCGAATGCAGCAGCATTCAGGAGCCGGTTTTCTTTTTGGAGCCGGTAGAGTGAGCTGCCAGCCAAGGGACAGGAGTTTTTGCCGCTGTGCTGGGCTGTTATTGCGGGGTGAGCCGGGCGCGGCCTTTCGCGCGGCGGCGCTTCAAGACAAGGCGGCCGGCTTTCGTCGCCATGCGGGCACGGAAGCCGTGCGTGCGTGCGCGCTTGATTCTGCTTGGCTGATACGTACGTTTCATTTGCCTGGTACCTGGTTTTTCTGCAAGCCGCTCAATGACCTGCGATCCCGAAGGGCGGCAAGATTATAGAGATGCCCGGTGGGTGTCAATAGAGCACTGCGTACACTTTTGGGGGGCCGCTGCCGCGCGTAAGCATACGCCCGTCTGGCGGCGCTCTGGCAGACGTTATAGACTGCCCGGTCTTCATTCTAATAACTAATATTTGATCGTTTTGGGGACTCAATTGGCAGCCGGGATGACGCTCTGGAATCGCTGCGTCCGCGATCTTCAGGCGGAGCTGCCCGAGCAAGACTTTAATACCTGGATTCGACCGCTGCAGGCGGTCGAGGATGGTGGCGCTTTGCGCCTGCTCGCGCCGAACCGCTTCGTCGTCGACTGGCTGCAGCAACATTACATAGAGCGAATTCTCGAGATCGTCGCGGGCCAGGGCGTTGCGACCGAGGTGGTTGTCGAAGTCGGTTCGCGGCAAATGAGTGCGGCGCCAGTAAGCCCCCGCCCCAGGCCCGTTGCATCAACCCAGCCCGCGCCAATGGCTGTCGAGTCGCGGCTTAACGGCTCTTTCACGTTCGACGCGTTTGTCGAGGGCAAGAGCAACCAGCTCGCCAAGGCAGCGGCCACCCAGGTGGGCCAGAACCCGGGTAAATCGTATAACCCGCTGTTTATCTACGGTGGTGTTGGCCTGGGCAAGACCCACCTGATGCATGCCGTCGGTAACGCCATGCTTCTGCAAAATCCCAAGGCCCGGGTCGCTTATGTGCACTCCGAGCGTTTTGTCGGCGACATGGTCCGGGGTCTGCAGCACAACACTATTTCAGAATTCAAGCGCAGCTACCGCTCTCTTGATGCCCTCCTGATTGACGACATCCAGTTTTTCGCTGGCAAGGAGCGCTCGCAGGAAGAGTTTTTCCATACATTTAACGCACTGCTCGAGGGACAGCGACAAATTGTGCTGACCTGCGATCGCTACCCGAAAGAGGTCAACGGCCTCGAGGAGCGGTTGACGTCCCGCTTTGGGTGGGGCCTGACGGTCGCCATCGAGCCCCCGGAGCTAGAGACGTCGGTAGCTATTCTTATGAGTAAAGCTGCCGCTGAGGGCATCGAGCTGCCCGAAGAGGTCGCGTTTTTTATCGCGAAGCGGATTCGCTCAAACGTTCGCGAACTAGAGGGTGCGCTGCGTCGTGTAATTGCGAATTCGCGCTTTACCGAGAGGCCCATTGACCTCGCTTTTGCCAAGGAGGCGCTGCGCGACCTTTTGGCGCTGCAGGCTCGGCTGGTATCGATAGAGAATATTCAGAAAACGGTTGCTGATTACTTCAAAATTCGGGTTGGTGACCTTTTATCGAAGCGTCGCAGCCGATCCATTGCCAGGCCCCGCCAGTTTGCGATGGCGCTGTCGAAGGAGCTGACCAATCACAGCCTTCCGGAGATAGGTGATGCGTTTGGCGGCAGGGACCATACAACGGTCTTGCATGGCTGTCGCAGAGTGAAATCGTTGCGCGAGACGGACAAGCGCGTTGATGACGATTATTTAAACTTGTTGAGAACTCTGACAGGATGATGTGGATAACCGGTGGACAACCGCACTGGCGGAGATTATCCACAGGCTATGCACAGGTCATGAGCAGTTCTTGCACCAAGTCATAAGTAAGATTTTAGCACGTAGGTTGTTGTTTTATAAAGGGATTAATTTTTTATCCACAGGATCCTTGACCCTTAGTAATAACAATAAAAGACTTATATCCAATATTTATTAACAGGTGGAATCTATGAAGTTTAGCGCAGCTCGGGATGTGCTGTTAAAACCCTTTCAGGCCGTCATTGGTGTCGTTGAGCGTCGTCAGACAATGCCGATTTTGTCGAATGTTTTGCTCGTGGCCAAGGGCAATGAGCTCGCAGTGACGGCGACCGATCTCGAAGTCGAGCTAGTCGCACAAACTGAAGTTTCGGTAGAAGCCGGTGGGGAGATTACAGTCTCGGGCCGTAAGCTCCTGGATATTGTGCGAGCGCTACCGGACGGTTCAATAATCGATATCAGTGTTAGTGGAGAAAAAGCTGTCATCAGATCCGGGCGCAGTAAATTTAGCCTGGCAACGTTGCCGGCCGCCGAATTTCCAAGTGTTGAAGACATCAAGGCTGGACAGACCGTTGAGGTCGACCAGGCGGTGCTTGCCCGTCTCATAGAGAAAACGCATTTCTCAATGGCGCAGCAGGATGTTCGCTATTACCTCAATGGCATGCTGCTGGAAACGGGCGGTAAGCATCTTCGCGCTGTTGCGACCGACGGGCACCGGCTCGCGCTTTGCGAAGCAGAAGTTGAGGGTTCGCTGGATGAGCAACAGGTGATTGTTCCGCGCAAGGGTGTGTTGGAGCTGCAACGACTCATGAGTGGCGAGGGCTCGCTCAATC
>Ga0255052_10000533_pt1 | contig 30557 bp, 28 predicted proteins | sample JV7_2_21_MG_FD_188632 | JGI IMG/M metagenome (GOLD analysis project Ga0255052, IMG submission 188632) | Seawater microbial communities from Jervis Inlet, British Columbia, Canada - JV7_2_21 | ecosystem: Environmental > Aquatic > Marine > Inlet | place: Canada: British Columbia | collected...
AACTCGGACTCAAGCGACTCGATTCTTTGAGCCAGGAAAAACTGCGCCAATACCTCGAGAATATCCAGATCAGTGGTACCCGCCTGCTGTACCTGTTAAATGACTTGCTCGATCTTTCCAAGCTCGAGGCCGGTAAAATGCAGCTTGACGTGAGCCCGATAAACCTGGCCGAACTGATAGAGTACTGTATCAATGAACAGGATCTACGTTTACGCCAAAAAAATCTTAGCTGCGTATTTGATCCCATTATTGACGATTGGGAATGCGCCTGTGACCGCAACCGGATTATCCAGGTAATGACGAATATTATTGCCAACGCGATCAGGTTCAGTCCCGAGGCGGGAGAGATTCAAATTGACCTCGAGCGCGATGAAAGCGGGTTCCGGATTCGGGTTTCAGACCAGGGGCCCGGCATTCCGGCATTAGAACTCGACGAGGTGTTCGACAAGTTTTACCAGAGTAGCAGTAATCGAAATCAGCCGGGCAGTACCGGCCTGGGCCTTTCAGTATGCCGCGAAATTATCGAATTGCATCAAGGGCGTATCTGGGCGGAGAGCAATCCGCGGCAGGGCACCAGTATCCTGTTTGAGATTCCGTTGCAACAATCCCAGGATTAACTGCCTCGTTTATTTTTCGGCGAGCACTTTTTCAAGCTCTTCAAGCGCAGCTTGATCGAGGTCCGGAACCTTAAGCTGGTCGCCTTTCTTGTCGCTGAGCTTTTTAATCGTAGCCTCGGCATCGAGGCAGGCCTGATGCAGGGCCCTGGTTTGTTCGAGCAATGTTGCGGCGCTTTGCAGAGTCGATTTTTTTGCCTCGAGATCGGCTTCCAGCTTCGACTTTTCCTTGCGCATCGACTGCAGTCGAGACTCCGCCTGCCCACGTAATTTAGCTTCGTCCATTTTCTGCTTTTTCAGGGTTTTCAGTTTGCGGACCACGTTTTCCGGGGTGTCGGCAAGCGACTTGGAGATAGCCTTGAGCTTATTCTGCTTGTCAGTCACTTCCGCTCTGGCCTTTTTTAATGCCTCGGCATTGTCAGCCTTGCCGGTGGCAAGTTGGCGCTTCGCCTGTTCGCGCGCTTTAACAACCGCTTCGACCTTGACCTCGGCTTCGCTGCGAGACTGCTCGGCAGATTCTGTACGCTGTCTGTACTCATTGACTTGCTGTTCAGCCTGACTACGGATTTCCTGGATCTTGATATCTGCGTCACGTGCGCGTTGAATTGCCTGATCTAACGCCACCTTGAGCTCGGTGGTACTACATTCGGCTTTGAGTCCGAGTGCGTCTGCGGCTGCGCCCATCAGGATTTGCTTGCTTATTGCCAGGTCTTTCCAGACCTGCAGTTGGATATCGACATCTTGTGACACTTGTTACCTCATTAGTCAGAAAAATTAGTCAGGAAATTTGGCGGCATATTCTAGCCCATGAAAGCCCGGAAAAATAGAGTAAAGCAGGTGATATTATCGATTTAGATCGGGTAGAATGCGCGTTTTTCCAGGCATGAGCGATTACGGTGGAGACAAATCATATTTTTCAGCAGATTGATGACTTGAAGTCACGCATCGAATTGCTCCGGGGGTATCTTTGACTACGACCAGAAGCGCGAAAAACTGGAAGAAGTCATGCTCGAGCTGGAAAATCCTGATGTCTGGAGCAATCCCGAGCATGCACAGCACCTCGGCAAGGAAAAGGCCAGCCTGGAAACCGTAGTTAGCGGTATCGACCGGAATATACAGTACCTGGGCGACGCCTCGGAATTGCTCGAGCTTGCCATCGGGGAAGACGATTCCGCCACCGTGGACGAGGTCGAGGCCGATATTAATGGTGTCGAGAAAGCAGTCGCCGAGCTCGAGTTCAGGCGCATGTTTTCCGGTGAAATGGACGAGAATAATGCCTTTCTCGACATCCAGTCCGGCGCTGGAGGAACCGAGGCACAGGACTGGGCTGAAATGCTGTTGCGCATGTACCTGCGCTGGGGCGAGGCCAAGGGGTTCAAAACAGAGTTGATCGAAGTCTCGGACGGAGATGTAGCAGGTATTAAAAGTGCCACGGTGCGATTCGAGGGTCCCTATGCCTTCGGCTGGCTGCGTACCGAAACCGGGGTTCATCGACTGGTTCGCAAATCGCCGTTCGATTCGGGTAATCGTCGTCACACCTCTTTTGCGTCTGCTTTTATTTCCCCGGAAATTGAGGACGACATCGATATCGATATCGATCCATCCGACCTGCGCATCGATGTATACCGCGCCAGCGGTGCCGGTGGGCAACACGTCAACCGGACCGAGTCGGCGGTACGTATCACGCATTTGCCGACCAATGTCGTGGTGCAGTGTCAGAACGATCGCTCACAACACAAGAACAAGGCGACCGCGATGAAGCAGCTCAAGGCCAAGCTCTATGAACTCGAGATCCAGGTACGTAATGCCAAGGCGCAGAGTATCGAAGACTTGAAATCCGATATTGGCTGGGGTAGCCAAATCCGGTCTTACGTGCTTGATCAGTCGCGCATCAAGGACTTGCGCACCGGGGTTGAAACCGGCAACACCCAGGCGGTCCTGGATGGTAATCTAGATCAGTTTATCGAAGCCAGTCTGAAGAGTGGCGACTAGTGCTCTTTCAACACTATAATTGCGAGTTCAGTAAGCTTGTCAACATTCACGGCAAGGCGCGCCTCGCAGGCAAGGCCCAATGCATTCGCTGCGCTCATGGGGCCGGCCCTGGGCACACCCTTGTCAAGAGGCGCAACGCAGTCCGTGGGCGTTGCCAAGCTTACCCGAAGGGCATCCCTGTGCTGTTCCGCAACCGCGTTGCAGTGCTCGGCAAGGGAATGGCCCTTGCGCTTCGCACTGCGCCTTGTTGCGAAACAGCACAGGGACGCTGAATCCGTAATTATAGTGTTGAAAGAGCACTACCAAAAAATAATGGAACAGGTATAGAAATGACCGAGCATAGCGACGCTGAGCAAAATAACGAAGCTTCAGAACACGACGAAAACCGCTATATCGCGCAACGGCGTGAAAAACTGGTCCAGTTGCGTGCGCAGGGGCAGGCATACCCCAATCATTTTGAGCGTGGGCATTTGGCCGCAAAACTGCTTGAACAGTACGCAAATCTCACGCGCGAAGATCTCGAGGCGCAGTCGGTCGAGGTAAGCCTGGCGGGTCGCATGATGTTCAAGCGGGTCATGGGTAAAGCAAGTTTCGCGCAGCTACGGGATATGAGCGGCACACTGCAGATATTCGTGCAGCGCGAAGCCGTTGGTGAAGACGTTTATGAAGCCTTCAAGCACAGCGATATCGGTGACATTTATGGCGTTAACGGGGTATTGTTTTTGACCAAAACCGGCGAGCTCACGATCAAGGTTAAAAGTATTGAATTGCTGGCCAAGGCGCTGCGCCCGTTACCGGAAAAATTCCATGGTCTTACCGATCAGGAACAGAAATATCGCCAGCGCTATCTCGACCTGATCATGAATGAGGACTCGAGGCGTGTGTTCGCTATCCGCAGCCAGACGGTCAGTTTTATTCGCGACTACATGATTGAAGCAGGTTTCCTCGAAGTTGAAACCCCGATGATGCAGGTGATTCCGGGCGGTGCGGTCGCGCGTCCGTTCATTACCCATCACAACGCGCTCGACATGGAACTGTACCTGCGGGTTGCGCCCGAGTTATACCTGAAGCGCCTCGTGGTTGGCGGCATCGAGCAGGTTTTCGAGATTAATCGTAATTTTCGCAATGAAGGTCTGTCGACCCGGCATAACCCGGAATTCACGATGCTCGAATTTTACCAGGCTTACGCGGATTACAATGACTTCATGGATTTGACCGAGGATATGATGCGCCGGCTGGTACAGGAAGTTCACGGCACCACGAAACTGGTTTACCAGGGCGAAGAATTTGATCTCGAAAAACCGTTTACCCGCATCAGCGTGGCCGACGCCATCATCCAGTTTAATCCCGAGCTTGATCCCGCACAGCTCGAAGATCTCGAATACTGCCGGCAGGCTGCAACAGATCTCGGTATCAAGCCCGAGGCTGGCTGGGGTGCTGGAAAACTGCAAATTGAAATCTTCGAGAAAACGGTCGAAGCCGAGCTCATGCAACCGACCTTTATCACCGCCTATCCAACCGAGGTCTCGCCGCTATCGCGTTGTAACGACGAAAATCCTTTTATAACCGATCGCTTCGAATTTTTTCTTGGCGGACGGGAACTGGCCAATGGATTCTCCGAGCTCAACGATCCGGAAGAACAGGCGGACAGGTTCAGGCGCCAGGTCGAGGAAAAGGATGCGGGTGATGAAGAAGCCATGCACTTCGATGCGGATTACGTGCGCGCACTTGAATACGGAATGCCGCCGGCAGCAGGAGAGGGTGTCGGCATCGATCGCCTGGTCATGCTGCTCACCGATTCACCGAGTATTCGCGATGTAATCCTGTTTCCGCATATGCGCCCCGAGTAGAATACAGGGTGCAGACCCAACGGATTACTTTTGCTGGAACGCCCTAGATACGTCCATGTAGGCTCGCGTCCGGAGTGCCGTATCACAACATCCCTGTTGCACAGCATCCAGCAAAAATAGTCCGATGAGTCTGTATCGCTAATATGTTTGTCCTCTTTTCCGTCATCCCGGCGCCTACGCGGCCCGCCCGAGCCGGGATCTCGTAGTGGCCGAGCTCCGCTAAATTTTGTTTTTCTTTTGAAGTAAGGCTGAAATTCTTCAAAGTGCTAAACTCAGGCTCCATGGAAACTCTAGCGAATGGCTCCACATTTCATGCTTACGCCGTGATGGCGTTGGTGGTACTGGCGCTGGTCCTGTTTGCCATGGAGCGAATTCCGCTGGCTTCGTCGAGCTTGCTCATCCTGGTGCTGCTTGCGTTACTGTTCGAGGTTTTTCCTTATAGCGGTAGCGCTGGGCCGGTACGTGCAAGTAAGCTTTTCCTCGGCTTCGGGCACCAGGCCCTGGTGGCGGTGTGTGCCTTGATGATTGCCGGCCAGGCCCTGGTGCGCACCGGTGCGCTGGAACCAATCGGACGAGAGTTGGCGCGCTGGTGGAGTGTGTTTCCAAAAGCCACGTTTCTCACGACACTGGTAATAGCCGCCATTCTGAGTGCATTCATTAACAACACGCCGGTCGTTATCCTGTTATTGCCGATTCTGATCAGCGTGTCGCTTAAAACTTCAACCCCGGCGTCTGAGCTGTTAATGCCACTGGGACTGTCCACGTCTGTGGGTGGTATGGCAACCAGCATCGGTACCTCGACCAATCTGCTGGTGGTGGCCGTGGCTGCGGACCTGGGCTTACGCGAACTGGGGATGTTTGATTTTGTGTTTCCGGCGATGATTGCCGGATGCGTTGGTATTCTTTACCTGTGGTTTGTGGCGCCGAAATTGCTGCCCACGCGCGAAGCGCGTCTGCCCACCACCTCGCCGCGGCTGTTTAACGCACAATTGCGCATCCATGACGACAGCGTCGCAAACCAGAAACATTTATCCGAGGTGATCGAGCTCGCCGGTGGCAACCTCGAGGTAGTCCATATTCTACGGGGTGAGAATAACAGCCGGCTGGCGGCGATACCCGACATGGTGTTACGCAGTGGTGACCGCATTATGGTCAAGAGCACGCCGGATCGGCTGAAGGAACTCGAAACCGTGCTTGGCGCGAGTCTTTTTTCAGGCGATGAACGTGTCGACGACGAGCACCCACTAGTAGATACCACGCAACAGATCGCCGAGGTGGTGGTGGTCCCTGGATCGACCCTCGATGGCAGGACGCTGGCCAATGTCCGCTTTCGCGAGCGCTACCAGTTGATGGTACTGGCCTTGTTTCGCACCAATAAATGGGCCAGCAAACAGGGCACCGATCACACTGAGGAAACGCGTCTGCATTCTGGTGATGTATTGCTGGTACAGGGATCGATCAGTAACATCAAGCGACTCAAATCGAGTCGCAACCTGCTGGTGCTGGACGCGAAATCGGCGTTGCCGATATCCGCGCGCGCGCCGCTGGCGGTGTTGATCATGCTGTGTGTCATCCTGGTGGCAGCATTCGGCTTGTTGTCGATCGCGGTCAGTGCGCTCTGCGGCGTGGTGGCGCTGCTGTTAACCGGGTGTATCAAGTGGTTCGACGCCACGCGCGCACTCAGTGCGCCGGTGATACTGATCATCGTCACCAGCCTGGCGATGGGCACCGCGATGGTGGAAACCGGCGGTGCCGACATGATTGCCAGCGCCTACGTGGCGATAACCACCGGCGCTTCGCCAACGTTGATTCTGAGTGGGTTATTGGCGATGATGGCGCTGTTGACCAACGTGGTTTCCAATAACGCGGCTGCGGTCATCGGTACCCCCATTGCCATTGGGATTGCCCATCAACTAGGGCAGCCAGCAGAACCCTTCGTGCTCGCGGTATTATTTGGCGCCAACATGAGCTTTGCCACACCGATGGCCTACCAGACCAACCTGCTGGTGATGAACGCCGGCAACTACAGCTTCGGCGATTTCGTGCGCGTCGGCCTTCCCCTGGTCGTTATAATGTGGGCACTACTGAGCTTTTTACTACCGTGGCTATACGGTATGTAACAGGTTCGGTAAACTGCTTCGTTTACTGAATTCTTTTCCTGAGTCATAAATCATGAAAACGCAGCTACTGGTCATGCTCGAAATGCAGGATGCGATGAATTCCCGGGTTAATCCCGACTGGCGCCAGGCTGGTAATGCCTGGTATCGCGCGATCTGGACCGAGTGTGCGGAAATGCTCGATCACTATGGCTGGAAATGGTGGAAGCACCAGCAACCCGACCTCGAACAGGTTCAGCTTGAGCTGGTCGATATCCTGCATTTTGCGATGAGTGACTACCTGTTACAGGACAGCGATAACGCGATCGTCGCTGCGCGTATCGAAGCCGAACTGTCCGATCCGCGCCAATGCGATGATATCCGCAGCGCGATCGAAACCATGGCGCAATCCACGATCGCGCAACAATCGATGCATTTTTCGGATTTCGCCAACATCATGACGCTGATCGAAATGGATTTCGAGCAGCTTTACCGTACCTATATCGGTAAGAACGTGTTGAATTTTTTTCGACAAGATCATGGCTACAAAGAAGGGAGCTACCTCAAGACATGGCATGGCAGGGAAGATAATGAACATCTCGCAGAGCTGCTGATTACTCTCGATAGTAACAGTGCTGATTTCCGTGAAGCTGTCTACCAGGGACTCAAGGCTCGTTACCCAGCTTGATTATCGGATGCCCAGCACCTGACCCGTGTCCACCAGGCGACTCGCGAACAGAAAGCGCAGTGTATACCGGAAGCTCAATACCCAGCTGGATTCTCACGAAATACGTGGATTATGCCTACTATAAGTTCGGCGATAACATCGGTGCGGATCTTTACTCTTCTTCGTCTGGGACGGCGTTGATGATCGACATCATGGACTCCACCGGATACCTGAACGGATAAAGCCTGTCCCCAATCTGGGCCATCAGACCTACCCATTTACTATCACTGGAGTAGACAACGTAGTGGTTCTCGATGTCGTTGACGTTTTCCCACAGCGTATCGTCGAGGCTCAGACATGTATGACCCACGATAAGCGGCGTTTTCTTTGCCAGATCGAGACACTTGCGGAATCTTTTTACATCAGACTTGCCGTAACCCGATGGCCGGTTCGCTTGCCTCAAGCGGTTGTCCGCGAGCTCTTTATACAGTTTCCGATTCTTTCTGATATTGATGATCTTGTCCAAGCTTGTAGAAGATACCGGGGGCGCGGCGTGGCAGGCAACGAAATGCTTGGAATATGCGACAAACGGCAGCAGTTCATAGAACCGACTCATCTCCTTTTTGTAGGCCTTGCCGCGCTGTTTTTGTAGCGTCTTCTCCCAGAGCAGCCCCTGCGGAATGCCGTGTTTCGCTAAATCCTCCACAAAACTATCGTGATTTCCCCTGACATAGAACACCTGTTGCGGGAAGTGGATCTTGAGTTTGAAGATAAGGTCCATCATCAACATGGAGCTCACCATTTCATCCAACACGGTATCGCCCTCGGGGTGGACGGCGTCCCCAAGGATCACCAGGGTCGCGCGGCCCGCATCCAGCGCTTCCAGAAAATTGTTCTGGCTCAATACCACAAGCAGATTGTCGACCTTGGCATGGAGGTCTCCCACAATGATGGCTACCGATTCATCGGGCAGCGCAACGACACCGCCTGGCCTGCCGTCCTTATCCTTGGGACGATACTTTTCATGTTCAAGGATCTCGTTGACCTCTTGTAGTAGTGCGATTGCTTCATCGGGCGGAAGCAGTGCGATGGGATTGCCGAAAATCTCTCTCAATCTGCGCAGCTTCTTCTGCCGCCAATTGACTACCCGTCTCACCTTTTTATCCTGAAACAATGGTGCGATGCAGGACCCTGGGTTGGGACCGTGGCTCTGGAAGGTCAGCCATCCATCTTCGTTGCTGAGGCTGAGCTTGCGCGCAGGCGTGTCTGGAGGAATATTGAGAATTGTGCGCTGCTCCGGATCGCTGCCACCCAGGGTAATCGTGTCGTCGTCCTGAAGACGATAGTACCCACAGATGTCCGAGTAGAATATGTCCGGGTCAAACAGGATGTAGCTATTCGTCGCAACGCCGTCGCTACCGCAAATCAGTGCTGGTTCCGGATACAGATGCAGTGTCTTGCTGTCTGGATAGAGGTTTATCTGAAAAGGATAATCCTTGATGTGCGCCTTGATCCTCTTCTTGTCGGACAAAAGGTAGATATCCTTGATGTCCACCTCTTCGAACCAAAACAGGTTTGGAAATGCGCTCTTCAGGAGTTTCCTGAGTAGTTTTCGGACCTTGAACCGCGCCATCTTAACCGCTCTCGGATTCAATGATTTCCAAGGGGACCCCGACGGTTCCCTCGCGGACATAGGCAATCAAACCGCTGCGGCATAAATGAAGCGCGGCCATCTGATAGATCATGATCTGATTTTCGACCCGTTTCAGGTTCACACCCTTGTCGACATGATGCAGTCCATATTCCTTCTTGCGCCGACGCCGCTGCGCGAACAGCACCTCCGCCTTCGGTATCAGGAACTCGAAAGCATAGCGTTTGCGCCAATTGACGGAAAAGAAATACCGTTTCGGCGGCGGTATCTTGATTCTCTCCAGATCCAGTTCCATCGGTGTCAGCGACTCGATCCATTCTTTGTCGAACACCGCCAGGGCGTCTTTGTACCCCTGACACGGAAAGCCAAGATGGATTTCGCGGGGGCGCAGGTTGAGGGCCTGTGCCTTCCACCATTTGTCCAGCGACAGATCGATATAGCCTTCATCGGGCCAACCCTTCAGTTTGCGCACCAAGGTGCTCTTTCCAGCACCTGGCGGGCCGGTTATCAGCAGTTGGTGAAAGGTGATATCGGCCGGAAATTTCACGCCTTTTATCGTCTGCAGATCCACGATGGGCCTGGTCTTTAACTGGAAGGTACCAATGGAATTATCGGGCATCGAATTCATAAAGCGCAACGCGAAAGCCCACGTGATTCGGGGGCTTTTTAGGTTTCCAGGACCGAGTCAACTAAACATGCCCTTGAACAGGAAAAAGAACAATGCGGCGAGAATACCGCCCGCGGGCAAGGTGACGAACCAGGACAGGATAATACCTCCAACAACACGCAGATCGATGGCGCCGACGCCGCGCGCGAGGCCCACACCCATGACGGCACCCACCGCAATCTGGGTGGTCGACACCGGCAGGCCGGTCTTCGATGCAAGCACGACAGTTATGGCGGCAGCCAGCGTCGCACAGTAGCCCCGCGTCGGCGTCAGCTCGGTGATCTTGGTGCCAATGGTCTCCATGACCCGGTACCCCAGGGTGGCCAGACCAATGACGATGCCGACACCACCGAGGACGAGGATCCATAGCGGTAAACCGGCCTTCTGTGCGACCTCGCCGCCACTCTGGACGATGGAAACCACCGCCGCTAGCGGACCGATGGCGTTGGCCACGTCGTTTGATCCATGCGCGAAGGCCATCGCGGCCGCGGTGAACATCATGAGCGGCACAAACACCTTCTCCACGCTGGCATAATGGTATTCCTTGTCCGCCTCTTCGTCGACTTTGACTCTGTTGATCAATAATTTACCTATGACGGCGAGAACGATGCCGATGACGGTGGCGGCAACCAGACTCTGCATACCGGTGAGCTCGAGTTTGAGGTGTTTGAGGCCCTTGAACAGCGTTACCAACCCGACTATCCAGCCGACCAGGAAGACATAAACCGGGCCCCAAAGCTTGGCTTTTTCGAACGGTTTTTCCGCGTTTAGGATCAGCTTGCGGATACTGATCATCAACAGGAGGGCAATAATACCGCCGATGAGGGGCGAAACCAGCCAGCTGGCAACGATATTCCCGATCTTGCCCCAGTTGACCGCATCCGGCCCGATGCCCACGACCGCGAAGCCGACGATGGCGCCGATAATGGTATGGGTCGTGGAAACGGGCCAGCCACGAGTGGAGGCGAACATGAGCCAGATCGCGGCCGCCAGCATTGCCGCCAGCATCCCGTAGACCAGGAACTCCGGGTTCCCGGTCATGGTACTGGGGTCGATGATGCCCTTGCGGATGGTCTTGGTTACCTGCCCGCCGGCGATGAATGCACCGGCGAACTCGAAGATTGCGGCGATGATAATCGCCTGCTTGACGGTGATGGCCCCGGAACCGACAGGTGTACCCATGGCATTGGCCACGTCGTTGGCGCCGATACCCCAGGCCATATAGCCACCAAAAATTATGGCCATAACCAGAAAGACCGTGCCCCACTCGGTAATAATCTCCATAGCGCCCTCCTATTTCTTCTTAGTCTGTTGAATCTCGATACTGGCTGCCAAGGCCTGTTCGAATGTGCAGAAATCAAGCAGTGTAAATCGCAGGCCTGCGCACTTCCTCTCAGCCTCCGTTAACGGGCTATCAGCAGGCGCATGCGGTCACCTACCTTTTCGGCATAATCCGCCATATCTCCGATCCACTGAATCATCTGATACCAGAACACCACCGACACAGGCTTCATTTCGTCCTCTTTTGCGAAGAGGACCTGTGTCAGCGTCACACCCATTTCGTCGGTCTCGTCCTCTATCACATTGAGCTGATCCACCATATCATAGACCCTGGAGGCTTCGCGTCCGCTGAAGCCTGCCTCAATCAACTCATCCATCTCTTCGATTATTTTTGTTGCATGGTTGCAGGCATCAACACATCGCTGCACCAGGTCCCGCAGCGGCTCCGCCATGCCCTCTGGCACCGTCATATCACGCTCGATCATCAGGCCGGCAATATCCTGAGCGGTGTCAGCCATGTAATCCTGCATATCCAACAACTCGAGCAGGTCGCGTCGATCCACGGGCAGAAACAGACTTTTCGGCAGTGAGGCACGCAGTTCATGCTCGAGGTCGTCTGCCTCCTGTTCCTTGGCAAAGATGAGGTCTTTCAGCTTGACGACCTCGGCTTGATCTCCCGCGATGAGCGCTTCGAAAAGGGCGGGCACATGCGCTATACACTCGTTAACAATCCGCATGTGGGCCTGCAACGGTTTGAACGGGGATCTTCCAAGCAGGGAGGCAATTGGGTTGGTTGTTCGCATGCGAATCTCCAGTCGATGGAATAGGAAACAGCGATCACGCCGCTGCGCGGCGAATAGGTAGAGTATACCCAATTTCCTTATAGGAAAAGAGGGAAAAAGATCCCTGGCGCGTTTCGGTGCTGCGCCGTTTACCGGCATCAAGGCATGATTACGAATTCAATGACGAAAGACGAGTCGTGCATCAATATTGGTAACAGCGAGCCTTTACTGATGGTTGATCCCTGCCGCTGTTTGCAACAACAGATGGCGGGCTGACAAACGGACTTTGCAATACGGGTATAAGTGTCTATCCTGCTGGGATGCGCGTTATTCTTATCAGGCACTATCAGACTCAATCCAATGCAGAAGGCCGGATCCTGGGCTGGGGAAATTCACCGCCTTACCATGACTGGAAGGGCAATGTCGATTTCATCGATACCCGGTTGCATGAAAATGGCATCAATTTCGATGCTATTTATTCGAGCGATCTGGAACGCGCTCGAAAAACTGCGAAGATTTATGCTGGGTCATTCGCTATTTCTGACATCATCGGCATCCCGGAACTGAATGAAATCAACTACGGCAAGCTACAGGCAAAGAAAAAGTCCTGGGTTAGCGGGCATTACCCGCAACACAAGAAAGACACGGACCTGGTGTATCCCGATGGCGAGAGTTTTCGTCAGATGCAGCAACGCAGCGTACAGTTTGTTTCCTCGCTCGCAGTGGTGCATCCACAGTACACGGTCCTGATCGTTTCGCATGCGGGTGTGATCAGGGGCATAGTCAGTCATTTCCTCGGCCTGGAATATGCCAGCAGCCTCAAACACAGCATATCATTCCGCTATATCGGGGATTTCCTGTTTAACGGGAATAGCTGCGTACGCTACGACGAACTCGGCAAGCCTTCCGGATTTGTGCGTGACGGCGCCATCGAGATACCCTTTTCCAGGCCAGGTTCTAATTTCTGAGTGTGTCCTGGTAAAGACCGGGCACAATGAGTTCGGCCTATATTGATTACCTGGGCTATGCCAGAATTTCCGTCAATCCAGGTTATCCACAAATGCTTTTGCACCGAAAACTTTTTCCGGCGTGCTGTCAAAGTTCTCGGCCAGGGTCGCAATGGTAAATCGCATGATTTCGGAGAAAATCTTGTCCCGGTTTTCATTGACTGCAATGTGGATATTGGCCCGGTCAGCCTCCGATAGCAGGTAAGTTTGCAGGCGCCAGATTTCGTCAAAATATTGCAGGTAATGCTCTGCACCCCGGTCCGGTACATTGGTACTGCGGTCTTTAATTCTCTGTTGCAGGTGCTTGCGTTTTAACAGGCCCAACATCACCGGTATCACCACGGCATCGGTCTCGGTCTGCAATTTTTCCATGAAGGCAGGATGAACGTGTACGCCCTCCAGCACCAGCGATACGTGTTCACGCGTCGCGCGGTCTACGACGGCTTCGATTGCAAGCGAAAGTAAATCGGCCTGGCTCCGGTAACCCTGCACCAGTAGCGCTTCGGGTACACCACCTTTGGTCTTTTTCCGGCCAGGTAAACCCTTCCAGGCGGTAAAGGATGACTGGTGTAAAACCGGCATCAGCTTTTCAGGAATCATGGTGCGCATGACTTCACGCAGCATGTCCGTGGACTGGGTGCGAACTATTTCCAGCCGGTTCGCAAGCATGTTCGCCGTGGAACTCTTGCCGCAACCGGCGGTACCCCCAATTAGAAAAATTAACTCACGGCCACTATTGATAAAATCGTGCCACACCAGCCAGCGATGCGCGACGGCGGGCCCAAGTTTGCTGGATTGGCGTAGGTACCGGTATATCAGCATCGCCAGGTTTCTGGATTTAATGGTTTTAATAGACTTGTTAGTCAGGTGTTCCTGAAGCATCTGCACGACGTCGTCCGATTCCCGGGATTTGAGTCCGATGGTTTCGAGACTATTCCGAAATTTGAGTCGTGAAAAAGGATTAATGCGTCCGCACTGTTGCTCAACCTCGACCGTCAACGGGCTATTGCGATTCTCGTAACGATAGACAGAATTCTCCTTTCCTAACGACGTTAATCTTTCAATCACCATGTGATTGAGATCGACGGTGGAAATCAGTGTGGTGTCGGCGAGGTCGTTGCGTATTTCAGAGGCAATGTGAGAGGCTTCGTCGAATTCCAGGCCAGCGTCCTGCAGGCTGCGAATCAGAATTCCCCTCAGAAACGGAATCCGCGTTTCCTCAAGATCTTCTACAAGTGTTTTAGCCAAGTGACTCCCGCGTGGCAGGGCTAGGTGAATAACAGAGTAACCCTACTATTTTATGCCGGAATGACCGATATGCAAATAAAGAAATGCTGAGAACTAATTACGCAAAAACTTTACGGGTTGAAAACTTGTGCGATTATCCGTAGCGACCTTCAATATAGTCTGCCGTTTCCTGGTGCTGTGGAGTAACAAACATATCGCTGGTATCGGTGTGTTCGATGACCTTGCCCATCAGCATGAAGATACACTCCTCGCTGGCGCGTCGGGCCTGGGCCATGTTATGGGTTACGATCAGGATCGAGTATCTCCCTCGTAGCTCCCAGATCAGTTCCTCGACTGCGGCGGTGCCCTTCGGGTCGAGCGACTGGCAAACCAGTTCTCGGATGTCGCGATCGTCTTCAACTACTAGAATGTCCATCTCGATCCTGTTTTCGAAACATTGAAAGCACCCTATAAATGCTTTGTAACAGTTTCATGACAATATTATCGGTCGAGCGTTTTACTGTCATTTACCTTGCTCCTCACGAATGGCCGGTAAGTATAATCAGCGGGCCCTTCTTGATCTGTGTCAACATGGAGATAGTTCGAACAGCTTCTAATACCCTCGAAGCGATGAATCTTACACCACGATGGTGTAATGACAATAAATAGAATTCAGCTGATATTGAAAGCAACTTTTATCATCAGGCTTCGCAATTTAAAGAATTAGTTTCATGCTAAAAAGAATAATTACTCCCTTACTGTTTCTGCTGTTCGCCTGGTTCATCGTTTCCAATAATGACGCCAAGACGATCATCGCCGGTATTGCCATTTTCCTGATCGGCATGCATTACATGGAAAATGGTTTCAAACTTTTTAGCGGCGGGACGCTGGAGATCGTGCTTGAAAGATTTACCAGTACCACCCCCAGGGCTATTGGAACCGGATTCCTGGCGACCGCGGTAGTGCAGAGTTCGTCACTGGTTTCCGTCATCATAATTTCTTTCCTTTCGGCAGAACTGATCGGTCTGACACAGGCGGTCGGGGTTGTTTTTGGTTCCAACATCGGCACCACCGCGACCGCATGGCTGGTCTCGTCTTTCGGCCTGAAGATCAAAATTGCGCATTATGCCTTACCCATGTTGATCTTCGGCGTAATGATGCAGTTCGCAAAGCAAAATTCCTACAAAGGGCTGGGTAGCGTTTTAATCGGGCTCGGATTTATTTTTCTCGGCATCGCCTACATGAAGGAGGGCTTCGAAACCATGAAGCAGGGGCTGGACCTGGCTGAATATGCCATGGCGGGATACCTGGGGGTCTTCGTTTATATTTTTTTTGGAGCGGTTGCTACCGTCGTCATCCAATCCAGCAGCGCCACCATGGCTATCATCATTACTGCGCTGGCGACTGGCCAAATTGACTACGTCAACGCGCTCGCGCTTGCAATCGGTGCCAATATCGGAACCACGGTAACGGCTGCACTGGGCGCACTGGCATCAAACAAGAACGGTAAACGCCTGGCGGTCGCGCATTTTATTTTTAATATAATAACAGGCCTTGTTGCCGTTATTTTAATTTACCAGTTAAAAGACCTGGTCGATCTGCTGGCACCGATGTTGTCGATACCGGAGACCGACGATGCCATGAAACTGTCGCTTTTCCATACGATTTTCAATGTCCTCGGGGTGCTGATCGTTGCGCCCTTTATCAAGACACTGGTTCGATACCTGGGGACCTTGTTCAGTGAAAAGGAGAAAGGCCGTGGGCAGGCGAAATACCTGACTTACGAAGTCATGGAAATCCCCGCGACTGCACTGGCAGCGCTGAGAAAGGAAACCATCCATCTATACGATAAGTCGGTGGAAGCGACAGTCCACGCATTAAACCTGCATCGCACTGAAATTTATTCCGAGATCGAAATCGATGCAGTCATTGAGAAATCCAGGACTCCTATTCAAATTGATGTCGATAAAATATATCAAGAGGATATCAAGAGCCTGTATGGTGAGATCATACGCTATGCCTCTATTTCGCAAACGCATATGGATCAGGCCGGTAATAACCTGATATATGAACTAAAATTAACCGCCAGGCATATTATCGAAATGGTGAAAGACGTCAGGGAGTTGCAAAAAAACCTGAATTACTACGCTAAAAGTCACAACAGCGTCATAGTCGGTCAATATAATGAGCTGCGCGCCCAATTGATTACTGTTTTACGGAAGATACAGGAGGTTAGAGACTATGAGGGAGATGGGGAGGAAATATTGACCCAGATCGAAGTCCAAAAACAATCGTCGAAAGATAATGAAATCAGGATGAATCAAGCGGTCGATTCCCTGATCAGGGAAGATAAAATTGATTCGAATTCTGCATCCTCTCTGATTAACGATATCGGTTTTACCCATAGTATCAGTAAAAAATTACTCAAATCAGCGGTTACGCTTTGGGTCGAGGAGGCAGAGATTAAAGAGCTGGGAGACGAATATGGGTATCAATAAATTACTGCATAAGCTGGATGATTTCCTGGACCTGTCGAAACAGAAACAGGAAAAGAAACATAACAAACTCTTAAAAATCATTACCAAGCTCGAGGCTAAAAAACTTGAACTCGAACAGGAAGTGATTGACGAATGTAAAGTCGATGAAACCAGTGATAAATACCAGGAATTGTCGAAGAAACTGAATGTTGTATCCCATCTCATCAAAAAAGCTAAAAAGCATGATCTGACTCATAAGGAGTAAACGTCAGTCTGCTCCACTGCAACTGCGGATGACCTGCCAATAACTAGAGCAGGGTAATCTGGTGTTTCTCGATCGTAATTAGGCGCTGCTTGTACAACTGCCCGAGAGCCTTCTTGTAACTCGCCTTACTGACCCCAAAAGTTCGGTAAATATCATCGGGTGGACTCTTGTCAGTGAGTTCCGAGACGCCCTCGTTTTGTTGCAGATGTTCGACAATTGCGTCGCTAAGTTGATCGCGCTCTAAATGCGACGGCAGTTGCAGCATTAAATCAATCTTGCCATCTTTACGAACCTGCTTGATATAGCCCTTGCGCCGCTCGCCATAGTGTAACGGCAGATAAGTTTCGCTTTCGAAAAACTGACCCAGGTGGGTGCCATCGACGACCGCCTTGAAGCCGAGATCGCTTTTTCCATAGATCAGGCAATCTATTGCCTGTCGTGGTTTGAAGCTGCTGCCATCCAGGGAAAGATGTTTCTCCAGTTTTGTCGATGCGGCAATGCGCTGCGAGGATTGATCGACAAACAGAAATACGGTGTAGGAATAACCCTTTTGCATGGGCTGTTGTTGTTCGCTGAATGGTACCAGCAGGTCCTTTGGCAAACCCCAATCCAGGAATGCACCAAACTTGCCGGTGCTGATGACCTTGAGGTAGGCGCATTCACCGACTTCCGCTTTGGGCTTCTGCGTTGTTGCAATGATACGATCTTCGGAATCGTTGTAGACAAAGACCTCGACTTCAGTGCCGACCTGCATCGACTCCGGGGCATATCTCTTCGGCAACAGGATTTCGCCGAACTTGCCGCCATCGAGGAACACCCCGATGTCGACTCGCTTGATGATTCGCAGCGTATTGTAGTGTCCGAGTTCAGCCATGCGCGGATTGTACTACAGGTCATCCCGGGCGGGATGATTCAAAGCCTTTCGTCATCCCGGGCTTGACCCGGGATCTTGCGAGAGTTGTGAGGTTGCAAGATTCCCGCTTGTGCGGGAATGACACGAGCTTAATTCGTCATCCCGGCCTCCGAGCCGGAATCTTGTGACGGTGGCATGGTTGCAATGTACTGATACTTCAACCCCGCGTGCGCGGGGGGGGGCGGCAGCGAGCACTTCATTTTTGAAGTTCCGACAAGGTAGTGAGTAATCCGATTCTATTTAGTCAATTAGCATCATTTTGGAAGGGAAGTCGGTAAAAATGCCGGCGATACCGTGTTGCTTGAGTTGAGCTGCGCGGGCGCTATCGTTAACGGTGAAGACGAAACTCGACACGCCCTGATCACGCAGTTTTTGCACCAGGCCAAAATCCAGGTACTCGTTATTAAAATGCCACGAGAATGGTGTGAGCTGCTCGATTTCGGCGGCAAACTGCAGCGGAATGCCGCTGCTAATCGGGGCCAGTGGCCAGCTGCAATTCAGCTGCTTGAGTTTTCGAATGGCTTCATGATTGAAGGATGAAATCAGAATCCACGGCAAACCTTGCGTTGGCTCGAGTTCCGGGTACTGGTCAAGTAGCTGGAGTAGCAATTCGAGGTTCGTGACCGACTTGATTTCGATATTAAGCGGCATCCTGCCCCAGTAAAGGTCGAGAACCTGTTTGAGCGTTGGCACGGCCTCGCCATTGCGCAGACGTATTGCCGAAGGATCGGAATGTTCCGCGAACACCCCGGGCGTTCCGGTCAGACGTTCAAGGTCAGGATCGTGAAAAACCCAGAGTTCGGATGAATGCTCGCGAATATCGAGCTCGACCGCGTCGATGTCCAGCGTCAGTGCATGCTCAAATCCCTCGAGGCTGTTTTCCAGCACTTCTCCAGCGGCACCACGGTGACCGATAATGTAAAAATCTTCACGTAAACCTGACATAAATAATTCCTTGAACCCATTGCGGACAGCGAAATTTAAACCTTGAACTATACTCGCGGTGTTGTATTTGCAGAACTAGCAAGATGGCAAAAATAGATCCCGATCCTGAAAACCAGTTGACGCTGGACGATAAGATAATAGAACAACTCAAGCAAGATATGGGTGAAGACGCCGAGATGGTGATCGAATCTTATGTCGAGTCGATCGACGAATTTTTGTGTGATATTAAAAACAGTACTTTCAGGACTCCCAGTGACGATCTGCATCGCTGGGCGCACACTATTAAATCCTCTGCTGCGAGTATCGGTGCCATGCGACTCGCGCACCTGGCGGCGCAAATGGAAAACTCCTATCGTGACCGTCAGCAAATAGATCTCGGCGAGCAATTGCAACACATGCAACGCGAATATGAGCGTGTCAGCGCCAGCATCGAGAAAATAACCAGCGCCTGAGCCACTGGAATTCTTAACGGCCACGGATTAGGCTACTCGGCGATGATCTACGCAATCGCCATTATCCTGGTATTGATTCTGATCTACGGCCCGCAGCTGTGGGTACAGTGGGTATTGAGTCGGTATAACCGCAAGCCCGAAGAAAATTTTCCGGGTACCGGCGGCGAACTCGCGCGCCATTTACTCGACCGTTACGACTTGCAGGAGGTCAAGGTCGAGATATCCGATCTGGGGGATCACTACGACCCGATGACGCGCGCGGTGCGGCTCACTCGAGACAAGTTCGATGGCAAAACCCTGACCGCGATTACCGTGGCGGCACATGAATGTGGACATGCCTACCAGCATGCCGCCGTGGAACCGATGTTCATGCTGCGTACCCGGCTGGCATCGATTTCTGTCACCGCCCAACGCGTCGGCTCCTTCCTGCTGTTTGCTGCACCCTTTGCCGTGTTGATAACACGGCTACCGTCGGCTGCCGTGTTTAACATAACGGGCGCATTCCTGATCATGGGATTCGCGATCATCATGCATTTATTAACGCTACCGGTCGAGATCGATGCCAGCTTCAAAAAGGCATTACCACTATTGTCGTCCGGATACCTGTCGGAAAAACAGATGCCGGCGGCGCGTTCGATATTGCGGGCGGCGGCCTGGACCTATGTCGCCGCTTCTCTCGCCACGCTGCTCAATTTCTGGCGCTGGCTCGCGATCCTGCGACGCTAGCTTATACCCTCAGTTCGGGATTTCGCATTTTTCGATCGAAGTAGGTGATGCGTTCAAGAAATACCCCGCTATCGTTAGTCAGTACGACGGCAGCACCCTGCAACTCGGTACCGATCACTTCCCACCACTCCCAATCGGTCAGGATGCCATTATTATCAGCCCGGGTTTCATGAGTTAAGACCCATTCGTTATTGCCACCCGCTGCGCGTGCGCGAGAATCCCAGCGCTGCATGTAGCCGGGCAGCATGTCGCGACTCACCGGCCCGGGTTCGGCCGGGTCTTCGAAAATGAAGTCGTGCGCGGTGGTGGTGAGCAGTAATTCGGCGTCCATCTGATACCAGCCCTGCAGGTAGCGCTCGCGCAGTTCGATTCGGCTCGACATTGACATTGGCGGTATCTCCTCGTTTCGGTTTGACGGGTGCTGACAGTTAACGCGGGATTTCCGAATTACTCAAGTAGTTCACCGGTAAAATAACGAGACTCGACAAGCGCCACCCCACGATTCAATGTCACCCCGAAGTTCAGTGTCATCATCTGCTTGCATTGGTTATTTATTTGTATACAATATGTATACTTTAAAAATTCAAGGTCAAAGCATGAATAAACAAGCCATCTACGACGATCTTAAAAGGCAGATTCTGACATTGCAGCTCGAACCGGGTACTGCGCTCGACGAGGCAAGGCTGAGCGAGCAATATAAAATCTCGCGTACCCCGTTACGCGAGATTTTACGTGGACTGGCCGGCGAGGGCTGTGTCGAAATCGTCAGTAATCGAGGTGCCTACGTGTCTTCCATGGAGTACAAGGTGTTGCGTGATTTCTTCATAACCGCACCGATGATTTATTCCGCCATCGGACGACTCGCCGCACAGAATGCAAAACCCGGGCAAATTCAGAAAATCCGCGAATTCCAGGAAAAATTTCGCGTCGCGATAGCGATCAAAGCGAGTGCTGATATGGTTTACTGGAACCAGTGTTTTCACGCCCTGATGGGAGAAATGGCGGATAACCCCTACCTGAAACCCAGTTACGATCGTTTACTGATCGACCACGCGCGCATCAGTCAAACCTTTTACCGACCGCACGACCGGGAAATGGAAGAACGTATGTATAGCGCGCTGCGGCATCACGATGAAATGATCGAAGCGATTGAAGCAGGGGACAGCCAGCGCATCGTCGATCTGATTGTCGAACACTGGGAATTGTCGCGCGATTTAATCGAATATTTTGTTAAACCCGATCCGCTGGCTTTTGAGATGGCGGCGGCGAATTCATAAACCAGGATTCTAGCAATGAAATTTGAAGGTATTTACACCCCGGTGATAACGCCATACCGGGAAGACTTTAGTATCGACTATGAGCGGCTCGCCGAAGTTGTCGATTTCCTGATCGAGGCCGGGGTCCATGGCATCATCTCGGCGGGCACCACCGGTGAGTACTACGCACAATCGATGGAAGAACGCGTCGAGCTGATGAAGTTTATCAAGCGGCAGATCAAGGGGCGTACCAGTTACATCGTCGGTACCGGGGCGATTCGGACCGAGGATTCGATCGAATATGCGAAAGCCGCGGTCGAGGTCGGCGCCGACGCGTTGCTGGTGGCGACTCCACCCTATGCACTCCCAACCGAACGTGAGAACGCGCTGCACGCGCTTGCCATCGATCGCGTCGCGAATCTGCCGATCCTGCTCTACAACTACCCCGACCGAATGGGCGCTCATATGGGTGAAGAATATCTTGACCGCGTCGGCCGTTCGCCCAACTTCTGCGCGATCAAGGAAAGTTCGGGAAATCCGAACCGGGTGCACCTGCTGGCGCGGGATTACCCCCATATCCAGTTGTCCTGCGGCATGGATGACCAGGCGCTGGAATTTTTTGCCTGGGGCGCGCGCTCCTGGGTTTGTGCCGGGTCCAATTTTGCACCTGAGATTCACATTGGGCTTTACCAGGCCTGTGCAGTCGAGGGTGATTTCGACAAGGGACGCAAAATCATGTCGGCGATGATGCCGTTAATGGCTGTGCTGGAGCAGGGTGGTAAATTTATCCAGTGCGTCAAGCACGGCATGACGGGTCGCAACCTGCCCTCGGGACCGCCGCGCAGGCCGTTGCAACCGCTCAACAAAGATGACAAACGATCGCTCGAACAGGTGATTCGCGTGATGAACACAACTTTTGCAGATATCCAGGAGGGTAAAGGCTAATGACCCAGTTACTCACCCGTGCCGAATACCAGGCAATCGCACAGGACTTGAACCTGCCTTGCAACGCATTTATCGATGGCAAGTTCCAGGCAGCGAGGTCAAGAAAGACTTTTGCCTCGATTAATCCTGCCACTGGCAAGACGATCGCTAAGATCGCGGCCTGTGATGCCAGGGATGTCGATTTCGCCGTGAAGAAGGCGCGCGAGGCCTTCGACGACGGTCGCTGGAGCAAGATGCATCCGAGCGAGCGCAAAGCGGTATTGATTCGCCTCGCGAAGCTGATGAAGCGCAACAGCCACGAACTCGCGGTCATGGAAAGTATCGATTCCGGCAAGCCGGTACGCGATTGTGAAACCATCGATTTGCCGGAGACGATCCATTGCCTGATCTGGCACGCCGAGGCGGTCGACAAGATTTACGACCAGACCGCGCCGGTGGGTGACGACGCGATGGCGATCGTGGTGCGCGAACCGGTCGGCGTGGTCGGATGCGTGTTGCCGTGGAACTTTCCGATGCTGATGATGGCATGGAAAATTGCGCCATCACTCGCGGCTGGTAACACAGTGATTTTAAAACCCGCCGAACAAACCAGCCTGACCGCGTTGCGTATCGCCGAGCTTGCACTCGAAGCGGGACTGCCGCGCGGTGTATTAAACGTTATTCCCGGCATGGGCCCCGACGTTGGCGAACCGATGGGAAGGCACCCCGGAATCGACATGCTGTCGTTTACCGGCTCGACCGAGACCGGTCGCCGCTTTCTACAATATTCGGCCGAATCGAACCTCAAGAAGATCGTGCTCGAATGCGGTGGCAAGAATCCGGCGATCGTGCTCGAAGATGCAGAAGACCTGGATCTCGTTGCCGAGCATGTGGTTAATGGCGCCTTCTGGAACATGGGTGAAAACTGTTCGGCGAGTTCGCGCCTGATCGTGCACGAAGCGGTCAAGGACAAGCTGATGAAGCGAATAATTGCGCGCACCCGCAGCTGGAAAACCGGGGACCCGCTCGACCCGCGTCACCACCTCGGTGCACTGGTCGACAAGGAGCACTTTAAAAAAGTGTCCGGCTACCTGAGAAAAGGCAAGGCCATTGTCGGTGGCAAGACCGAGCAGGGTTGCTATGTCCTGCCAACAGTAATCGATGGCGTCAAGCCTGCCGACAGGCTCGCCCAGGAAGAGGTGTTCGGTCCCGTGCTCGCGGTGATCACGGTACGTTCTACCGACGAGGCGATCGCAATAGCGAACAACACCGATTACGGTCTTGCCGCGAGTGTGTTTAGCGCCAACGGCAAGCAGGCGCTGCGGGCCGCGCGCGAAATCAAGGCCGGTACCGTGACCATTAATTGCTTCGGTGAAGGCGATATCACGACCCCGTTCGGTGGCTACAAGCAATCGGGTTTCGGTGGGCGCGACAACTCGTTACACGCGCACGATCAGTACACGGAACTGAAAACCATCTGGATTGACCTGAGTGATCGTAACGACGCTGATTTGGTAGACTAGTCGGGCCGATGATCCGCGTCGAAACAAAACCGGCCGATCTCGGTGAGAGCGGCTGGAATGCGATTCTGCCATCGCGCGCGGCAACCCCCGCACTTGAGCGTGATATAGAGTGTGACTACCTGGTGGTCGGTGCCGGTTTCGCCGGACTGTCTGCGGCACGTCGAATCACCCAACTCGAGCCAAAAGCAAGCATCGTGATCCTTGAAGCACAACAGGTCGCGTCCGGGCCGGCCGGGCGTAATTCCGGTTTCATGATCGATTTGCCACACGCGTTGGCGACCGGTAGCTATGGCGGCGAAAACTCGCAGGATTTGCGCAACATCAGGATGAATCGTGCAGCCATCGCTTTCGCGGCGGAATGTACCCAGAGTTTCGGCTTTCCGGGAGAAGCCTTCGAGCCCTGTGGAAAAATTAACGCGGCCGCCAGCTGGGTGGGCCTCGAGCACAACACCTCCTATGCGCGCCATCTCGAGGCCCTTGGCGAACCCTTCGAGATGCTTGATGAGGGCACGATGCAGAGTATTTGCGGCAGTGACTATTACCTTGGTGGATTGAAAACACCGGGGACCGCGATATTACAACCCGCCCTGTATATACGCAGCCTGGCTGATGCGTTGGCGAAGCAGGTCGGGTGTCAATTATTCGAGGACTCGGCGCTGCACGAGCTATCGCGCAAAGGCGAGCGTTGGCTCGCCACTACTGCTTCAGGGTCGGTGATGGCGGAGCGGGTAATTCTCGCAGTTAACGGCTTGATTGAAACCTTCGGCTTTTACCGGCATCGCCTGATGCATATAAATCTTTACGCGTCGATGACCCGCGAACTCAGCCGTGACGAGGTTGATGAACTCGGTGGAGATGCGCGTTGGGGGTTCACGCCGTCGGACCCGATTGGCTCGACGGTGCGCCGCATCGATGGCAGTGGGGGAACTCGACTGGTGATTCGCAATCGCTGCACCTACGAGCCGCATTTAAGTCTGCCCGCCGATCGTCTGCAGCCCATCGCAGCCGATCACGCGCGAACCTTCTATCGCCGGTTTCCGATGCTCAAACGGGTCGAGATGGAGTATTGCTGGTCTGGTCGGTTATGCCTGAGCCGCAATGATGTCTGGGCCCTGGGTGAGCTCGAACCGGGACTATTCAGTGCCTGTTGTCAAAATGGCCTTGGCACTACGCGCGGTACCATCGCCGGTATCGTTGCTGCCGAGATGGCAACTGATAGCAGTGATCGAAGCCTGGTACCTGATTATGTTCCCGAAACTTTACCGCAGCGACTTTTTCCAGAACCCTTTATGACCCTGGGTGCGCGCAGCGTGATCAAACTGAAGGAATGGCGTGCCGGTAAAGAACTTTAACCGGATGACGACTGGTTACTGGTCCTTGTTGCCCATCGTGAACTTGGTCCCGGGCGGTCGATTGGCAGTGATTTTCTGCCCGCGCAGGCTCAGGATGCGGTGCTGGTCTAGCAGCAGTTGATATAAAAACATCAATTCATCCTGGGCGTCGACGGGAAATCCTTGACGCCGTTTGCCACCTTCTACCAGGATCAGTTCTTCGAGGTATTTTTTACCTTCCGAGTAACGCCACAAACCGGTGATGGTCTTCATTACGCGCGGGAAGGATTCGATAGCGGCGGGCTCACCAGCACGCTTTCGCTTGAGCATTTCGCTCTTGCGAAACAGCTGTTGCGCCAGGGCAGGGTTAATGACTCGGTTATCTACTGCCATCAGTTTGGGTACGTCGTGTAGTTACCTGATTCATTCGGCTGACATTTCGTCATTCGCCGAAAATCTTTCCGTTTTTGCCGCTTGTTCGCCCGAAAAAGTATATCGTTATTGATATTAAATTCAATACACTCAACTGGCTTATACCTGATATTAGCAAAAAACATTAAAAAAGCACGATAAGATGTTGAAAAGCAGTTATATTTTACAAAATCCTTTTATCGAAACCAGGTAGCGAACAGTTTGCTAGTAGCCTTTACTCAAAACCCCATAATCCCGTGAAGCCATCGCAAAAGTACCAGTTATTGATGGACAAGGCCGGATTTGTCGTCGATATAGCGCAGCAACGCGCGGTTGCGTTGCTCGATGGTCTGTATCAACGGGTGGTTGAAGCCCGCCCGACGAGCTGGTGGCGCGGACTGCTATCAAAGCACGGTAAAGGGCCAAAAATTAAAGGCCTGTTTTTTTGGGGTGGTGTCGGTCGCGGTAAAACGCTGTTAATGGACATATTTTACCAGTCGTTACCTGCAGAGGTGCCCAGCGAGCGTACGCATTTTCACAGTTTTATGAATCGAGTCCACGCATCGTTGCAGCAACACGGCAATATCGAGAATCCACTGCAACAGGTGGCGCGAGATATTGCCGGTAAAACCCGGGTGCTATGCCTGGATGAATTTGTGATTATCGATATTGGCGATGCCATGATCATGGCAGGTTTGCTGGAAGCACTATTCGCCGAGGGGGTGGTGTTGGTAACCACGTCCAATGCGGCACCGGGTAATCTTTACCACGATGGTTTGCAGCGCTCCCGGTTTCTGCCGGCAATCGACCTGATTACCCGCAACTGCGATGCTGTCAATCTTGATGGCGATCAGGATTATCGCCTGCGGTTCCTGCAACAGACCGATTTGTACTCGGTGCCACACAATGCCGAAATTGAATCGAGTATTCGCGATTATCTCGATCAGCACGTCGCGCCGATGCAGACCCAGCAGCAGGAGTTAAATATCAATGGGCGGGTTCTCGCACATCAGTATTGTACCGAGGATACCGTTTGGTTCAGTTTCGCACAGCTCTGTGAAACCACGCGCAGCCAAAATGATTACCTCGAACTAGCTCGATTTTTCAATACCCTGATTCTGACTGAAATCCGTCAAATGGACAAAAGCAGTGACGACGTCGCACGGCGCTTCGTGTTACTCATCGACGTCTTGTACGATCACCACGTCAAGTTGATATGTAGCGCCGCGGCCCGGCCTGATCAGCTCTATCTCGGCAAGCGCTTAAGATTCGAGTTCGAACGCACCGCCAGTCGGCTGATTGAAATGCAATCGCAGGAATACCTGGCGCAGGCCCACAGCCTGCAGTAATTTCGGTTACCACTTAAACCATGCGAGCAGGCCTGCGTGGTCGGAGAAATGGTAATCGATTCGGCTGAACGCGATGGTTTCCACCTCGGCGCCGAAAGACTGGTTGACAAACATGTAGTCGAGCTGCTGTTTTTTCTGGCGATATATAAATGAATAACGTTTTGCTGCGGGTATCAATTGGGTCAGGTCAACCAGGTCGGGTTCCAGCAGGTCACGTGCCGGCAGGCGCACCGCCGTATTATCGGGATTGCCACGGAGGATACCGGCAACATCGACATGCTTGTCACCCGGGGTCAATGCGTTGAAATCCCCGAGCAGCAATAATGACTCTCCCTGCATTGATTGCTGAATACGGTTACTCCAGGCGGCGATGGTTTCGGCCTGTCGCAGACGTTTGCGTGCGACGCGTTCGCCATCATGGCTGCTGTTAATTCCCCGCATCGATCGCAGATGAACGTTAAGCATCGAGATACAGTTCTCGACATGGCAGGCTTTCAGGTAGAGCGGTGGACGCGTAAATAATGGCTTGCCGGTCATCTTGAATGTCTTGTTTGCAAACAGTTGATCGACTTTCTTTATTTCCACGCCGAAACGTACCAGGTATGCGAGGTTGATGCCGGAAACATCCTGTCCGGGGATTAGTATCAGTCGATATCTCACCTGGTATCGATCCCAGATTTCAATCGCGATTTGCTGCAGGACGTTCAGGTTTTCGACTTCCTGCAAGGCGATGATATGCGGCAAGCCAAAGTGAGTGCCAAACTTTTTAGCGGCGGATTTTACCCGCTGTCGAAAGCGATTCCGGGGTAGTACCTGTTCATTGTTGCCATCGTCGATGTTATCGAACAGGCGGTCCATGTTCTGGCTTAACACTCGGAATGAGTCTGCACTGGCGACCGGTGCAACCAGCAACAACGGCAGGACCAGGGTCCACGGATTCAGCCATTTTTTCAGGAGGTTTGTATTCGGGAAGCCCATTGCGCGAATAATTCGGGATTACTCGCCGCGACTACCGAACGTGGTGTAAGCGTTTGTTTAAACACTGGCTCGGCGTCGAAGGTTTTAGATTTTCCGCCGGCTTCCTGGAGCAATAGCACCCCGGCGGTATAGTCCCAGATCTTTTCTCGCCCATGCAGTAACAGGTTGGCCCGACCGGCTGCAAGCCAGGCCCATTCAAGTGCACAGGTACCGATGTTGCGCTGGGATTTATAAGGTGTTTGCTGTACCAGGCTCGTGCCCATTTCATCGCTGAGTCGCTTAAAATCGATAAAAGCGATACAGTTGCCCAGCGTTTGAGGTTGATCGGGGCGTGTCAGTGTCTCGCCGTTTATCCAGAATCCCTGCCCCTTGACGGCACCGAAGAACTCGCGGCGATTGGGGTCATAGACGATACCGAGAACAATTTCTCCGTGCCTGACCAGCCCGAGAGAAACCGAGAATAAAGGCATCGTGGCGTGAAAATTGGTGGTACCGTCTACCGGGTCGAGACACCAGTAGTCCTGTTCGCCCTGGATGACCTCCAGTTGAGTTTCTTCGCGCAACTCTTCACCGAGCATGGCGACATCCGGATAGCGCTCGGCGAGTGCGACGGTCAATGCCTGTTGCATTGCCAGATCCGCTTCTGTGACGATTGAACCGTCCGCCTTGTAGTCCGCAGTCGAGCAGGAATAATGGATATCCAGACTACTGGCAGCCGCGTCGCGAATAATTTCCTGCACCGCGATCAGGTCGGCGTAATCGTAGTTGTTGTTGGACAAAAACTGCTCCGGGTATGGAATTTAGATTTGAATCCTGTGCAGCTAACAAGTATAAACGACAGCAGTTAATTTGCCTTAATAAATACTATAAATAAACAAGTGAGCAAACCTTTCTTTCTGACCCGTCAAACTGCGAACCTGATGGAGGATTTCGCGCGTGAGCTGAAAGTCGGTGCATCACTTTATTTGCTCTATGGTGATAACGGCGCCGGTAAAACTCGTTTGCTGCGGGAATTGAGTGAAAAGCGGTTATCCAGTGCCAGGATTCACTGGATCGATTTGAACGCGGAAAATCCGGATGAAAAAAATCAGCAGCTCGGCAGTGCCAAAGTTGAGGCGGTTTTCGATGCTGCGAATAGTGGCGACATTATCATCGCCGACCATTTTGAATCAGCACTTAAAAAGACCCGCCATCAATTGTTTCTGAGCTGGTCCGCCGATGGGGCCGACAAGAAACTCAGCATGATCATTGCCAGCAGTGCCGAAGGCTTCAACGAGTTTCGCCAGCTTTCGCAGCATTACCAGGTGAGCGCGCATAGCTTCGAACTAATGCCGTTCAATCCAGACGAAGTTGAGGCTTTTCTCGGCTTCTACCTGTTTCCCGACCACCCCATCGGCATGCTTTCTATCCCGTCAGACTTGCGCAAGCAACTCGCGGCCACGGATGGGGCAGTTGGGCCGGTCATCAAAATTGCCGAACGTGATGGAGCCCAGATCGGGTCGTCGCCAATGACAGACACCGAATCGATTCGCAAAGGCAGCCGAATCATAGTCACGATATTAATAATATTTGCGATTACCGCAGGGGTAGGTTGGTATTTCCTGAGCAGTCAATCCGCTCCGCTAGAGGTGGTGCCCGCGGTTGCCAGCGAACCGGAACCTGTCGCGACTTTCGAGCCGGTGGTTGAAGCTGAGATTCAGAAGGAACCGGATACGGAACCCGAGGCTGAGACAGTAGCCGAACTCGAGCCCGCGACTTCGCCTCTGACCCGGGTCGAACTCGAAGTCGAGCCCGAATCTGCTGTAGCCGAGCCCGAGCCTACGCTTAGTACAGCTGTGGAGACGACACCGGAAACGGAAACGATGCCCGATGTCGCCCCTGATGCACAGGCCCAGTTTGGTCCAGAACCGGGCACAGCGTCCGATACCGAGGCGGTTCTCGTTGAGGAAGCAAGCCAGGATGATGCAGGCGATACGGCATTAGCCAATGCGGAAATTTTGTCCAATCAGCCGGGCCAGGCCGAACTAACAGATATGGCTCGTTTTCAGCAGGATCTGCGATTCTCGATGGACTGGGTTAAGACCAGGGACGATAGTGCCGGCACCATTCAGATACTGTTGCTCAGCTTCTCAAGTTTTGATCCGACGGCCTATTACGAATATCTACAGCACCTTGCAAACCAGCAAGTTGATGTCGACAACATAAGAGTTTTCAAGACTTTGACCGGTGGCACAGAGGTCTACAGTGTGGTCTACGGCGAGTATGCTAGCAGGAAGGCCGCTGGAGATTCCCTGGATGGCTTGCCCGAGGCGCTTAGAAATATCTCACCTATCCGACGCAGCGTTGGCGGCATCCGGGAGGAAATTCGGCGACTCAGCGCCGTAAATTAGTTATTTTTCATCAAGCTTCGGAGAGACGGTTTGAATTTACATTACGACATGATAGTGATTGGCAGCGGCCCGGCTGGCAAACGCGCCGCGATCCAGGCTGCCAAGGTTGGCAAGAAGGTGTTGCTGGTCGAAAAAAATGAAGTCGTGGGTGGAGTCACGGTTCATACCGGAACGATCCCGAGTAAGACCCTGCGAGAGACCGTTTTGTTTCTGTCGGGTTGGCGTCAACGTGGTATTTACGGCCGTAGTTACAAGGTTAAAGACAATATTACCGCGGACGATCTCAAGCAGCGCCTGAAGTCGACGCTTGGTCACGAAATAGAAATAATCCAGCATCAGTTGATGCGTAACAACGTTGATATCGAATACGGGCATGCTCGCTTTACCGGGGAGCATTCGATCAGCGTCGAAGGTCATGAAGGTAATATCAACGAGTTTACCGCCGACTACTTCGTTATTTGTGTTGGCACCAGGACGCGGCGGCCCGAGTCGATCCCTTTCGATGGCGATGCCATCATGGATAGCGATGAAATCCTGGAACTCAATCGCATTCCGCGAAAAATGCTGGTCGTCGGTGGCGGTGTCATCGGGCTTGAATACGCCACTATTTTCAAGGCGCTGGATATAGAAGTCACGGTGCTCGAGACCAACGATTTCATTCTCGGTTTTGTCGACCGCGAGATTGTTGACGAGCTGATTCACCACTTGCGTGATTGTAATATCCACGTGCTTCTCAACGAGCAGATTAACGCCATCAACAAGTTCGACGATGGCAAGGTGGTG
>Ga0255052_10000534_pt1 | contig 30535 bp, 23 predicted proteins | sample JV7_2_21_MG_FD_188632 | JGI IMG/M metagenome (GOLD analysis project Ga0255052, IMG submission 188632) | Seawater microbial communities from Jervis Inlet, British Columbia, Canada - JV7_2_21 | ecosystem: Environmental > Aquatic > Marine > Inlet | place: Canada: British Columbia | collected...
CACCCGTCTCTTCATCGATGTAAAGGAGCCCGGTGATTATTTCGCCTTTGTTGACGCTGGCGCGGAGATATGAGAACGCCGCAGCACGACTGGTCGGATCGTAGTCCTTGTCCAGTTTTCGGAAAACTATTTTGCTGCCGTCGTGCAATTCGACCGGCATTGCGGAGCCTTCATCGTAAGCCGCCTTGATTTCCTCTGCCGGCGGGACGAAGTCGGCGTCGATCACATGATGATAAAACTGCCGCGTATGTGCATAGCTTTTGGTCGAGCCTTCGTGGTCGTTGAACGTCACACACGGACTGATAATGTCGATCAATGAAAAGCCCTTGTGAGCCAGCGCACCCTTTATGAGGGGCACGAGTTGTTGCTTGTCGCCCGAGAAGCTACGCGCGATGTAGGTTGCGCCCAGGCCGATCGCGGTGCTGACGGGATCGATCGGCATTTGCTTGTTGGCCGCTGATTTCTTCACAGTGCTGCCGACATCCGCGGACGCCGAATACTGACCCTTGGTAAGCCCGTAAACGCCGTTATTCTCGATGATGTAGCACATATCCAGGTTGCGTCGAATGATGTGTGCGAACTGCGCCATGCCGATCGACAGGGAGTCTCCATCGCCCGATATGCCGATATATGTCAGGTCCCGGTTTGCCGCATTCGCGCCGGTGGTCACAGACGGCATGCGGCCGTGCACCGCGTTGAAGGCGTGCGACTCGCTCAGAAAATAGGCCGGCGTTTTCGAGGAGCAGCCGATGCCGCTCATCTTCGCCAGCTTGTGCGGCTCGAGATCGAGCTCGAATATGGCTTGTATGAGCGCCGCTGTAATGGAATCGTGTCCACAGCCCGCGCAAAGCGTCGAAACCGCTCCCTCATACTCCCGCGCGGTCAGACCGAGCTTGTTTTTCGGAAGCTTGGGATGGGTGACTTTCGGTTTTGTCATATAACTCATGTCTTTTTCTCACTTGCTCAGGCAGCACGTCCGTTCGCGCTCAGGCAGCGCGTCCGTTCGCGCTCAGGCAGCGCGTCCTTTCGCGACCTCCTCTTCGATTTTATTGATCACGAATGCTGCGTTGATCGGCATCCCATCGTAGTGCAGCACCGCAACGAGTTTCTCCGCATCTACCTCTGCGTCGAGAATCAGGAGCGAGCGCAATTGCGCATCGCGATTTTGTTCGACTACATAGACTCGTTCATGCTTGTCTATAAATTTCTTGACGTCGTCATTGAACGGAAAGGCTTTTACACGGCAATAGTTCATACCGATGTTTTTTTCCTTCAGGCTGATCAGCGCTTCGTTAACGGCGCCGTCGCAGCTTCCAACAGACAAGATAGCCGTCTTATTGAATTTCGAGTACTGAATCTCGGGAGCCGGCACCATGTCACGTGCGGTCTCCCACTTCACGAGCAGCCTGTCGACGACCTCCTGATATTCGCCGGAGTCCTCCGTATAAGCTCCGTATTTATTATGGCCTGAACCGCGCGTGAAGTAGGACCCCTTCCGATGCTCGCCCGGCAGGGTTCGGTACGGAATACCATCTCCGTCCGAATCGAAATAGCGATGAAACTTGTCGATCGATTCCAGGTCATCGGCGGACAGCACTTTCCCCTTGTCCGGCTCATAATCTTCGTCCCACTTGAGATCCGGGCACATCCAGTCGTTCATACCGATATCCAGATCTGACAGCACCATAATTGGCGTCTGCAACGTGTCAGCAAGATCGAACGCCATCACTGCCATGTAAAAACATTCCTCAGGATTGGCCGGAAACAACATCACATGTTTGGTGTCGCCGTGTGATGAATATGCACAGGCGAGAAAATCGCACTGCTGCGTGCGTGTCGGCATGCCGGTTGATGGACCGGTACGCTGCACGTCGAATATGACCGCCGGGACTTCCGCGTAATAGGCGAAACCAATGAACTCACCCATAAGTGAAATGCCCGGTCCGCTGGTGGGCGTAAATGCCCGTGCACCATTCCACGTGGCACCGAGCACGACACCGATCGCCGCAAGCTCATCCTCCGCCTGCACAATGCAAAATTTCTTGCCGCCCGTCTTCTTATCCATTCGGAACTGCTTGCAAAAAGACTTGTAGGCATCCATCAGCGACGTGGAAGGCGTGATCGGATACCAGGCTCCAACCGTGGCGCCGGCGTACACACATCCCAGTCCTGCAGCGGTGTTGCCATCGATAATGATGTGATCTTTTGTCTTGTCCATTCGCGCAATAGTCGCCGGCAGCGGACATGAAAAGTGCTCGTTTGCATAATCGTAGCCGAGCTGTATCGCCTCGAGGTTTGATGCGACCAAATGCTTCTTCGACGCAAATGTCTCTTCGAGTAGATTCGTGATGACATCGAGTTCGATGTCGAGCAATGCCGCGAGCGTGCCGACATACGCAATATTCTTCATCAGGATTCGCGCGCGTACGCCCTCGAATTGTTCGTTACACATCTTCGACAGCGGGACGCCCAGTACAGTGATGTCTTCCCTGTCAAGCAGCCTGCTGCGCGGCCAGGTCGAGTCATAAATAAGCCAGCCACCCGGAGTGACTTCATTCATGTCGCGTGAGTAGGTCTGTGCGTTCATCGCGACCATGACGTCAACCCGGTCTGACCGCGACTGGAACCCGTCTTTGGTGACACGGACTTCATACCATGTTGGCAGGCCTTGAATATTCGACGGGAAGTAGTTCTTGCCGACGACCGGCACGCCCATCCTGAATATGGATTTCATCAGCAAACCGTTGGCGCTTGCGGACCCGGTACCGTTAACCGTCGCAATTTTTATGACAACATCGTTGATCTCGGACACGAACGTTCGACCTCGGCTTATTCCCACGTCTCATTCATTAATAGACAGTACAGAACTGCTTTTTTCTTACCCTTAATTTCGTTCAAAAACCGTTAACCAGCAGACGTTTTGGCTCGTTTGGGCCCCTGCGGCGCTGCTTCGTCAGAGGCGTAGGGGATCAGAATACTCGATTTCTGCATGTCCCAGGCGCCCGTTGGACAGCGCTCTGCACATAGGCTGCAATGTACACAAAGATCCTCGTCCTTGACCATCACCCGCCCCGTCTGGGGCAGATCTTCGGATATGTACAGATCCTGCTCGTCATTGTCCGCCGGCGCAGAAAGCCTCGTCCTCAGGTCCGCTTCTTCGCCATTCGCCGTCATCGTCAGGCAATTGACCGGGCAGACATCGATGCAGGCATCGCATTCGATGCAGAGCTTGGCCGCAAAAACAGTCTGAATATCGCAGTTCAGGCAGCGCTCGACCTCCTCGATCGTCTGTTCGACCGTAAATCCGAGCTCGACTTCGATGTCAAGTTTCTTGAATCGCTCTTTCAAATCGACATGGGGCATCAACCGCCTTTCGGCAGGGTTGTAGTCGTTGGAAAAGCTCCACTCGTGCATTCCCATCTTCTGAGTGGTCAGATTCATGCCGGCAGGCAATCTGTCGTTGATGTCTTCCTGATGCACAAACTTGTGAATCGAAATCGCCGCTTCGTGCCCGTGCGCAACGGCCCAGATAATATTCTTGGGGCCAAAAGCCGAATCGCCTCCGAAGAACACGCCTTCTCGCGAACACATCATCGTAACCTCATCCACAAGCGGGCAATCCCAGTCATTGAACTCGATGCCGATGTCTTTTTCGATCCACGGAAACGCGTTGTCCTGGCCGATTGCGAGAATGACGTCGTCGCAAGGAATCATGACCTCGCCAACAACTTTACCTCTGTCGATGTTGCCTGCGTCGTCGACCTTGTACTCCATCTGGTCGAACTTCATACCGACGAGCTTGCCTTTCTCTATAACGAATTCTCTCGGTGAGTGATTGATCAGAATTTCGACCTGCTCCTCCTCCGCATCCTCGAGCTCCCAGTCGGATGCTTTGAAAAAGCCTCTCGGTTTTCTTGCCATGACCTTGACGTCTTTGGCGCCCAGTCGGAGCGACGTACGACAGCAATCCATCGCCGTGTTACCGACACCGATGATCAAAACCTTCTCACCGATTGAGTCGAGGTGATCGAATGCAACAGATTCCAGCCAGTCGATGCCGATAAAAATGTTTTCCGAATCATGACGGCCGGGTAGCTCCAGTTCCTTGCCCCGCGGTGCACCTGTACCGACGAATATCGCATCGAACCCGCCGTTGTCGAGCAGTTCCCGCATGCTCTCGATGCGGTGATTGAACCTGACCTCGGCTCCCATATCGACGATGTAGTTTATCTCCTCGTCAAGGATCCGGGGGGGAAGGCGAAACTGCGGGATGTTGGTGCGCATCAGGCCGCCGGTCGTGTCGAGTGCCTCGAATATCGTAATGTCGTAGCCGAGCGGTAACAGATCATTGGCAACCGTAAATGATGCACATCCTGCACCGATCAAGGCAATCTTCTTGCCGTTCTTTGTCTTCGGTGCTTTTGGCAGCCGGTCGCTAATGTCATCACGATGATCGGCCGCGACGCGTTTCAATCTGCATATCGCGACCGGCTTGTCCTCGACCCTGCCCCGTCGACAGGCGGGTTCGCAGGGGCGGTCGCAGACGCGGCCGAGGATGCCGGGAAACACGTTGGATTCCCGGTTCAGCATGTAAGCGTCGCTGAACTCGCCCTGGGCGATAAGCCGAATGTACGAGGGCACGTCTGTATGGGCCGGGCACGCCCACTGACAGTCGACGACCTTGTGGAAATACTCGGGCCTGGATGTATCTGTTGGCTTCATTTGATTGACGCGATCGACTTTTTCCAATCACAAAGCCGTGACTCTAGTGCGAATGTTTCATCATACTGGTGATACATTCGGGCTCACTGCCTCTGAATGGCGCTAGCATAGCTGGATCATCCGGAAAGTAAACAATGAACTGTATGATTTGAAGCGCTTGACCTAACGGTCCCGATTACCCGTTAGGTCCGCTATCGGCCTCGGTCGAACTGCAGCCGCTGGCCGACAATGTCGCCGCTCAATTTACCGTTCTGATAGATGATGTGTCCGTTAACGATGGTGGTATCGATACTCGAACCGAACGTTACCCCTTCGAAAGGTGACCAGTGGCACTTTGATAGCAGATTCGAGGAATCTACAGTATAAGGAGTATCGGCATCGACCAGCACGAGATCGGCATGGTAGCCCTCACGTACATAGCCGCGGTCGATGACGCCATAAATGTCGGCAACGGCGTGGCTGGTTTTATCCACCAGCAACTCGAGCGTAATTTGCTCGTCTTTTGCCAGATCGAATAGCGTCAATAAGGCGTGTTGTACGAGTGGCAGCCCTGCCGGCGCTTTGAAATAGCTTCGTCGTTTTTCCCCGGCCAGATGTGGCGCGTGATCGGTGGCAACAATGTCGATGCGACCCTCTTTGAGCGCGGCGATCAGCGCTATCCGGTCCTCAGCGCTCTTGATCGCCGGGTTGCACTTTATTCTTGCACCCAGGTCTTCGTAGCGGCTCTCATCGAACCAGAGATGATGCACACAGACTTCTGCCGTGATTCGCTTGTCGTTGCGCGGTGCTTTTGAAAACAAGCCCATTTCGATCGCCGTGGTCAGGTGCAGCACATGGAGGCGCGTATCGTGACGGCGAGCCAGCTCCACCGCGAGACTGGACGACACGAGGCAAGCGTTGGCGGAACGAATAGCCGGGTGTTCCGACATTGGCACCTGCTCGCCGAATTTTGCTTTGGCATGGGCCTCGTTATCCCAGATAGTGGGCGAGTGCTCACAATGCGTCACGACGAGCAATGGGGAATCCTCGAATAATCGCTCCAGTGCTTCGGGGTCGTCGACCAGCATGTCCCCCGTCGAAGCGCCCATGAACGCCTTGATGCCACAAGCCTCGTTGACTTCGAGCGCCCGAATCTCATCGATGTTGCGATTCGTCGCGCCGAAATAAAACGCATAGTTTGCGCTGCATCGACGTTCGGCCAGCTTGTACTTGTCGGCTAGCGCCTTCCGGGTCGTCGTCTGCGGATTTACATTCGGCATGTCCATGAAGCTCGTGATGCCACCAGCGACAGCCGCAGCTGACTCGCTCGCCAGATCCCCTTTGTTCGTCAATCCGGGCTCGCGGAAATGAACCTGGTCATCGATCATGCCCGGTATAAGATATTTGCCGTTGGCGTCGATCACCTGGGCATTTTCGTCTGCAGTGATCTTCGAGGCGATCTTCTCGATGCGCCCACCTTTAACAAGAACATCGGTGTCGCGAACTTCGCCTTCGTTGATCAGGCGGGCATTGGTAATGAGCAATTTGTCCAAGAGGGTCCTTTGGTGATCCAACTAGTTCGCGGCGAATGCGTCGGTGGCCATTACCAGTTCGTGAATGTTTCCCACCTCGAACGCAGCGTGCCCGGCATCAGGCACGATTCGAAGGTCAGCCTCGGGCCATGCTTGCGCCAGCTCCCAGGCTGTAATGCTTGGACAAACGACGTCATACCGGCCCTGGATGATTACGGCCGGAATATTTCGAATCTTGCCGATATCCCTGATGAGTTGATTTTCTTCCATGAAACCGTCGTTGACGAAATAGTGACACTCGATACGCGCCAGCGACAGGGCGAGGTCCTGCGCGCCAAAGGAAGCGGTGATCTTGTCGTTCGGAATCAGGAAACTGGTGGACGCTTCCCATATTGACCAGGCCCTGGCGGCCTGAAGCCTGACTTTCGCGTCGTCGCTCGTTAAGCGCCTGTAGTAGGCACCGACCAGATCATCGCGTTCACCCTTCGGGATCGGTTCCAGGTAGTGCTGCCAGAGGTCCGGAAAAAGCTCGCTGGCGCCCTTCTGGTAGAACCACTGTATCTCTTTCCTGCGCAGCATAAATATGCCCCGGAGAACGAGCTCCGTGACATGCTCCGGATGGGTCTGTGAGTAGGCGAGCGCCAGCGTGCTGCCCCAGGAGCCGCCAAAGACCTGCCAGCGATCGATCTGCAGGGCGGCCCGCAGGACCTCGATATCGTTCACGAGATCCCAGGTCGTGTTTTCCTCCAAGCTGGCATGGGGCTGGCTTTTGCCGCTGCCCCTCTGGTCGAAAAGCACGATCCGATATACGTCCGGATTGAAGAATCGCCGCATTTTTCCCGTACACCCGCCTCCGGGACCACCATGCAGGAATACGGCCGGTTTGCCGTGCGGATTACCCGACTCCTCATAATAGAGCTTGTGACCGCCGCTGACTTCCAGGTAGCCGGTATGGTTGGGTTCGATGGCTGGATACAGGGTCCGCCTTTCAATGCCAGTGTTCATGGGCAGCATTATGAAAGGGTGCTGGCCGGATTGCCACGCGTTCCGCGATGGACAGGGAACCTTGTCTGGTCGGAAGAGTCTTTAGATTGCGGAAGCTCCTGTTAAACTTCCGCATCCTCCGATAAGAGTCCAGAAGGCCTTCAAATGACTGTTTCAGAATTCAAGCGGTTTACGTGCGCCGCCATCGCCTCGATCTTCGTCACCTTCAACGTGACATACGCCAGCGAGATCGATATCGAATACACCGAATTCACGCTGGACAACGGGCTGCGCCTGATCGTTCACGAAGACCACAAAGCACCGATCGTAGCCGTGAATATTTGGTACCACGTCGGGTCAAAGAATGAGAAAGCCGGCAAGACCGGTTTCGCACACCTGTTCGAGCACTTGATGTTCAATGGCAGCGAGAACTACGACGACGAGTATTTCAAGCCATTCGAGCTTGTTGGCGCTACGGGCATAAACGGCACAACCTGGTTCGATCGTACGAACTATTTTCAGAATGTGCCGAGTACCGCGCTTGATCTGGCGCTATGGATGGAGTCCGACCGCATGGGTCATCTTCTGGGCGTCGTAACGCAGGAGAAACTCGACGAGCAACGCGGTGTCGTGCAAAACGAGAAGCGCCAGGGCGAAAACCAACCCTATGGCAAGGTGGACTACCAGATACTCAAGGGCGTTTTCCCGGTCGGCCACCCCTACTCCTGGGACACCATCGGATCGATGGACGACCTCGATGCTGCGAGCCTCGAAGATGTGCACGAGTGGTTCAAAACCTACTACGGCCCCAATAATGCCGTGCTCGTCGTTGCCGGCAATGTAAATCGACAGGTAGCGCTCCAGAAGGTCCAGAAATACTTTGGTGACATACCACCCGGGCCACCGATCGCGAAGCCTAAAAAGTGGACCGTTCAACTCGAACAGGATAAACGCGAGACGATGGAAGACCGGGTTCCACAGGCGCGTGTATACAAGGTGTGGGGCGGGCCGAATTATGGCTCGAAGGATGCCGTTCTACTGGAACTGGCCGACGCCGTGTTGACGACCGGCAAGAATTCCCGACTGTACGAACGGCTCGTCTATAAGGATCAGACTGCGACCAGCGTGAGTGGCAGCCTGTTTACCGGGGAGATTGGCGGTTATTACGAGTTAACCGCCACAGTGCAGCCCGGCGGCGACATCGAGGCCGTCAGGCAGGCGATGGACGAGGAAATGCAGCGCTTTCTAAAGGACGGGCCGACCAAGGACGAACTGGCCCGCGTCAAGGCTCAGTTCAAGTCCGGCTTCGTACGTGGCGTCGAACGTATCGGCGGCTTTGGCGGTAAGTCGTCCGTACTGGCAAAGAACGCGGTGTATACAGGTGATCCGGGATTCTTCAACACCGAGTTGGAATGGTTCGATGCAGCAACAACGCAGACGATCAGAGCTGCAGCCGGCCGCTGGTTGAAGGCAGGCTCATACCAACTCGACGTGCTGCCGTTTCCACAGTTGCAAGCTGCGGCAGAAGGCGCCGATCGCTCCGCACTACCCGAGACAAATACGTTTCCGGAAGTGAAGTTCGCGGACTTTGAGCGCGGGTCGTTGAGTAACGGGCTCGAACTGATTGTTGCGAACCGAGCTTCGGTGCCAGTCGTTAACCTGCAGATGCGGTTCGACGCCGGATTTGCCTCTGATCAGTTCGGCGAGCCGGGCACGTCGAGCCTGGCAATGTCGATGCTTGACGAAGGCACGACCAAGCGCTCGGCGCTCGAGATCAGTGACGAGCTGGCACGATTGGGGGCGCTTTTCGGCGCAAGCTCCGGCATCGACTCTTCACGCGTATCAGTAAGCGCGTTGAAAGATAATCTCGACGACTCGCTGGAGCTTTACGCCGATCTTGTATTGAATCCTGCGTTCCCGCAGAACGAGCTCGATCGACTTCGCAAGGCCCGCCTGGCGCAGATTCAGCAGGAAAAAACGCAACCGATGGGCATTGCGCTGCGGGTTGTTCCGGCACTGATGTATGGCAAGAATCATGCGTACAGCCTACCGTTGACGGGCTCCGGCACGGAAGAATCAGTCAATCGCATTACCCGCGATTCACTCGTCGACTACCACCAGACCTGGTTCAAACCCAACAACGCGACGATGATCGTCGTCGGCGATACGACGATGGAAGAGATCAAGCCGAAGCTCGAAAAGCTTTTCAGGAGCTGGAAACCCGGCGATGTGCCGACCAAAAATCTCGACATTGTCGATCTCCCCGACGCAGAACGCATCTATGTTATCGACAGGCCGGGCGCGGAGCAGTCTATTATCTTCGCCGCCAATATCGCGCCGCCGACCGGGGAAGGCGACGAGTACGCTATCGAGACGATGAACGATATTATCGGTGGCACCTTCACTTCGCGCATAAACATGAACCTGCGCGAAGACAAACATTGGGCATACGGCGCAAGATCGGTAATCCTTTCTACCGAAGGGCAACGTCCTTACATTGCTTACGCGCCGGTACAAACCGACAAAACGATGGAGTCGATGGCCGAGATCAAACGCGAGCTGCTTGAATATCTTGGCGACAATCCGGCTACGGACGAAGAACTCAGTAAGGTTAAAAACGCCAACACACTGAGCCTGCCTGGTCGATGGGAGACCGCTAGCGCAGTATTGCGAGACATCGGCATAATTGTTGCGTACGACCTGTCCGACGACTACTGGGATACCTATGCGGAAAATCTCAGAAATCTTTCTCTCGCGCAGGTAGCGGAATCGGCCGAAAACATAATCAAGCCGGACAATCTCGTCTGGGTCGTGGTCGGCGATCGCGAGATCATCGAGCCCAGGATTCGCGACCTGGAGCTCGGTGAGATCATTAATCTGGACGCCGACGGCAATATTGTCGAACCAACCGCCGCGAACTAGGAAAGGGGGACGGACTCGGAATCCGTCCCAGGCTAGATCTGGTTGAGGGGATCGATAGCTTCGAGGCCCAAGCTTTCGCGTTCGACATTGATCTTCTCGATCATGACAGCCTCCGCGGCAACAAAACGCGGATCATCGCGCAGTGGCTGGAACATGGGAATACTTCTTGAAATCGGAGCATATCCCCGGTATCCGCGATCGATCGCATTCTCAAGTTCTGTTATGGCTTGATCAAATTCTCCGGCGAGTGCCAGATATTTCGCATTTTCGAACATGAATAGCCAATTATCGACGCCCTGGCCTGCCAACTTCGACATGGCGCTTTCGACCAGCAGTAGCGCATCATCAAAGCGCTCCGTTTTACCTGTACGGGAGTAGGCCAGCGCGACTTCTGCCATCAGGTCATAACCAAATTCATCCTGCGGATAATCGGCCGCAAATGCGTCCAGACCAGGCCAGCGCTCCTCCAGGTAGTCCACGAGCTCCTGGCTGCGCCCGACCCGGTTGTATTGAGCAAACAATTCTCCCGGATATCCATCCCTGGACAATTCGAATGCAAGCTCGAATGCCTCGTCGCGACGGCCGAGCCGATCCAAAGCGCCGATTTTGAAGCGATCAATGCCTTCATCCGCGACTCGTTCAAGCTGCTGGGTCTGAAGCAAGCCAATAGTGACCCAGGCTTGCATCACCGCGTCGGTTGGCGCGAGCCGATACGCCTCCTCAGCAAGGCGAAGGCCTTCGGCAGCACTACCACGCCAAACGTGGTGCATGGCATCAGTTACCAGCAGTTGCACATTGTTCGGTTTGTAACTTCGGAACTGGTCAATCAGCGCCTGCGCTTTGTCTTCCTGCCCGAACAGGTTGAAGGTGTCCACGGCGCTGAAGAGTACCGGTGCATGTAGCGGGTCTCTCTGCGACATCTGCTCGAGGAGTTGCTGAGCGCCACGCGGATCGCCGGAATCCCGCAGGGCGAGTTGCAACCAATGGCCGGCATTGATCAGATTGGGATTGATCGACAATGCTTTTGTCAACGCATCAATCGCCTGCTCGTGTTCGGACGGACGATGGCTGTGGTACAGGCCCAGGCCTGCCCAGGCTTCCGCCAGCTGCGCATCCTTCTCGAGCGCTGCATCGAGAAAGCCCTTGCCTTGTACCTGTGCCTCCGCATCCGGAATCGTGCCGTAGTCGCGGTCAGACAATAGAAGTGCTGCAATGCCACGCTGCGCATAGGCGGGTGCGTAGTCCGGATCTTTCGCGATGGCCTGATCCAGAAGCTCTGCGGCTGACTTGATGGTCGGTCCGGTTCGACTGTATAGACGTTGCTTCGCCAGTAAATAAAGATCATAGACTTCCGGATCGGTGCGCTCGCTCACGAGCAGCGGCTGTTCGTCATCTTCATCCAGCAGCCTGGCTTTCAGCTGCTTCAGGATTTCATTGGCGATCTCATCCTGAATGGCAAAGACGTCATTGAGTTCGCGGTCGTAGGTATCCGACCATAGGTGAAAGCCATCCTCGACCTGAACGAGCTGCGCCGTGATGCGCACCGTGGTTCCGGCTTTGCGTACCGATCCCTCGAGGATGTGTTCCACCCCCAATAGATCGCCGATGCGCCGTAGATCCTGATTTTCTCCCTTGAAGGCGAATGATGAGGTCCGTCCGGCAACTTTGAGTTCCTTTACCGAGGCCAGCGCGTTGAGAATTTCCTCTGTGATGCCATCGGAGAAATATTCCTGTTCTTTATCGGAGCTGATGTTGACGAATGGCAAGACGGCGATGGACTGACCCGTAGAGATGATCTCCCCGACACCCGTCTCCGAGCCTTCGCTGAGAAAAAACTTGTCTGTCAGCAGGAAGCCTATGCCCACCACCAACACACCGATAATGACGAAGTCCAGTTTGCGGCCGGTGGCATGGGTAATGGATTCCGAGCGATCCACGTCCTTTTCTTTCTTGAGCCCCTCCGGTGTCAGCTCGAAAGCCCAGGCGAAGACCAACGCCAGCGGAAATCCAATGATCACGAAGAACACTAGGATTCTCATCGTCCAGTCAGGCAGCAACAGTGCCGGAACTACAACGGAGGCAATCTCGGTCAGCAGCCAGGCGACAATGGCATAGGCGATAGCTACCCTGATGACGTTGCGGCGTTTGAGTTCTTTCAAAAACGACATGGTGTGTCTAGTGGCGCCTTGGCCGATTCCTCCTGGGTCAGAGTCCAAAGCATGGCTGGATTAGGGCCAGATATCTAGTTTCTACCGGAATTTATGCCATCACAATATCGGAGCGAGCCATATGGTTTCTGATAACCTTGAGAGCACAATGAAACCGATGCCGAAAAATCCTGAGCCGACAGTGGCAGCCGACTACGTGGAATTGATCCGTGGTGCCGCTGTATATGACGTCGCGAGCAAGACACCTCTCGATCTCGCTCACAATCTGTCTTCTCGCCTGGGCAATCGAATTCTTCTGAAACGCGAAGATTTGCAGTCGGTATTTTCGTTCAAGTTGCGTGGCGCTTATAACAAGCTGGCTACCTTGCCACGGGAAACTCTCGAGGCCGGGATAATTTGCAGCTCCGCCGGCAATCACGCCCAGGGCGTGGCGCTCGCAGCGCAGCGGAAATGCATAAGAGCCGTTGTCGTAATGCCCGTGACGACGCCGAGCATCAAAGTCGATGCGGTCAGATCGCTCGGTGCCGAAGTGGTGTTGCACGGCGACACCTATGACGACGCATACTCACACGCACGGCAACTCGAGACTGATCAGCAGCTGACGTTCATCCATCCATTCGATGATCCGGATGTGATCGCCGGGCAAGGCACGATCGGAATGGAAATACTCGATCAGATTGACGAAACCATCAGTGCCGTATTCGTACCTATTGGTGGCGGTGGCTTGATTGCCGGAATAGCGTCCTACATCAAGGCAGTAAATCCCGACATACGAATCATCGGTGTCGAACCCGAGGATTCTGCGGCGATGCGTGACTCGCTTGCTGCGGGCGAACCTGTAGTCCTGGATCATGTCGGGATTTTCGCCGACGGCGTCGCGGTACGCCGGGTAGGCGATGAAACCTTTCGCCTGTGTCAGCAACTGGTCGATGACATCGTGACCGTCGATACAGATCAGATTTGTGCTGCTATCAGGGACATATTTGAAGATACGCGCTCTATCGTCGAGCCGGCGGGTGCGTTGGCCGTAGCCGGCGTGAAGAAATTTCTAAGCGACAACGAGACCCGGGATGAAACCTTCGTGGTTATCAATTGCGGCGCGAACGTCAATTTCGATCGCCTGCGCCACATCGCCGAACGCGCCGCCGTCGGTGAACAGCGTGAGATGCTTCTGGCAGTGGAAATTCCGGAGAAGAAAGGGAGCTTCAGGACGTTCTGCGAAGCACTGGGCCGCCGGAGTATCACCGAGTTCAACTATCGTTACAGCGACTCGAGCAAGGCGCACATCTTCGTCGGTGTCGAACTGCGCCATGGGCATGCGGAACGTCAGGAACTCATCGATACGTTGCGTGAACTCGGGTATCGGCTGGAAGATCTGAGCGACAACGAACTCGCGAAACTGCATGTGCGGCATATGGTCGGCGGATCCGGGTCAGGAATCGACGACGAAAAGCTGTTTCGATTCGAGTTTCCGGAGCGGCCCGGAGCCCTGCTGGACTTCCTGGAGGCTGTTGGCACCGACTGGAACATAAGCCTGTTCCACTACCGTAATCATGGCTCCGATCACGGGCGTATTCTCGCAGGAATTCAGGTGCCGCCTGAGGAGGCAGACGAGCTCGAGGCCCACCTTTCGAAGCTCGGCTATGCTCACTGGGAGGAGAGCAATAACCCGGCGTACGCAATGTTTCTGGCCTAGAAGCTGGTTTCAGACGTAACTTGTATTTGGTTATAAGCGGCGTCTTATTCCAAATTGTTTGCAACCAATCGGCCCCCCCCAGCATCAAAGAACTATGCAAACGAAAAATAACAGTCAGTTTGCATAACGGATGATATGGAGGAGGAAGGGCTACGATGCGTATTGATGTCAATGGTTCGTGGCCGTATCCGCACATCAAGAATTCCTCCTCCATAGAGGACGACGTGACAAACTAAATTCCCTTATGCGGTTTGTTTCGTTACTCGGCGGTGGCTTTTGCCACCGCCTTTTTTTTGTCAGTGCCGCGCGTGGGTCTGAGAATGGATATGGCTTATCTTGTCCGACTGCTTAAGTCGGTAAAAGCGCCGCAGCTCGTTTAGCGTGCCATCGCAATCATGCAGCAGTCTTTGCACAAGCCCGTGGCAAAAGCGTGCCGCATAATCATTGGCAGTCTTGTATCTCTCGTGTTCGTCTTCGCTCAGCTCGGGCCTGAACCGGACTTTATCGAACAGCCAGCCGTGCAGGCGACCCGCAAACTTGCAATCGTCCTGATCCTGCGCCATTAGCCAGGTGCTGATGAACTTGTCCACTTCCGCCTGCATCTCCAGCTCGAGTAGAGTTACCGAGCGGTCCTGACCGGCGCTCCAGACCAGGTAATTGAAATGGCTTATGCCTTCGAGAACCGTCCACAAGTCACTCAGGCGTGAGGCTTTCAACGACTGCATTGGATTGTTCTGGTCGAGGCGGCCGAGCATTTGACTGTCGAGATACACGCTCAGCGCCATGCCCTCGTCATCCTCGGCAAGCAATACAGATTCGTCAGTATTCGGTATGAGTGCTTCGCCACCCAGCATTTTCGCAAGCGTCGGGTCGGTAACGAGAAAGTCTTTGACGTCATAGCCCGGCTCGACGTTGTAGATACTGGACAGATGTTTTTGCAGATCGGAGAGCATATATGCGCTAGTGGCTATTTCGACTGACGACGTTCGGCATAGGGACCACGCCGTTTTGCCTCAACAGGGACGCTGCGCGCTTGCTGCCTGTGCGCAGCCAGATTTCATAGGTGCGAAGCAGATCAATATCAGACGAATGACGGGCGCCATCTCGTACCTCATTGAGCACATCGACAACGGCCTGGAATTTTCGGGCCAGTTCGCGATAGACATCCCCAAGCGCCCGGCCACGCGGCGTGCCGCGAATTTCGTCTGACAGCGAACCGTAAGCGGTGCCGCCCATGTTGATGTAGTAGTCGAGATCCACCAGCTTGTGCGCAAGGCTGTCTGCAAAAAAGCCGGCGATGAATAAGGCAACGTCACCGATACGCTGCAATGACAATGTGCGTTCTGCAACGTTCGAAGCTTCCGCCGCATCCGCCATCATCAGCGCCAGCGGCTTGAGGCCATATGCGTCGCCGTGATCTTCGTAGAGGTCTTCGGAGCGAGCGAATAGAGTGAGCAGATTTACGACGTAATGTGCAGCATGGGGATCGACATCGACACCCTGTTTATCCATCGCCGCATCGATCGATTCACGAAAATAGTCGCGAAGATTGTGAACTCGAACGACACGATTGCTTGCTGCTATCGAGGACATTGGCCCTGCCCACCTCTCTCATTGGAAGTAAGACTCCTTACATATATATGATTTAGGCCCGTCGCTTTGTGATTAAGTTCACGTATAGGCCGACCGCCACCCGACTTGTGGCTTTTCTGTGACATCGTACAAAATATGAGTTAAATCAACACCCAACGCATGGCCGCATCGCGTCAAATAACGTTCGGCGCCTCTGATAAAATATCCCGTCCGATAAGAAGACCAACAAAGGAGCGATCATGGACCTCGGTCAGATCATTGCAGAATTCAACTGGCTGGCGATTATTATCGCGACTGTCACAGCATTTGCTCTTGGGGGTGCCTGGTATGCAAAGGGCCTGTTTGGCAGTGCCTGGATGCAAGACGTTGGTCTGACAGAGGAAGACGCCAATAACGCCAATATGCCGAAGACTTTTGGTGGCGCAATCATATTGCAGTTGATTGCAGCAACGGCCCTGGCGACATTTCTCGGGCCAGATAGTACCTGGTTGAGTGGCGCGCAAACCGGACTCGTGATCGGTATCGGCTTCCTCGCAACCGCTTACGGCGTTACCTATTTATTCGAACAACGCTCGCTACGCCTGTTCATGATAAACGCAGGCTACAACGTCGTCCTTCTTGCCATCATGGGCGCCATAATTGGCGGCTGGCATTAGACTTACCACATTTCTCTTAAGCGGTTCTGGACGTCGATCTGCTTGTTACTACGAGGTAACAAGCGATTCGACATCGCTTCATTGCGACCGTGAAATCCTGTTGCCATCGTTTTCAGGAGGCTGTCTGTTACGAACCGGCTGCGAGCGCCATAGACATGCTTGTCACCATTTCTGTGTTGCTGTGTTACGTGATAACGCAGTGGCGTTATTAGTTGAAGTTTCTGCTTTGCTCTGGTCATCGCAACATAGAGCAGTCGGCGCTCCTCTTCGATCATCTCGGGCTTGCCGGTCGAAAATTCGGAAGGGAAATTTCCGTCCGAAACATTAAGCACGAAAACCGCATCCCACTCCTGTCCTTTCGCGGAGTGGACAGTCGACAGGATCAAATAGTCTTCGTCGAGCAGCGGATCACCTGCGAGGTCGCCCGCGGCTACGGGCGGATCCAGAGTCAGTTCAGTGAGAAATCGTTCGCGCGTCGGATATCGGCCGGAGATCTGCTCCAGTTGTTCGAGGTCGGCCTCGCGCGTCTCCAGATTATCGTAGTGACGTTCCAGATGCGGCTGATACCAGCGTCTGGCCTCGCCCAGCTGGCTTTGCCACGCATTCTCGGCAAGTTCGATTGATGACAAGGATTCCATCACGGAACAAAACACCGGCCAGTCTTCGCGTGCAGCCTGCGGCGGCGTAATGATCCTGAAAGCCGAAAAGAGGTATCCACCCGCTTCCAGTTGCTCGAAGCAACGTGCAGCATTGGAGGGACCCATGCCCGGAAGCAGCTTCAGCACCCGAAAGGCGGCGATCTGATTCCTCGGGTTCTCCGCCCACTTCAGAATCGAAAGCAAATCCTTAACGTGGCCGGCCTCCAGAAATTTCAGGCCACCATACTTTACATACGGGATGTTGCGTCTCACGAGTTCCAATTCAAGTCGATCACTGTGGTGTGAACCGCGAAATAGCACGGCCTGGTCCTTGAGTTGCATGCCCTGCTCGCGATTCTCAAGAACGGACTCAACGACGAATTCGGACTCGGCGTCCCAGTCTTCGACGGTTATGTAGCCCGGTTTGGCGCCGCCTTTCTTTTCTGAGAAAAGATTCTTTTTGTACTGCCGCTCACTCTCGGCAATCAAACAGTTGGCAGTGTCCAGTATCGATGGTGTTGATCGGTAATTTTCCTCGAGGCTGATTGTCTTCGCTGTTGGAATATATTGATCGGGAAAACTCAATATGTTTTCAACCTCGGCCGCGCGAAAGGAATAAATCGACTGTGCGTCATCGCCGACGACTGTGAGGCCGGAGCCATTTGGCTTCAGGGCCTTGAGAATATCCGCTTGCAGCAGATTCGTGTCCTGATATTCATCTACAAGTATGTGGTCGAACCACGAGCCGATTTCCTCTGCAAGTTCCTTGTCCGCGACGAGATAGCTCCAGTAGAGCAGCAGATCATCGTAGTCGAGTGCCTGGCTCTCCTGCTTGCGTTCGACGTAGTGGCGAAACAGTGATCGAAGATCTTCTTCCCAGTCGGCGCACCAGGGAAAAGTCTCTGTAAGAGAGTCGAACAAGGACTTTTGCGTATTCACGCAGCGGGAGTAGATGGCGAAGCAAGTGTCCTTCTTCGGAAAGCGCCGCGACTTCCTCGACAAATGCAGCTCGTGCCGGATGACGTCCAGAAGATCTGCTGAGTCACCTCGGTCGAGTACCGAAAACCCGGGATCGAGCCCGAGGTTATGGGCGTAACGGCGAATCAGCCGGTTTGCGATCGAATGAAACGTGCCGGACCAGGGTAGAAGCTTGATCGAGTCAGGCGGACCTTCCATTGTGCTGATGGCCTGGCGAACGATGGATTCGACTCGCCGGGTCATCTCCTGGGCCGCGCGCCGCGTGAACGTCAGGAGGAGAATGCGTTCTGGGCTGACACCCTGAATAATCAGGTGGGCGACCCGGTGCGCCAGCGTCATGGTCTTCCCGGTGCCCGCGCCGGCGATAACCAATAGTGGCGGAGCCTCGAAAGACCGGTTCTCCATTCTCTTGCCCCAGGTAGCCGCCTGCCGCTGCGCCGGGTTCAGCGACTCGAGATAGTCCGTTTGTAGCTCCGCCGCGTGGCCCATGATCGCTCCAGAGAAAGATCTGTATTTTTATACAGTACTGGATGGATTTACAAGTCTGTCAGGAATTCTTCTATCGACTCGGCGAGCGCCGAGGGTTGATCGAAGTGAACCATATGACCAGCTCCCGCTACGGTTACGGACTCCTAATGCTTGAATTCGAGGCTGGCCGTTTCGATCTCGAATTCAGTGTCTTCGCCAACAACGATCAGGACCGGCGCTGTGACGTTTCTCCAGCAGGCGAGCGCTTCCTGGCGCCGATAAAGCACCGCATTCGGCAGCTTGTGTGCCCGATCCGCCTTAATGTGGATGACGCCGTCCGAGCCCGTCTCTGCCCACTTGTCGGCAACGAACAGGGCTCTGTCCTCGCTCAGGGCCGCGCTGCGGCGCGCGATTCTTGTGGCCAGCTCCGTAAGTGACGCGTTGCTCGAATACTCCGGAAGCGATCGACCGGCCTCTATCCATTTGCGATATCTGGCCGGCGCATCTCCAGGATCGCTGTCCGGCAAGCCGAAGCCCTCTATGCTGATCAAAGCCGCCACACGGTCTGGCATGACGCCGGCGTACAGCGACGCAGCGTTGGCTCCCATACTGTGGCCAACCAGCGGAACGGCGGCATCCGGGCTGTAAATCTGCAGGATTGCATCGAGGTCCGCGAGGTAATCCGGAAACCAGTAGGACCCGGCTTCGAACCTCGAATCTCCGAAACCACGCCAGTCCGGTGCAATGACGAACCAGTCATTCTTGAGTTCATCGACGACAAATTGAAAAGTGGAGCCCGCGTCGCCCCAGCCATGCAGAAACACCAGCAAGGGACTTTGCGATGTTCCCCATTCCGTGACGTGACAGTCGACACCTCGTACCTGGTGCCGGGCAGAACGACCTGGGACGCGCACCTGATACATTTTTTCTCCTGTCGTGTATAAATGGAGCATAAGCGTGGACCATCCGCCACACCATAATAATGACTTTTGAGATCGCAATCGTTCTCGGCATTCTGGCTGTCTCGCTGATTCTTTTTGTCAGCGAAGTCATCAGAATGGACCTCGTTGCGCTGCTCGTGCTCGGTACATTGGCTGTGTCGGGCTTGGTCACGGCCCCACAGGCATTCGCCGGATTCAGCAACAGCGCCGTAATTACCGTGTGGGCGATGTTCATACTGAGTGACGGTCTCACACGGACCGGAATCGCGGATGTAATCAGCCACCAGGTATTGCGGCTAGCCGGGCGGCGCGAGATTCCGATGATCATTGTCATCATGATCACTGCCGCCGTGTTGTCCGCATTCATGAATAACATCGGCGTGGCGGCACTGATGTTGCCGGTTGTCGTCGATATCGCCCGGCGCACCAGGATTCCGGTGTCCCGTCTCCTGATGCCGCTGGCGTACTCCACGTTACTCGGCGGACTGATGACCATGATCGGCACGCCACCAAACCTGCTCGTTAGTGAGGCGATGACGCAAAACGGCCTCGAGCCTTTTGCATTGTTCGATTTCACGCCGATCGGCGGTGCGGTGATGATTGTCGGCGTCATATTCGTCGCGCTTGTCGGACGCCTGATGTTGCCCAGGACGAGGGCGGAACGAAGCAAGCATCGGAGCCAGCGAAGCCTTCGCTCGCACTACAAGCTACAGGAACGAACATTCATGATGCGCGTTCCCGTGGATTCTGTATTGGTCGGCAAGACCCTTGGAGAGACACGCATCGGTGCGTCGACTGGCCTCATTATTCTCGCGCTGGTCCGATTCGGGCGCAGCGAGACACTGCCGAGCCGGCAGACGGTATTACGCGCCGGCGATCAGATTCTTGTGCAGGGGCGGCTTGATCAGTTCACGGAGCTGCAGAGATTGAGCGGCCTTGTAATCGAGCGCGAGGCGCCGGTGCTCAAGTCCATGGTTGCCTCCAAGATTGCCTACGCCGAGGTGCGGATCGCAGATGGCTCACCGCTCGTTGGCGAACTCGTCAGGCACGCGGCATTCAGAACGAGATTCGGCGTCAGTGTCGTCGGCATTCATCGCAGAGACAAATACCGTTTGACGAACCTTGCATATGTGCCGATCCGTGCCGGCGACCAGATCCTCGTTCAGGGTGAGATTGAACAAATCGCGGAGCTGGACAAGTTCGGGGACTTCTCGGAAGTGCAACTGCTTTCCGGTGACGAACTGGCAGACCAATACCACGCCGACGAGCGCATGTTCGTCGTGCGCCTGCCAAAATACAGCGAACTGTCCGATATCACATTAGAGAAGAGTCAGCTTGCGGACGTATTCGACTTTCGAGTGGTGTCGATTTTTCGTGACGGGAAACTGAATGTAATGCCGCGCGGCGACGAGGTGCTGTCGGGTGGCGACTTGTTGTTGATCGAAGGCCAGCCCGAAGATCTCAATGTATTACGCGGCCTACAGGAGCTGGAAATCGACACGAAGGAATCGCCGAATCTCGGCGCCTTCGAGTCCGAACGGCTGACCCTGATGGATGCGACGCTGGATCCGCGCAGCCGTCTTGCCGGCAAGACGGTCGGAGAGCTGAATTTCCGGGAGCGATACGACATCGAACTCGCCGGCATCTGGCGCGAAGGCGAGACTATCGGTACGGAGCTTGCCGATGAGCGCCTGCAGATTGGTGACGCGCTGCTCTTGCTGGGTCCCCGGGAAAAGCTGCAGCTGCTCGACGACGACACGGATTTCCTGATCCTGACGCCGCTGGGCCAGAAGCCGCCGGACACACGGCGCGCGCCCATTGCAGCACTCATCATGCTTGGTGTCGTTGTCAGCGTTATGGCGGGTTACGCACCGATTGCCGTCGCGGCGGTTGTCGGCGGCAGCATCATGGTCTTAACGGGTTGCCTGAACATGGAGCAGGCATACCGTGCCATCGACTGGCGGGCAATTTTTTTGATTGCCGGCATGCTGCCCCTGGGTACGGCAATGCAGGAAACCGGGGCGGCAGCCTATCTCGCGACGCAGGTCATGAACTTGCTCGGAGATGCCGGGCCCTGGCCCGTGATCGGAGGCCTTTACGTCGTAACCGCAGTAGCGACGATGATTATTCCAACAGCTGCCCTCGTCGTACTGATGTCGCCGATCGTTCTGTCCGCCATGGGCGATCTCGGCCTGCAGCCTGAAACGGCAATGATGGCCATTGCCATGGCGGCGTCTGCAAGCTTCACCAGCCCGATTTCCCACCCGGCCAATATTCTTGTCATGGGCCCTGGCGGTTACCGCTTTGTCGATTACCTGAAGATCGGTGTCCCACTGACCCTTGTCATTTTCGTAACGGTCATGGTCCTGCTGCCAATATTCTGGCCGCTGGTACCAACACCATAGACTGGGGACAGACCCCGGGTCTGTCCCCTTCTTAAGGTAGCAGGATTGTTGAGCCGGTAGTTTTCCTGCCCTCCAGATCGCGGTGGGCCTGGGCCGCGTCCCTGAGTGCGTATTTCTGTCCGATGTGAATGCGCACAGCGTGACTGGCAACAGCTCCGAATAGCTCGCCGCAAGCATGCAACAGTCTCTCCCGCGTGTTGACGAAGTCGAACAAGATTGGACGGGTGACATACAGAGAGCCCCGTCTGGCGAGTTCGGCGGGCGCGAAGGGGTCCACCGGGCCGGATGAATTGCCGAAGGTCACCATCGTGCCGTGAGGCCGCAAGGAATCCAGAGACGCAAAAAAAGTATCGCGGCCAACCGAATCATAGACGGCAGCGACCCCCGTGCCGCCAGTCAACTTTTTGACAGTCCCAGGAATGTCTGCATCATCCGCCATAATGATGTGCTCGCAACCGTTGGCTCGCGCCAAGTCCGCTTTCTCTTCCGTGCTGACCACGCCGATAACCGTAACGCCCAGGTGCGTCGCCCATTGCGCCGCCAGCGAACCGACGCCACCCGCAGCCGCGTACAGGAGCACGACATCGCCTTTTTGAACTCTGTAACTTCGGCGCAGCAGATACCACGCCGTCAATCCTTTCAGAAAGACCGCCGCCGCCTGTTCATCGGAAATATCGCTCGGGACAGGTACGAGCTGCCAGGCCGGGAAGTTTCGAATCTCGGAATACGCGTCTGCCGGCCTGCCCGAATAGACGACTCTGTCACCGACGTTGATGTCAGTGACGCCAGGCCCGACTGCTTCGACGATTCCTGAGGCCTCGCTGCCGAGACCGGTCGGCAGATCCACCGGGTAGAGGCCCGTACGATGATAGGTATCGATGAAATTCAGGCCAACAGTAGTATGCCGGACTTGCGCTTCTCCCTCTGCCGGATCGGCTACCTCGATTTCCGTCCATTCGAGAACTTCCGGTCCCCCGAATTCCTGAATACGTATCGCTTTCGCTTTCATTTCGTAATCGCCTTGCCGGTGCGACACTAGGATAACCGAGCCTGCAGCGATAGACTAAATTGTATGGGCCGTGTCGAGGACAAGATCGCTCTGGTTACCGGAGCTGCGCAGGGATTGGGCGCCGAGATAGCAACGCTTCTCGCAATGGAGGGCGCGCATGTTGTTGTGACAGACATAAATGTCGCGGGAGTCCGGCAAAAAGCGGAGGAAGTCAAAGCCTGTGGTTCAGACAAGGCCATTGCATACGAGCAGGACGTCAGCAGCGAGAGTGGCTGGCAGCAAACAATCGAGGCAATCAACAATCGTTTCGGTGGACTCGATATCCTCGTCAATAACGCCGGCGTCGGCTCGATCGGCAGCGTCGAGGATGAATCGCTCGAGAACTGGCGGCATGTACATGCGGTCGACCTCGACAGCGTCTTCCTTGGCTGCAAGTATGGAATTCCATTGATGGCCAACGATGGCGGCGGGTCCATCGTCAACGTGTCATCCATCTCCGGCATCATCGCCGGGCACAACCTCGCAGCATACAATTCCGCAAAAGCCGCCGTCCGGCACCTGAGCAAGTCGGTGGCGCTGCACTGCGCGCGTGAACGAAATAACATTCGGTGCAACTCGGTGCACCCGGCGTTCATCGATACGCCGATTCTTGACGGACTTGCCCGCGGGCAGGACAGGAAAGCGGCTCTGGAGAAGCTAGGCCGGCAAGTGCCACTGGGCAGAGTCGGGCAACCTGAGGATGTCGCGTACGCCGTACTTTATCTGGCGTCAGACGAGTCGCAATTCGTCACCGGCTCGGAAATCAAGATCGACGGCGGCATCAGCGCGATGTAGGGATTCGTGAGATGGGTTCTGACAAAGTAGTAATCGTAGGCGCGGGGCATGCCTCCGGACAGGTTGTCGCAACGCTCAGGCAGAGAAAATTCGCCGGCAGTATTTGCCTGATAGGAGAAGAATCATATCTTCCGTATCAGCGACCGCCTTTGTCCAAGAAATACCTCGCGGGCGAGTTACCGGCAGAGCGCCTGCACTTCAAGGCCGATAAATTTTACGATGAACCGAATATAGACGTTCATCTCGATACGGCGATAGGGCACATAGACCGGTCGAAGAGAGTCGTTCGATCAGATTCTGGCAGGGAGTTTTCATACGACAATCTGGTGCTTTCGCTTGGCGCACACCCGCGGCAAGTCGATTTGCCTGGCGTCGAACTATCAGGTGTTCATTACCTTCGGACGATTAAGGACGTCGATGTAATTCGGGAGAAATTCGGACCGGGCTGCCGGCTCGTCATTGTCGGTGCTGGCTACATCGGCCTGGAGGTTGCCGCTGTCGCGGCGCAACTCGGCCTTGATGTCACGGTTGTCGAGATGCTTGACCGCGTCATGAGCCGCGTGGTGTCGGAACAGGTGTCCGAATTCTACCAAGAGGAACACAAGCAACGTGGTGTAAAGTTGCTCTTGTCCACGGGCATCAGGGGCTTTTCGGGAGACGGCAATGTGCATGCGGTCGATCTTTCTGACGGCACACAGATCGAGGCTGAGCTGGTTATCATCGGAATCGGAGTCGTTCCGAATACAGATTTGGCGACAGATGCCGGACTGGAGGTCAGCAACGGCATTGTCGTCGATGACCACTGCCGGACTTCCGACCCGATGATCTACGCAGTAGGCGACTGTACCATTCACCCGAACGACTTGCTTGGACGCCAGGTAAGGCTGGAGTCCGTGCACAATGCGCTCGAACAAGCCAAGACTGCAGCCGCCAATATATGCGGCGAGGACTTGAGATATGCGCAGGTTCCGTGGTTCTGGTCGGATCAGTACGATTTGAAACTGCAGATTGCCGGGTTGTCGCAAGACTATGATCAGACGATTATTCGTGGCGACCCGGCCGACCGTTCCTTCTCCTGCCTGTATTTGAACGACGGCAGATTGATAGCGGTAGACGCGATCAACAGACCTAAGGATTTTATGCAATCGAAAAAACTAATCGCAGAGCACGCCGTTATCGATACTTCCCTGCTCGCTGATTCGACCGTACAACTTAAGGAAATGGCGTAAGCGGTTATTGTATTTCGTGAGGTAGCGCGATAGTCAGGTTACCGTTCATGCCGACCGGGCCGGTGATTGCCGAGTAGGCTCTCGCAGTAATTGATTCAACCGCCTCGGCTTCGATACTGGACAATATACCTGTGTTACCGGTGACCCTGGCGGTGCCCAGTGCGCCTGGCCCTGTGCTCATGACTCCGTGCCAGGTTCCTCGCCAGTTGTCACCCGAACTCAGTTGTGCAGGAATGACAATATCGTGCACGTAGGGCCAGAAATTCTCTGTCTGATCGACAAAAATCGTTCCGCGATCCGGCAAGTATATGTGCCAGACACTATTGACCAGCGCTTCGCCTTGGATCAGCGTTGTCTGTTCTGAATCCGAAGAAAATTTCACACCTAGCCCGGCAGGCTCGCCGCGGCTGTCCATAAGAATTGTAACGAACCCTCGCGTCCTGCTGATTGTTGGCTCCCACAACTCGAGAACTCTGGCCGGGTGTGTTTTCGCGCTAGACTCACCATTGTTTGTAAATACGATCGATTCGCTCGGAACCAGAGAGTACGACAGGTCGACCAGATCCAGGTCGGAGACAGCGAGCGGTGAAACGCTCGGGCTGCCAACGAATGGATTGTAGTAGAGACCCATCAGAAATAAAGCGATGCCGATGAGCATGCCAGTCGCCAATGAAATAACGTACTTCATTCGAGTTCTTCCCCCGAACCAACGAGAGCAGCTGCAAGTTCGATCCGGCCGGTTCCATCCGAGTCCAAACTAAGACTGTCTTTTACGAATCGCTCGAGGACGACTCCGTCGAGAGTCAAAAACTCACGTGTGCCTGCCCTGAGGCTTCCTTCCCGGTAACCGCTCGGTGACGGAGTAGGAGCCATAGTCACATACATCGTTCCGCGGGCCGGTAGATGCATGGTCCATTCGACAAACGATCAACTCTGTTCTGATTTACCGGACATACGGCTGGCGGTGCCGACTACGGTTCCGTCCTCGTTACGGATCTTGAACAACTCGGTCTGAATATTCGCCAGAAAGTCCAGCCGGGGCCATTCGAGTCCTGGTGGTGTCAGGCTTGGCGAATCGGCCACCCCAGCCATTATCCGGTCACTGGGCAACCTGATGTGGAATGACTCCGAATTGCCACCATTCGCGTGAACTGTAATTAACGACGTCTCGCGTTGCTGGTCTACCGCCGGAAAGAAAACAACAAGCATCGCCGCAAAAACGATGCCCAAAGCGATTCCGATATAAAAAATCCTGAACAAGCCGTAATCCCGCCTATTGTGGTTGGCAACTGCTCAATGGCTGTCTGATACCGGTGAGTTTAGTTAAATTGAAAGAAAGGCACATGATCAGGCGAGTGAACTGTGACCCAGCGCACAATTAGCACCTGTCTCAGCGACCCCTAGGACAGGTTTTTGCTAACCCGTGCCGAACCACCGTTCAAGATATTCTTCGAGACGTATCGCATCGGCTGCTTCAATGTCGCCCTGGCGCCGCAGGGATTCAGCGGCCTCGTTTGAGAATTCCTGCTGTCGCTCCGCGGACAGTGCGGTGAGGTCCGCAAAGTACTGCTTGTGCCCGCTGGCGCAGGCCAACGCAAATTCGAAGAAACTGGCCGGCCCGTCTTTTAGCTCCGTCAACAAACGGGCGGACGGGGTCAATTCAGAATCGGACACCAGTTGCATTTGGGCGTCAACCGACTGCGCATAGACACCGTGCTCCTCTCCTTTGTCGATCAACTCTGCAACCACCCTGACACGCTCAAATATTCGTGATGCCCAATCTAGCATTGAGACGGCCTTGCCTTCTCTGAACAGTTCGAACGATGGATCGCGCCCTTTATTTGCCGTTGCGGTGTGGTTTTGGACGGCCTCTTCGTAGTCCTTCCTTTGCAGCGGCGGGCTCTCCTCCAAAAGACAATAAATAAGAAACGCTTCCATGAAACGCATGACATGCTGATTGATACCGACCGGATCGAAGATGTTCATGTCGAGAGAGCGTATCTCCACATACTCGATCCCGCCACGCCTGAGTGCGGCCGTTGGCCGCTCGCCGGAAAACGCGACTCGTTTGGGTCGAATCGGGCTGTAGTATTCATTTTCAATCTGTAACTGATTTACGCTGAGTTGCCGGTACTCACCATCTTGCCGGAGGCCGATATCCTGGTACCTGGACTCCGGCGTGGTCATGGCAGTAACAAGATCACCGATGTATTCATCGAGATTGTTCAGCGAAATCTTGAGTCCTGCCTGGGTGCGATTGCTATAGCCCAGGTCGCTCATGCGAAGGGAGGTACCGAACGGCTCGTACATCGTTTCGCCGTCAAGGTTTTGCATGCCGGATTTCGCGACCGCTCCGAACGACTTGCAGACCGCAGGAGATGCACCAAACAGATAGAGGGCCAGCCAGCCGAAGCGGCGAAAGTTTCGGACCAGGCCGAGATAAGCGTCTGACCGAAATTCATCTTCGGTAGCCTTGGTTTGTTCCAGCTGCATGTAAACAGGCCAGAATGAGACAGGCAGTGAATAGTTAAAGTGAACGCCCGCGATCGTCTGCATTGTCCTGCCATACCTGAGGCCCAGACCATTTCTATAGATGGTCTTCATTCGACCAACGTTTGATTCGCCGTAATAGGCGAGCGGTATACCCCGGTCGTCAGGAATACGACATGGCATGCTCGTCGGCCACAGAAGTTCCTCTCCCATGATTTCGTAGCTGAACTGGTGTATGTCACAGAGAAAGCGAAGTGCCTCCCAGGTATTCACAAAAGACGGCGTGACAAACTCGAGCAACGCTTCCGAGAAATCGGTGGTCACAAAACGGTTGGTCAACGCGGAGCCGAGTGCTTCAGGATGTGGGCGATCGGACAAATAGCCATCCGGTCGAACGCGCAAAGACTCTTTTTCTATGCCTTTCAGCCCACCCCACAGAAGATCTGGCGGCCTCGCGGCCGCCAGCTTGTTTACCCGGTGTTCAAATATTTCGCTCAAAAGCAACGATCTCCAGTTGGTCTGCGGACTATATCAGCCAAAAGCCCCGCCTGTGAGCCAGGGTCAGATCTTTGGGTTAGTATTAGAAATCGGCTCTACCGTTTTCAACGGGAGTAAGCCGGAGGACTGACGATGCATAGCGCAGGAAAACTCTCAATATCGCTAACACTGGTCTGCTTGGCGTTTTTCGCGAGTGACCCCGCTCATGCGTTGCGCTGTGGAAGCCGACTTGTCAAGGACGGCATGCACGAGACCGAGGTCAAGGCGATCTGTGGGGAGCCGGTTTCCGAACGCTCCCTTGGATACGTTATCCGATCTTATTATCATCGGGGTTACGGATATACCGGCTATAACAATGAGGTTCTGGTGACCGAACTCGTTTATAACTTCGGACCCCGAAAATTGATGCGCAAGCTTCGATTTGAGGGCGGGCTTCTGACTTCTATTGAGACCATTGGTTACGGCTATCGAGACTGATCGAGCGCCAATCGAGTCACACACTTATGTAACAATCGTACTATGATTACCCAAAGCCATCACAAAAAGGCGGAGATGGAATTTCTATGAGCGAGCAAAAAAATCGACGTATTCATGACGTGGTCGCAGGCCCGGCGACCCTCATCAGTGAAGGCTGCAAGATTACCGGTGTTGTTTCCGGCGACGGAGATTTCCTTATCAGCGGTGAAGTCGAAGGAGAGTGTAACCTGACAGGGTCGTTGACCATCGCACCAAACGGTTTTTGGAAGGGATCGATTCGCGCGACAGACGTGATAGTTGCAGGAACAGTCGAAGGCGATGTCGTAGCAAGTGGCCGCGTCGAAATCAGCGATACAGCCAGAATTACCGGCACTGTTACCGGCGAAGCGATCGCCGTGGCTGAGGGCGCCGTCGTCCAGGGAAATATGAAAACGACGGGCAACACCGACCCCGTCGCGTTCGTCGAGAAGAGGACGTCCGAAACAAGCGAATGAGCCTGTCGAACTAGCCCGAATATTTCACGAGACCGCCCGAGATCGTTGATAGCAGTATGGAATCCATACGTGTATCGATGTTCCCTGGCTTAACACTTCGTCGTTTCCTGCGTCTGTCCGGTTTGTGGCCGGACTCTCGTGCAATGTTCGGGCTACGGACTAAAGGGATCGATACTAATCTCTACCCTGTTGTTCCGAGCCGCGATCGCATTCCAGAAATCGGCTGTGAGGCCTGTCGTAGTAGCCGGATACGGAATCACTGGTTCGCTATTACCGCGCGACAAGATGATTATCTGAATAGTGCCGCCGGTATCTTCTCTAACTGTGTTCACGAAATTCGCAAACGCGACAGACTGTTGCAACCCCATCTCATACGCAGCAGTTGACTCGAAACCGATAAGCTCGCACTGCCCCACAACAAGATTCGCAGGCGCCAGATCGTAGCCGGCGGATCCGCCGCCAACCATGCAAAAATTGCCGACGTGAGCTTCCAGGGCAATTCGGCCCGAGAAGCCCATATCGAGCAGGCGCTGGACAAGTCCCTCGAGTAGTGCCAGCCGTGAATCGCCGAGTGGAAGATCACCGAACGGGTAGGGTCCCGTCTGGTTGACGCTCCACTCTACGGCAGCCACCGCATTCAGATATGCGGAAGTCAGGGTTTGCTGGTACTGAGTCAGGCGCTGTTCCGCTTCGATCGCACCATCCGCCTCGATGGACTGCTGTTGCGACAGTGCGCTCAGCAGATTTACGTTTTGTTCCTGTACTTCCCGCCAGCTTTGCTCCCGCTGCCAGTACAGCCAGCCGAAAACGATAACTACGACGACCAGCACCGACACGACGGCCACGAACCGTATGGGCAATCGATCGGTGGCGTCTGTCGGAACGCCGGCTTGTTCTCCGCTTTCGGGTACGCGTATTTCGTCTGCTACACGAGCTGCAATTGACTCGTAACTGTCGAGCAGGTCTCTTCGCAGAACTGCACGCTGTTGATCGAAAAGGTCCTTGATCAGTTCGCGCAAGTCCTGATCGAGCCTCTCCAGAACCGGATAGTCGCCGCTGGCTTCTGTGCCGTCCGTCTCGTCATGTCGATCCCTGCGGTCGACTTCGTCACCAATAACACGCAGCGATTCGAGGACTTTGGAAACTTCGACAGGCTCGACCTGCTTGGGCAATACACCGACGGCTCCCAGCGCCCGTGCCTGCCCAACATACAGCTCACCTTTTTGCGATGTGTACATCATGATGGGAATCGTCGCCGTGTCCGGATTGTTCTTGATCGCAGTTACGGCCTCGAAACCGTCCATCCCGGGCATCAGATGATCCATAAAGATCACGTCCGGGCGGTGTGCGTTGAGGTAGTCGAGAGCGGACTCCGCGGATTCCGCCGTGTCTACGTCGAGCTCGTGCGCCTCGAGCATGCGCTTCAACACCACTCTTGCGGACTTCGAGTCATCGACTATTAGTGCAGTCTTATTCAATGGATTTCCTCGCCGGTAGCCCATTAAAGCCCAAACGAACTGCCAATCCTTTGAATTATGTCACTTAATCGTAAAGTATGCCGGAATGACGGGCATAGTGTACCCGGAGTATCCGCTGGCCAAATTCGTGTCTTTGCCCTTATAAGGCGGGCGTATCCAAACAATAACGACGAGAATGCTAAACTTGGCGTTGCAAGCCGGATCTATCAGGCTCCGGTCGCGGGGGACCCGACCAGGAGCGATGCGGGATTGGGCCGAAGCATAATAAGAATAACCGTCGCAGACGACGAGACCGCTATGAACCGAAGCTGTCCCGGCCGATAGAGTCAAACAATATAATGTTC
>Ga0255052_10000535_pt1 | contig 30495 bp, 24 predicted proteins | sample JV7_2_21_MG_FD_188632 | JGI IMG/M metagenome (GOLD analysis project Ga0255052, IMG submission 188632) | Seawater microbial communities from Jervis Inlet, British Columbia, Canada - JV7_2_21 | ecosystem: Environmental > Aquatic > Marine > Inlet | place: Canada: British Columbia | collected...
CGAAGCTCTTGATTCAACGCATCCCGACGTAAGGTTGGCTGCCGTGGATGTGCTGAAAGAATTTCAAATGCCAAGCGGTGCGCAAGAACGCATAGACCTGCTGTGCACCGACCCTGATCCGAATTTGCGGTGTGCTGCTATTGCTATCTGCGCACTGGGCTCGGGACCTGTAGCAAAGGATTGTCTATACCGCGCGCTTGGAGATGAGGATCAACAGGTTTGCCTGACAGCGTTGAACAACTTGACCAGAGACACATACAGCGACAGCTGCGCTGAGCGCATTCTTGATTGCATTTTCCGCTTCTCCGGGGAACTGCGAAAAGAGGCCGGTGCTGCGTTGCGCCGGGTGGGAGATGAGCAGGGCGTTAATCGTCTTCTGGAATTGATACGCGAACCTGAACAGGAAGAGGTGCACTGGCTTTGCATAGATGCGTTATCGGAGTTTTTCACCGGCGCGATGTCCGAACCGGAGGCTTGCCCTTGAGATGCGCGCAAATCGAAAAGATGGTGCTTCGCGCGGTTACGCTCATTCTGTTCTCGGTAGTTTTTTGCAATGGCACATCCGCCCAGGACGCCGACGCGGCGACAGAAGGGAGGGATCTTTACGATGAGTTCTGTGGGGCCTGCCATGGCTATGACGGTGTGCCGCTTTTGCCGGGGGCGCCCAGTTTTTCCGAAGGGGAACGGCTGGAGAAAAGCGATGAGGTGCTGATGAAGAGCATCAGGGAAGGCAAGGGCGAGATCATGCCCGCCTGGCAAGACATCCTGAGCGACGATGAATGCGAGGAAATTTTGCAATACGTGAAAGGCATGGCCCCGTAAAACGGGCTTGGACGAGGGCGAAGCGGTTTGATGTGGCAAAGAGGCAATCTGAGAGATGAGTAGAATTCTGAGCCCGGTCATGAGAACTGCCGCAGCCGCGCTGGCTTTGCTCGTGCTGCTGCTATTGTCGTCACAGGCACAGGCCCTCGAAGCAAACGAGTATCGACAGTTCATCGGTCTCGACTCGCGAAAACTTATTTGGTTCCTGGCTCAGATGCACCTGTTTTTCGGCGCGTTCGTCCTGGGTGTTCCGCTGTTCGCCGTCATCATCGAGATCATCGGGTGGCGCGGCGGGGATCGCCGCTTCGACAAGCTGGCCTACGAGTTTACGAGCCTTTTAAGTGTTGCCTATGCCACCACGGCGGCCCTCGGTGGATTGCTCGCTTTTGCGCTGTTCACACTCTATCCAACGTTCATGGGCTACATGGCGGGTCTGTTCAAAGACGTCATGTTCATGTATGCCCTGTTGTTCTTCGCTGAGACGTTTCTGCTCTACCTTTACTACTACGGCTGGGACTGGCTGAAAGGCACCGAGCCTCTGGGCAACAGTGTGCGGCTGATTTGCAAAGGATTGGGCGCTGCGGTCATCGTTCTGGGCGTGGTGTTCTTCTTCGGCGGATTCGGCGCCGAGATGAGAGGTGACACGCGGGCATTTATCACGCTGCTCTACTTCCTGCCGACCGGTATCGGATTGTTCATCGTTCGCGATCCGAAGAGTTCTCATATCCTGATCGGTATCCTCCTCAACGTTGTCGGCACCGGCATCATGCAACTGGCAAACAGCTGGGCCGGTTTCATGATGAGTCCCGCCGGCGTCAACGCGGCGGGCGAGCTAACCGGCAGCTTGTGGACTGCGTTTGAAAACATCCTTGGGTCGCCGATCGCCATTCACCGGATGCTGGGCAACCTGGCCTTCGGTGGGCTGGTAGCGGGCGCTTACGCGGCGGTCAGATTCATCGGCGCCAAGACCCAGGAGCAAAAGGCGCATTACGACTGGATGGGGTATGTCTCCAATTTCGTCGCCATCAGCGCGCTGATTCCGCTGCCGTTTGCAGGCTACTACCTGGGCCGCGAGGTCTATTCCAACAGTGCCATCATGGGCAACAACATGATGGGGGGGGATTTTTCCTGGACCTTCATCATCCAGGCCGTTCTGGTGGGCTCGCTTTTTATCATCAGCAACTACTATCTCTGGAGTGGTATGACGCGCATCCCGGGCGCTGAACGGTATTACAAATACATCAAGTGGATCCTGGGCGCTCTGATCATATCCTTTGCCGTCTGGCTGACTCCACACAACCTGCCACTGACCGGGCGTGAGGTTGGAGACATGGGCGGTAGCCAGTATCACCCGACACTCAAATTCATGGGCTTGATGCCGGCCAAGAATGCGGTGATCAACCTGATCATCCTGTCCACGTTTTTCAGCTTCCTGTTGTATCGGCGGGGTAACAAGAGTGATGTCGTGCCCATCAGTCAGCAAGGAACGCTGCCTAAGATCATCATTCCGCTAGCAGGACTAGTGGCGATTGCCATGGTGGGGCAGTACGCGCTGCGCCTGCTTAACATGGACCCCGCTGAACTGGATCTGCCTGCGGACCGCGCCGAGTATTTCCGGACACTCGGTCACCTGCTGCTGGTGGAGTGTGCGGCGGCAGTGGCTGCCGTAGTTCTGAGTCTGAAGGACAAGGGCAAGTTGGCTCAGGGCGTCTACATGGGGGTTACTGCCTTTAACGTCGTTGTTTTCCTCGGTGTCTACGGCTTCGTCATCATGGAAAGGGCGTCGCCTTTCCTGCGCAATGTCGCAGTTGCCCAGTTCCTGCAACTCATTAGCTGCCTGATCCTGGTGGCGGCCATTGATATGTTCCTGTTCAGAGGCGCCAGGGAGGTCGGCGAGCTCAAGTGGGGCAGGATGACAGTCCGCAGCCAGTACTCGCTGCTGCTGCTCACCTTTGTCATCACGATGAACATGGGGCTGATGGGCTTTATCCGCTCCGGATTGCGTGGTGACTGGCATATTTTCGGCGTCATGCGGGATACCTCTCAGTGGGCATATACACCGAGCAACTTCACGATGACGCTACAGGTCAGCCTGGCCGTGCTGGTATTCATGATCGGCATCGCATTCATGTTCTGGTTAGGCAGCATTGCCGCTGGTCATAGTGACGAGAAGAGCTGAGGAAGAATCGATGTCCGGTGCGGTCAAAGCATTCATTCTTCTGCTCATCACCTTGGGGGCATTCCTCTGGGTCGGAGCGGCTGTCACGTCGTTAACTGGAGGCGAACAGCGGATTACCGGTGACGTAGAAATCAGTCCGGAGGGAGGCGAAACTATTTTCTGGGGCAAAGGCCGCTGCTTCACCTGCCACAGTGTCGGGGATCAGGGCAGTGCGGTGCGGTGCCCGAACCTGGGACAGTTCGGCAGCAAATTTCTGCTGCCCATCGGCGCCCGCGCTAATGAGCGAGCCAAAGAGCGTTCCGAGGAGACCGGGCAGGAATACACCGCCACTGACTATCTCATTGAGAGCCTTGCCAAGCCCGACGCCTACCTCGTTGAGGGCTACAAGAACGAGATGGCCATCGTGTACGCACCACCTATCTCCCTGACCCTGAATGAAATAAAAGCAGTGCTCAGCTATCTGCAGAGTCAGGGCGGCGAGCTGGATATGGAGGCGATCGAAAACCCGACTGCGATGGCAAGTGAATACTTCGATCGCATTCTGGCTGCCTCTGCCGCCGGTGGTGGAGACCCGGGCAATGGCGAGGAAATGTTTTCCTATACCTGCGCCGAATGCCACATCGTCAATGGCATGGGCGGGGAGGTTGGGCCGGACCTCTCCGGCATCAGCAGTAAGGGTCTGGATTTCATGGCCGACTCCATTCTGAAGCCGGCTCAGTCGATTACGGAGGGATACGAAACCTTCATAGTTGTGGAAAACGACGGGCGCAAGACGACCGGCATCAAGAGTCGCGAGACTGACGAGGAAGTGGATATCACCAAGGCCAACGGCGAAGTGATCACGATTGCGAGGAGCGACATCCAGGACATGTCGGAGGACGAGCTGACGAGCCTGATGCCCGAAGACCTGACCGAGGCACTCACGGTGAAGGATTATCAGGATGTTCTGGCCTACCTGATGATGCTGAAGGGCGAAAATGAATAGCGTAAAACTCGGTCGTTTCGGATCGGTGGTTCTGACACTGTTGATTGTGTATGCCTTCGTCAAATGGCTGATTCCCGCAGTATCGCGGCAGATTACGGGCCTGCCATTTCCGCTGACCGTCCCGGGAACGCTGGTTTTTATTTACATGCTGCTGACTGTGGTGGCCCTCATCCTGTTTGTCACATTCTCGGACGAATACCTCGCAGAGTTTAAGGCCCCGGTGACGCGATTCCTGCGTGGCGGCTACGGCATTGTGCCGAGAAACATTGTCCTGGGGATCGCCCCGCTACTCGTTGGCTGGCAGGTTTACGACGTCACGGCGCCGCAAATGGAGTTGCCCGTATCCCTGAGGATCCAACATCCCTCATCCAATTTTCCGGGCGAATTCGAGACCCTCGAAAACCCGATGGCGAATCCCACCGAGGCGGAGGTTGCGGAATTTGTTCAGCAGGCCAGCTCCGACCAGGCGGCGCTGATCCCGCAACTGATGCCGGACATGGAGGCCTGGCAGAGTGAAAACCCGGATCTTCCCTGGCTAGCTGCCATCGGCACAACGCCAGTGACGAGATTGCTTGGCGAATTTGAAATCGGCGACGTCGACAACGAAACCGCCCGGGCGGCGCTGCTGGAGAAGAGACTGTTTGAAGGGCGCGCTCTTTATGCCATGAATTGCAGACCATGCCATGGTGACAGCGTCAACGGCGACGGGCCGCTGGCCGACGGCCTGAAATTGCGGCCGATTGACTTCACCGACACCGGCACGATCGAAACGATCGTGGAAGGTTACACGTTCTGGCGCGTGAGCACGGGTGGCCAGGCACTGCCCCTGGAAGCCACACCCTGGGATTCCGGCATGCCGGAGTGGCAGCGTAATCTGACTGAAGAAGAACGCTGGATGATCATTCTTGCCGAGTATGACCTGGTCGAGAAGACGCCTCGCATACCGGAGTCGCACTGATGAGCCTCCAAAAGTGTGCTGCGACGATTCTAAGCTTGCTCGTTGTTCCGGGGGCAATGGCAGCAGACGTCCCGAGCGGTCCCATGCCTGCGGAGACCCCCGAGTTGATCGAGCAAGGCCATGAACTCTACATACGGCGCTGCAGTTTTTGTCACGGTTTGTTAGGGGACGGTAACGGCCCGGCTGCAGATTACATGGATCCGCGACCGCGGGATTTCACCTTGGGCACATTCAAGTTCCGTACGACGCAAAGCGGGGAACTGCCCACTAACGAGGATCTTTTCCGCACTGTCAGCCGGGGCCTGCCTGGCACGGCGATGCAGGCATTTGATCGGGCCGTCATCAGGAACGGCTTGACCGAAGATCAGCGCTGGGCCGTCATTGCCTACATAAAGACATTCACGCCGGAATTTGCAGATCCCGATTTTAGTCCTTACGAGCAGATAGTCTCATTGCCGAAGGAAAGGGCGCCCTATAACGACGACACGATTGCCAAAGGCAAGGAAGCTTTTGAGTTCGCCAAGTGCTGGGAGTGCCACGGCAAACTGGGCCGCGGCGATGGATTAAAAGCTTTCGATAAGACGGATGACTGGGGTTTCCCGATTCGCATCCGCAATGTGACTCATCCCTGGAAGATCAAGGCGGGAACCGAAGTCGAGGACATTTACATGCGCTTCTCGACCGGTATCAATGGTACGCCCATGCCGTCTTTTGTGGATGCACTATCGGAAGACGAGAGATGGAATCTCGCTAACTTCATAAAATCACTGCAACACGATGTCACCGGCCATCAGGTACTGAGCGTACGACCCATCGAGGGCGACGTACCCGCCACCCCGGATGACCCGCGATGGGCAGATGCCGAACCGATGGACGTCCGGTTGACGGGACAGGCGACAGCCGCGCCACGATGGCAGAACGCCAGCATCGAACTGGTCACCCTGAAAGCCGTCTTCAGCCAGACAGAGATCGCTTTTCTCGTTGAGTGGGACGACCCGTTCAAGGACGTCGTGCACAACGATGAATTGGAGTTTGACTCGGCAGAAATCACCCGCGTTGGTGCATTCAACTCCTATGTCCAGGCGCTCGACATGGTACCCAGGCAACTGGACACGTTCCGCGATTCCGTAGCCCTTCAGTTCCCGGTGAAAACCGTAGAAGGAACCAGGAAACCTCACTTCTTACGTGGCAGCGTATCCCAACCGGTTCACCTGTGGACCTGGAACGCAGACCGGGACGCCCAGGGGGCACTTGCCGTAACCGAAGCGATCGCCCGGGGGTGGAAACAGGCTCCGAAGATTCAGACCGATGAGCAGCAGCAGATCAGCGCGACGGCAGCGTGGGACCAGGGCCGCTGGCGCGTCGTGATGAAGCGGCCGCTGCTTACGGAAGATAACAGTGACGTTCAGTTCGTCCAGGGCAAATTCATTCCGGTGGCCGTCAACGCATGGGACGGGTCCAATGGCGAACACGGGCTGATCATGAGCCTGTCGTCCTGGTACTACGTCACGCTTGAGGCACCGCCAACGGCGGCCCCTTTCATGTACGGCGGACTGGCGATTCTTTTCAGCGGCCTGTTTGGTGTTTGGTTAACCCGCAAGGCGCAAGGCACACCCGATCAAATATCCGAGTTCACCTAGAGGAGAACGAGAGATGAAGTTAATGATGTGGATCATCCTTGGATTGTTTTTTGCAGCCACAGGCGTTGTTGCAGCCCAGGCCGCACCGGCTGATGGAGAGAGCGTTTTCAAGGCTGGGAAATGCCAGGACTGTCACTACACAGCCGGTCCGGCGCGGGAGAAATCGATCTCCGATCAACTGGCCAAAAAGGGACCCGAGCTCTGGTACGCGGGCAGCAAGTTTCAGGCAGCGTGGCTACAACAATGGCTGCAGGATCCCAAGGTGATTCGACCATTGAAGTACAACTCGCTTACCGAGGCGAACCCTGGTGACCATGCGAAACTTGCCGCTGATGACGCCGCCGCTGTCACCGAGTTTCTCATGGGCCTGACCTCATCGGAGGTAGTGGCCGGTGTAATTACGCCAAAGAATCATCCGAAAGGTCGCCTGATCTTCAGAAAAAAAATGCCGTGCAGCGGCTGTCACCAGTTTCCGGATCGCAACAAGGTTTTGGGTGGTATGTCGGGACCATCCCTTGTTGGAGCTGGAGCGAGGCTGAATCCCGACTGGATTTATGCCTATCTGCAAAAGGCCGAGGTCTTCAAACCGGTCAAAGACATGCCGGTGTTTGCCGGCCTCTTGGGCGACAAAGATTTGATCGCTGTCTCCGCCTACATCGCCACTTTCGAGTAATTGATTAAGGAACGCGACTATGTCGAAACTCACAATCTTCGCCACGCTTCTTGCCTTTTTTGGCTTGCTGGGATTCGAAATGACGATTGCTGCCGATGCCAAGCAGGATTTCGAATTTTATTGTGCACAGTGTCATGGTCTGACCGGCAAGGGTGATGGCCCGAACGTCACGGAAAACTTTGCCACGGACCCACGAAATTTTACTGATGCCGCAGAGATGGAAAAGCTTACGGATGCGGATATCAAGAACGTAATCCTCGACGGCGGTCCTTCTGCCAGTAAGTCGGAACTGATGCCGCCGTGGTCAAAGACTCTAACCGAAGCGCAAGTGGACGCGCTGGTTGCTTACCTACGGCAACTATGCGAGTGCCAGGCAAAATAATAGGAAGGAGAATGATACTTATCAGAATACGTAATAGTAGAGGATCAGGGCGATCACTATCGCGTTAACCAGCATGCCCATGAAAATCACGCCGTTGACGAGACGTTTCTTTGAAGATGACTTCATAGCAGGTGATCGTAGTTGACGTAGTTTGCAGCGTCAATCGACAACGGGGAACAGGCGAGAAAACATGCATGATGAGAGACAGCAACAGGAGAGGTATCCGTGGGCGGGGCCGTTGCTCTTTACCACTGTACTCATCGGATTGATCTTTTTCTTCTCGTGGTTCCTGTCTGGTGGGTAGGTCAGCATGAAGAAACACATCATACCGTTTGTCCTGGCTTTCATTGCGTGCGGCGCCCTTTTTCTGACCCTTGACTTCGCCATCATGCAATTCATGGGTTTGAGTTTGTTTTTTCAACCTTGATGTAGCGGAGTATTGAGAACCGTGTTCATTAAACGATCGACTGGTTCAGCAGGCGGCGTTTCTCTGCTGGCCGCGCTGCTGCTGGTCGGTATGTTTGCTTTAATTAGTTTGGACAGCGGTGTGGCATTCGCCGCGGAAGATGTTGTCGCCACGAACACCGACGTTGTCTACCCGCCCGCACCAAAACTCACCGCAGCTGATTATCCTCAAGTAAAAGGCTTCAATGGCCGGGTAGCAGTCTGGCTGGCCGCGCAACTCCATCTTTGGTTTGCGGCATTCGTCCTGGCAGTTCCCATCTTCGTATTCATCATCGAGGCAATCGGTATGCGCACCCGCGACAAGCGCTACGATGATATGGCATATGAGTTTATCAAGGTCAGCATTACCGCCTATTCGGTGACGGCAATCTTCGGTGGGCTGCTCGTCTTCTTTCTCGTGATCTTCTATCCGCAGCTGTTCCAGTATCTGACCACCATCTTCAAAGAGAGCATGATCTACTACGCGCTCCTGTTCTTTGCCGAAAGCGCCACCCTGTATATCTATTACTACGGCTGGCACTGGCTGCAGGGCGGATTCAGGAAGTGGGTGCATCTGACGCTCGGTCTTTTGCTAAATGCGGTAGGTACAGCGTTGATGTTTCTCGCCAATGCCTGGGCAACATTCATGATGAGCCCTGGCGGCGTCGATATGGCAGGTGTTTTCAGTGGCGATACCTGGGCAGCTATCCATAACGTTTTGTGGAACCCGCTCAACATTCACCGCGTGCTTGCCAACGTTGCATTCGGCGGATCTATCGTTGGCGCTTACGCGGCCTTCAGGTTCTTGAGTTCGACGATTGCTGACAAGAAAGCCCATTACGACTGGATGGGTTATAACGCCAACTTCATCGCAATATCTGCGCTGCTGCCTCTTCCCTTTGCCGGCTATTACCTGACTGCGGAGATCTATGCCTATAGCCAGCAGATGGGTATCACTTCCATGGGCGGCATATTCGCCTGGCTCTTCATCATCCAGGCCGTACTGATCGGCACCCTGTTTCTTTCCGCCAATTACTATCTCTGGTGCGGCATGGGCCGGAGCGATGGCGCGGTGCGCTACAACAAGTTTGTCAAATACCTGGCGATCGTAATCATCGCTGCCTTTTTGGTCTGGTTTACACCACATACCCTGGTACTGACCAATGAAGAATTGAAAGCGCTTGGCGGGCCCTATCACAAATACCTCGGCCCGCTCGGGATCATGCCGGCCAAGAATATCGCCGTGAACATGATGATCATATTCACGACCGTCAGTTTCCTGATCTACCGGCGTGCCAACAAGATACCGATCGTGTCCTGGGTAAAAACAGGCAATGCCGTTCTGTTCGCATTGTTCGCCACCGGTATCCTGAATATTCTCTTCCTGGGCATTTATCACGGCTATTTCACCAATACGGCGTACAAAGTCGCCTCCTCCATCCCGCAGGTACTGACGACACTGACTATTATCGTAGCCAGTACGGTCATCGACGCATTGATGTACAAAGGGGCAAGAGAAGTCGCTCCGCTGCATTGGGGCCGGATTCCCGACAGGGCCCAGTATGCTCTGTTCCTCCTAGCGGTTGCGTTCACGTGGTTGATGGGTCTGATGGGCTATATCCGCTCCGGCCTGAGGCAGCACTGGCATGTAAAAGACATCTTCCGCGATGCTTCTCCCGATGCGTTTACGCCGACCCTGGGATACGCCGCTAATGTCGTGTCCATCGGTGCGATTATTTTTCTGATGCTGGTGATTTTCATCTTCTGGCTGAGCCAGCTTGCCGGGCGAAAATCAAGCTCGGCGCATTACTGGAAGGCGCAGGCGACATGAAGAATCTGGCAAAAGTCGTTGCCTTCGGCCTGTTGACCATCGGCTTCTTTACCTTGTTTTCCAATTTCGGAATCCCTCAGCTGGAACCCGCGCCCCCACCGGCAGATGAGGAACTGGATCTGAGCGCAATGACAATGGAGGACTTCGTCGCCCTGGGAGACAGGATTTTCAATGGCAAGGGAACCTGTACTCTGTGCCACAATCCGGTCGGCGGCCGGGCGCCGCTTCTTGACAACGCGGCAGCAACAATTCGCGATCGACTGCGCAATCCCGGCTATGGCGGTCAGGCAGAAACCCTGTACGAGTATGTCCGGGAATCCATGCTGGAGCCCTCGGCTTACGTGGTACCTGGTTTTGGCAAGGCCGGCACCAATGACACCGAAAGCCCAATGCCGGCCGCGTCAGGCGGCAGCGCCCGCTTGGCGGAAGCGGAGACATTAGCTGTCATCGCCTATCTACAGGATCGCTGGGGCCTGGACATCACGGTGGAGATACCGGCCGACGCAGCCGAAGCGTCGCAAGATGAATCCGCCACAGCAGCGGCAGTCCAGCGGCCGCTCGGGTCACCGCAGGAGGCGTTCGCTCAGTTCGCCTGCACGGCGTGCCACATATTCGAGGAAAGCGGGGGACAAATAGGCCCGAATCTCAGCAGGATTGGTGCCACGCGAGACAAGGAATATCTGCGACGAGCCATCCTCGAGCCAAACGCGGATGTTACTGACGGGTTCTTGCCGAACCTCATGCCAAACACCTATGCGCAGCAGATGTATGTCAGCGAGGTGGAAATGATCGTGGATTATCTGGCTGGCCGGAAATAAGGTGGTGAGCGCAGCATGAAAATTCCGAGATTGCTGCAAGCGGTATTGGTATTCGTCGGCATCTATATCGCGTTCAAAGTCGTGTTCGGTCCGATTCTGGGCCAGCCCATCCCGTCGAGTCTTCTGACCATGTATATGTTTTTCGTGGTTGCAGGGCTATTCATGGTGTTTACATTTACCGATGAGAGTACCCGGGAGCTGGTCGCACCTATAAAAGCCCTGGTGGAGGATCCGGCAAGGAAAACGATTCGCAATGTAGTGTTTATCCTCGTCCCGCTACTGGCCGGCGCATACACGTTCAATGCGATACGTCCGGGTTACGACGCACCGGTGGAACTCCGCAGTATCCATCCGGCGCCCCCGTCGACGGTCAAGATCTTCGGCAAGCGCTATGACCTGCTGACGTTAGAAAACCCGTACAGGCATTTTGAGAAGGAAGATCCCGAACAGTATCAATCGCTGGTGGCAGAAGGTGCCGAGCTCTACATCAGGAATTGCCACTATTGCCACGGCGACAAGCTGGACGGCAAAGGGCCTTATGCCGAGGGCCTGAACCCGGTTCCCCTCAATTTCCAGGACGTCGGCACGATCGCGCAGCTCCAGGAGTCCTTCCTGTTCTGGCGAATCGCGACCGGTGGCCCCGGTTTGCCACAGGAGGCGGCGCCATGGCTGTCTTCGATGCCTGTCTGGGAAAAGTTTCTTACGGAAGACGAGATCTGGAAGGTCATCCTCTTTCTGTACGACTACACCGGGCATCAGCCGAGAACCTGGGAACAGGAGTCGTCATGAATTCGGTGACAGGCAAGTTCCTGACCTTCATCGCCGCGCTGTGCATGGCTGGTCCGGCCATCGCACAACTCGATGACGAGTCCCGGGTAGCGGAAATCTATGCTCATCGCTGCAAGGGCTGTCACGGCGCTGAAGGCGACGGTCTGGGTCCCGCTGCCGAGCGCCTCAATCCACCGCCGCGGGATTTTACGCTGGGGATGTACAAGTTCAAGAGTTCCGGATTCGAAGAGTTCCTGCCGAACGATGACGACTTATTAAGGATGATTCGCGACGGCATGGCGGGTACCGCCATGCCCGGATGGGGAGACATATTATCGAATCAGGAAATGGCAGATCTGGTCGTGTATATCAAGACGCTGGCCGGCTATGCAGCAGATGAGAAACCAGGCCAGCAGGTCGATTATGGGACCGAGATTGTCAGTAGTGCCGAGAGCGTCCGGATCGGCAAGGAGCTGTTCCTCGACAGGGACCGTTGTTCGGAATGCCACGGGAAAGCGGGCAAGGGTGATGCCATAAAGAGCCTCAAGGACGACAACGGCGAACGGACCTGGCCAAGAAATCTCACAAAACCCTGGACATTTCGTGCAAGCAACGATCGCCGCGATATTTACAGCCGTATATCCACAGGCATTCCCGGCACCCAGATGCCGTCGTTCTCCGATCCGGCCAGCGACAAGGTTCTCAGTGTGGATGAACGTTGGCACGTTGCGAACTATGTCAGCTCGCTTGCAAAAACCGAGAAGATCGTCCGCCCCGAGAATACGGTTGTCAAAGCCGCGCAACTCGCCGGAGACCTGCCGGATACTGCGGACGATCCTGCATGGCAGCAGGCCGAACCAAGCACATTTTTCCTGGTACCGCAGATACTCGCCGAGGAAAGACTGTTCAGACCTTCGAACGATACGATTTCGGTCAGCGCTTTGTACAACGAAAAGAACATCGCATTCTTGCTGGAGTGGGACGACCGGACCATGAGTATCGCGGGTGACGAGACCGCCGAGAAGATTGCCGACGGGCAGGTCTTCGAGGACTCCGTCGCTATACAGCTCCCGCTGGAAATACCGCAGGGGATGGAAAAGCCGTACTTCGGCATGGGTGATCCCACACACCTCGTGAATATCTGGCAATGGAAAAGCGGCACCATCGATAAACCCGAGAATGTCAGTCTGATCAACGCCCGCGGCATCGACGATATCGAGCGACAGGATGCAGCCGCGGCAGGTATTCGGGCTAGCGGTATTTACCTTGATGGAAGCTGGCGGGTCGTTATTAGCAGGGGTCTCGTGACGTCGCGCCCCGAACAGGATATTCAGTTTGCCGAAGGGCAGTTTATTCCCCTGGCCCTGGCCGCCTGGGATGGCAGCAACGGCGAATCGGGATCTCGACACACGATGACGAGCTGGTACTGGTTGCTGCTGAAGCCGCCGGCCGGACCCAGACCGGTGGTCTTTGCGTTCGTCGTGATCGCTTTGATTTTTGGCGGTGAGCTGGCGTGGGCGCGCAGCGCATCACGTGCCAGAGAGGAGCAGTAGTGACTGCAAACAACAACAAAGGCGTTATCACGCGCTTACTCGGCGTCATCCTGATCATTCTCGGCGTGCTGGACAGCATGCTGGCCTGGCGAGGCGGATTCGCAATCAGCGACCTGTATGTCCTGCTGCTTGCCTCAGGGATATTCGTCTATTTCATCGGTGCCGTTCAACGCAGGAGCAAGTCATGATGAATCTGGAAAACCCGACCACAGCGCTCGCTCAGGAAACTGAGTTATACAAGAATATTCTTGTTGCGCTGGACTCATCCGATCATGCGAATCGCGGCATGTTGGAAGCGGCCAGGCTGGCCGCATTGTCTGGCGGCAATATCACAGGCACCCATGTCTATGCCGCGAAGATGCACGACACGCGCTTTCGTCAGATGGAGGGCGGTCTTCCTGAACAATTCCGCGAAGAACAGGAGCTGGAGCGACAACGCGAGGTGCATGACGACCTGATTTCCCGCGGCCTCTCCATAATTACGGATTCGTATCTGGATCAGGCGCAAAGAAGTAGTTCCGAGCAGGGCATTGAACTCACGAGATGCTCTCTTGAGGGCAAGAATTACAGAGCATTGGTGAATGAGGCTAATAGCGGTCGGCACGACTTGCTGGTCATGGGTGCACTGGGCCTCGGCGCAATCGCCGGGAGCCGGCTGGGCACAGTTTGTACGCGAGTGGTGCGGCGCTCGAACATCGATACGCTCGTTATCAAGGACCCGGCAAGGCCGGTGGCCGATGGGCCGATAGCTGTCGCGATCGACGGCTCGAGCAGATCCTACGGTGGGCTCCGAACAGCTTTGATGCTTGCGGCCGACTGGGGTGTGCCGGTGCATGTACTTGCCGCCTTCGACCCCTACTATCATTACGTCGCCTTCAATCGAATTGCAGGAGTGCTATCCGAAGAGGCCAGCAAGGTATTCCGCTTCAAGGACCAGGAGAAGCTGCACGAGGAGATCATCGACTCCGGCCTGGCAAAAATCTATGAGGGCCATCTCGAGGTGGCCAAAAGCATTGCAGCGGAACACGGCCAGGATGTGCAAACGGAATTACTCGATGGCAAACCGCACGATGCCATCGAGAAACACCTGGACAAAATAAAACCGTCATTGCTCGTGGTGGGCAAACTCGGTATTCACGCAGACCCCGAACTGGATATCGGAGGTAACGCGGAGGCCTTGCTGAGAAACGTTGATTGTGCCGTCCTGCTTAGTCAGCGAGAGCATCAACCACGCGTTGATGTTGTCGCCGATGTAACCACCTCGTGGACGAGCGAAGCTGAAAAGCGCATGGAGAATGTGCCTGTGCACGCACTGAATATGGTGCGAATGGCGATTCTGCGCTTCGCCCAGGAGCGCGGCCACACGGTTGTGACAGCGAGCATTGTCGATGAGGCAACGGCAGAGCTTTGCCCCGCCAACGCTCGTGAGGCCATGGCCGAAATTGTTGCCGCGCACGATGCCGGTGAAATCGGCAACGGTCAGGACACATTGGAAGAGATGGAATGGACGGATTCTGCGCTCGAGTTGCTGCAATCGGAGGCGGACCCGTCCGTGCGCGACAGCATTCAACGACGCGCGGAAAAGAAAGCCCGTCGTGATCACAAGCGTCGAGTCGAGGATGAACATGTCAGTACCTTCCTCTCCGGCCAACAGTCAACGGCGGGCGGCTGTCCGTTTGCTCAGCAAAGCGAGACGGATCTGACTGCAGAAGAAAAGAGCATGGCCTGGGACAACGAGGCGGTGCTGCGACTGCGACGTATACCGCAAGGATTCATGCGTAGCATGACGCAGCGGCGGGTCGAAGCGTTCGCGCGGCGCACGGGCGCAACACTGGTCACCTCGAAACTACTTGACGAGAAGTATGCGGAATGGGCCGGAGGGTCCGCAAGACAAAGCGCACAGCTCCAATGGGAAGACTCGGCATGGGATCGCGTCCAGCAAATACCCGAGTTCGTGCGAGGCATGGTGATCAAGGAAATGGAGCGCTGTGCTGAGCAGCTCGGTGTCAATTCGGTCACGACGGATGTGATGGCACACGCCCGTGACGCCTGGCAGGAGCAAGGCATATTCCACTCCGAGACCGCCCCGGAACAGTATGTCGAGGATGGAGGGCGAGGAGAATGAGCGCGGTGGCTGAACGGCAAGCGAGCAATGAGCTCTCGCTGCTGGCGATCAATCTCACGCGGCGCTGTAACCTCGCCTGTGATCATTGTTACCTGGATGCAGACACCCTAAAGCACGGCAGCCCGCTTGAACTCACGACCGACGAAGTATGCCGGCTCCTGGACGATGTCGTTCTCTGCGGCGAAGGACCCATGGTGGTATTGACAGGCGGGGAGCCGTTGATGCGGCGCGACCTGGAAGAGATCATCACTTACGGCGCGGGCCTTGGCCTCGCCATGGTCGTCGGCAGCAACGGCATCATGCTTACGGAGCAGCGTGTCCGTTCACTGAAACGCGCCGGCGTGCTTGGCCTCGGAATCAGCGTCGACTCACTGGATCCGAAATATCATGACGCATTCCGCGGTCGCTCCGGCGCCTGGGCAAAAACGATGGCCGGCATCGAGGTATGCCGCCTCAACGAGATGTCGTTTCAGATTCACTTCTCGATCTCCGAGGGCAATGCTCATGAATTGCCGGCGATGATCGATTTCGCGCGTAGCTGCGGTGCGCGCGTATTGAATATTTTCTTCCTCGTCTGCACCGGTCGTGGCGAATCCGTCACCGACCTGACACCAGAGCGCTACGAACAGGTACTCGGTGAACTGATCGAGGCTCAGGAACAGTGCTCCGATCTCATCATTCGCGCGCGTTGCGCACCGCACTTCAAGCGGATCGCTCACCAGCGCAAGCCGGACTCGGCACTCAACCGTATCAGCGGCCGGGATGGGGACGGCTGCATCGCCGGGACGCACTACTGCCGGATCACGCCGGAAGGTGGGGTAACGGCATGCCCTTACATCCCCGACGAAGTGGGCAGCATTCGACATGATTCCTTTGAAACGCTGTGGGCTGCCTCGCCGGCGCTGCAATTGCTGCGCGAACCTGAGTTACGCGGGACCTGTGGTGCTTGCGAGTACCGCAAGCTTTGTGGTGGCTGTCGCGCACGACCGCTCGCCCTCGGTGGCGATTTGATGGACTCCGATCCGTGGTGTGTGTATCAGCCACGCGGCGGTCCCGCCATCGAGCCATTATCAGACGAGGCGCATTCCGATATTCAATGGAGCAGCGAGGCCGAGCAGCGTCTGAGCCGTGTCCCCGGGTTTCTGCGAAAGATGGTGAAAAAACGAGCCGAAGCTTATGTTGCCGAAATTGGCCAGACACAGGTAATGCCTGAACATCTGGCCGAACTCGCGGCGAGACGATTCGGCAGCAATGGTCCGCGAAGGCCGGCACGATGAGCGATATAGACGTCCTGGTCGTCGGTGGCGGAATATCCGGGCTTGCAACCGCGACAAGCCTGGTACACGAGGGCATATCCGTAGAACTCTGGGAAAGCAGCCACAGGCCGGGCGGCAAGATCGCTACTCACACCGATGTTCATGGTTACGCAACAGAGCGAGCGGCCACCATGGTGATGAACTTTCGGCCCGAAGTGACCCGTTTCATAGAGCAATCGAACCTGGTGGCCAAAAAGGCAATGCTCGCGCCGGTAGTCCGACGCTACATGCTGCACGACGGGAAGCTGGCCACGGTACCAACAGATTTGGCTGCAATGATCAGCTCACCAATATGGAGCCTGTCAGGCAAGCTGCGCCTTCTCGCCGAACCGTTTATCCGCAAAGCTGCGTACAAAAATGAATCTGTCAGCGAATTCATTAGCCGGCGCCTCGGGCGCGAAGTGCTGCTGAAAGCGATGGAGCCTTATGTGAGTGGCGTACTGGCATCCGACCCGAATCTGGCAAACGCGCGTGCGGTGTTGCCAAGGATGACAGCGTTGGAAGAACGCTACGGTAGTCTGACGCTCGGGATTCTGGCCCACAAGATTCGAAGAAAACGGACTGCAATGCCGCGTGAATCATTCTCATTCCAAGGTGGTATGTCCACGATGGTGGAATCTCTCGTAAATAATCCCGGCATTGGATTTCGATCCGGCCACACGGCCGTGGAGTTAAACAAGCAGGGCTCGTACTGGCAAGTGACGGGCAGCGCTTCTGGCAAAGAGTTATCGGTCAGGGCACGGCAAGTCGTGCTAAGCGTCCCGGCAGACACTGCGGCTCAGTTGCTCGATCCCCTGGATCGAAGTCTGGCAAAACTTTTGCGCGGAATTCAGTACACGCCAGTATCTGTTGTGCATACTGGCTTTGATCGCCGCTCCATCAAGCACCCTTTGGACGGGACCGGCTTCCTTATTCCCCGTCGGGCCGGGGTCGCAACCACAGGGTGTCTGTGGATGAGCAGTCTGTTTCCTGGTTGTGCTCCACAGGATCGGGTCTTATTGACTAACTATCTTGGCGGCGCACGTCTGCCAGAAGCAGCGGAGTGGGACGATGAGCGCAGCCTCACCGAAATCCTGAACGTGATAACACCGCTACTGAACATCCGGGATGAGCCGGAAATGCTGCGAATTGACCGCCACTACAGAGCTTTGCCGCTGTATCACGGCAACTATCATGCTCGAATGAAGACGGTTACAGATTGCCTGCAGCAAATCCCGGGGCTTAATCTCGAGGCGAATTACCGCGGCGGAATTTCTGTGCGTGATCGGATCGCGTGTGCCCACATTGCAGCGAAACGTATAGCCGAAGAGCTGGCCAAATCGCCACGAGCGTCCCGAAAGAGCCTCTCATCATTTCCCGCGGCCAGCCCCATTCAAGCGGATACCGACACAACCTAAATAACTCCGCGAATCGCTGATCTCATTGCGGTAGGTAGCGCGCCGGATAATTGAACGGAACGCACCAGGCGCCGCCAACGCTTGAATATTCTATTCCATGAATCTCCGCTCGACGGCGCATTATTGGCGCGGCGAAGTATCTTATCTATCTGATATTACATTGATTTTTGGCTGAAACTCCATATTGGCACGATTGCTGCAGGTGTATGTGAAGAGTCGGACGTCATTCCCGGGCGATTGATTTGAAAAGAAGGGTACTCATGCAAGCAAGTAAGACAAACGGTTTCCTACTGCTCGGCGCGATGCTGACTTTAACCATCCCGCTGCCTGCGCTCACCGCAGCTTACGAGGAGGTGGAGGTGTCTGATGGCGGTCGTGTTCGCGGCAAACTCAGTTTTGAGGGCGCGCTTCCGGAAGGCGCGGTGGAAGACATCGCAATCACCAAGAATCCGGAAGTTTGCGACCCAAAAAATACGGGCTTCCGCAAGGTCGTGTGGGTCGACGTCGAAGACAACGCACTTCGGGGAGCGTTCGTATTCATCGACAAAATTGAGCAGGGCAAGAAATGGGCCGACCCCAGGGACGGCAACTACCTGATCGAGCAGAAGGGCTGCAGTTTCCGACCCTGGGCTCAGGTGATTAAGCCGGGCCCAATCGTAATTCGACACAGCGATGGGGAAGGGGTGCTACATAACATCAACACCCGGGAAATGATCGGGGTGGAAAAAGGCCGGATCGTAAGACGAACAATATTCAATTTCGGTCAACCTGAACCGGGCGACATCGAGAAAAACCTCAAACCGAGGCGCTCTCCCTACATTTCGCTCAATTGCGAGGCCCATAGTTTCATGTTCGGTTTTGTCATGGCGCCATCGCACCCATACGCTGTGGTGGTCGGCGAGGACGGTAGCTATGCCATCGACGACATCCCGCCCGGGGATTACACATTGAAGAGCTGGCATCCGACTTTGGGGGTCCGGGAAGCCGAACTGACGATTGCGGCAAGCGCGACTGTGGAGGCAAATTTTGTTTTCTCGGCTGAGTAAGTTTGGGTCGCTCCGCTTGATGAATCGAACGAGAACACAGCGGCTGTACCTGCTTCGCGAATCAACACTCTCACGATTTGCATGGGGTGTGACGGCTCTTGTCGGCCTGTCGTTGGTGTGCATGGAATCAACGACTGCAGCGGGCCTGACAATTGGCCCTCCCAGTGAGCCCGACGCTCAACCGGCTCCTCCCGCGCACCTGGATGTCTACAGCCAGCGTTTCGATATGGATGAGCTCGAGAACCCGCTTCGTCGACAGGTGCTTGAGCAGCTCAAGGAAGATGAAGAGCAGGCCATGACACTGTACTCAACGGTCGTACAGGCCGGGCGGGACACCTACTACGCTGAATGCGTCCATTGCCATGGAGATCACCTTGATGGCCTTGGGATGTTTGCTGTCGGCATTGATCCGGCGCCGACGAATTTCCGCCCGCCCGGTGCGCTGAGTCAATTACGAGAGTCCTATGTATTTTGGCGCATTGCGACTGGCGGTGCAGGATTGCCGAAACAAAGCGCTCCCTGGGAATCCACGATGCCGGACTACGAGGAGATCCTGACCGAGGAACAGATCTGGCAGGTGATTACCTTCATGTACGACCGCGTTGGGCAGGTACCAATCATCCGTGATCAGGAAGCCGCCAGGGCCATGAGCGAGTTGCGGGATGAGCGGCAGGCGCAACGCGCCAGCCTGGAAGGCATGGAGCTCTACCAGTTCTATTGCGCACTATGTCACGGTGCAGAGGGCGCAGGTGACGGCGTTGCAGCCAGGTACCTGTATCCGGCGCCGCGAGACTTCACAATCGGTATCTTCAAGTACAAGACTTCGCCAGCAGAGCGGGAACAACCTGCTGACGAAGATCTTTTCAACACCATTAAGGGCGGCCTGCCGCGCACCGGGATGCCACCGTGGGGCGTCCTGCTTACCGATGACCAAATCCGTAGCATCATCCCGGTGGTCAAAGGCTTCGATTTTGTGGGTACATGGGCGCCGCTCGACGCCCCGGACGAGCACTTTGACGACGACGGTTATTATACCGGTGAGCTTTTGAGCGTCGTTGAACGGCTGAGCTCCAAGAACCAGATCCCATTTACCGCTGCGTCGGTAGCCAAAGGCAGAATCGGTTTCGAAGTGAACTGTACACCCTGCCACGGTGACGATGGCAGGGGTAACCCACTACCGGAAAAGAAACTACGGGACGACTGGGGAGCTCGCGTCTGGCCGCGAGACCTGACCAAGCCCTGGACCTGGCGCGTGACCAATGTGGAAGGGAGCCCGGAGCAGACCATACGAAATATTTTCACCCGGCTTTCCGTGGGAATTCTGGGTACGCCCATGCCGGAGCACGAGAGCGGTGTGAGTGAGGAAGACCGCTGGCACATTGCGAACTATGAATACACGCTGCGGAACACAACTCCGATTGTGAGCGGCTCACGCGTGATCGAGGCCGTTCCGGTCGCCGGAGCGCTGCCGTCCTCGGTCAACGATCCGATGTGGACCGAGGCACCACCCGCGACCACGCTGATGATGTTACCCAATGTCAGTAAAGGCACGCGGTTGATCAAACCGTTGAATGACTCGATGACGGTACGCGCCTTATTTAACGGCGCAGAACTCGCCTTTTTGCTGGAAATGGATGATCGAACCATGAGCATGCCGGGCGATCCGGACGCGGAGACGATGCAGGATCCAGACCTGACGCTTCATTCAGATGCCTTCGCCATTCAGTATCCGAAAAAAGGCGCATTCACTACCGAGCCAACGGTAGAGAAGCCGTTGTTTCGCCATGGCGACGCTGAGCATCCCGCGACAATCTGGTACTGGAATGCGGGAAGCGTCGAACCGTCCGTGCCCCAATACACACGAATTCTCGATGGCGCCGGCGTGGAACACAAATTACTGGCTCGCGATGACAATTCGGAGCTAAAGGCGTCCGGGGAATGGGTCAATGGGCGTTGGCGCGTCATGATCACGCGCTCACGTAATGGCAGCAATCCCGATGACGTCGCATTCGAGGAAAGCCGCTTTGTCCCGGTGTCTTTTGCCAACTGGGACGGAAGCAACGGCGAGGTGGGCTCCCGCCACATGCTGACCTCGTGGTACTGGCTGTTCCTGAAGCCCACCAGTCCGGCATCAGTTGCCGACACAGGATCACAAGATGAGGTAATGAAATGAAAAATCAGCGAGCGTTGAATCTCTGCACAGCGAGTCTATGTGTGATATTTGCAGTCGCGCCCGGCAGCTCGCTGGGGCAGGAGGAAGGAGACGTACCCGACGTGACGACGCCGGTAGGAGATCCGGTTCCGGACCGTTTCATGAAGCTCGGTACTCCGGAGGGAGAGCTGGGCGGCGAACGGCAAAAGGATTTCGAACGCGGACAAATCAAGACTCAGATTCTGACCTTTATTCCGCCGTTGTTGCGCCCGGCGCTTACCCAGCACGCCTATGTTTTGCCACCGCGTGCCTGGTCTACATCAGTGTCACAGCGCAACACGTCCCTCGATGGAGACGATTTCTTCCGCAACGGCGACGAAAACCTTGCGGTTTTCGAGGGTGCGGAAGTCGACAGAACCCTCACCGACTTTGATGTCTTCTACGGTTTCGACCTCAACCGAAAATACCTGCATGGGTTCACGGCCCGGCTCAATGTGCCGTATCTGAGTTCCCAAACCAACGGATTCGTGCACCCGAATGGCCAACCTTTTATTTTCCTGGAGAATGCCGGCAGCACCGACGGTATCGGCGATGTGGGTCTGTTCCTGAAGAAAAAAGTCTGGGATCAGGGGACGCATCCGGTGGGTCTTGCGGTGGTCGGGGCAGTGTTTTTCCCTACCGGCGATAACGATGACACCTTCGGTAGCAACGGCAGAATAACGGCGCAACGGCCGCAGCCACCGCCCGATAATCCTGCCACTGCGACGAACGAGAATACTGCGCTCGCTCGCGGTTTCGACGGCCTGATCGGCGAACGAATGGCCAATGGCGAATGGGGTGATCCACGCTGTTTTTTCCGTAACTTCAACCTTGCGAATCGGGCAATGTGCGGCGGCGGATCCTTTGGCGTACCTGCCGGCAATGCCATGATGGGGCCAGCGTCATTCGCCGATGGAGGCGCGAACGCGGCCAACCGTTTCATCGGGGATTTTCCCTTCAACAATGGCATTTTCGGGCGCTTTTCGGGGGATGGGCGCCTGCCGAGTACCCTGCAGCCCGGAACCGGGGACTTCAGTTATCTGATCGGCGGGTTTCTCACGCGGCAGTTCGAGCCGGGTGGCCTGCCAGGGCGTTCAGCGATCCATTTTGGAATCGTACATAAGTTCGTACAGGAAGACGACGGCATTGATTTCGGTGATACCACCACGGTTTTTGCCTCCTACGTCAAGCCGTTCTACAGGGATTTTTTCGCGCTGGACCTGACCTTCGTCGGATTCGAGCAGGAGCAAGACAGTTACAGTGGCAAAATACCGGAGCCTGAATTCCATACCTGCGATGCTACCGACGTGGCCGAGGGAGTCGGAGGCCTGCAGGCGCCCGGCCCCTGTGTCGAAGGCCAGGACTATTTCGTGTTCGAACTGGCTGATCGTCCGCCGTTTGTTGATGGCTTTTCCGGTTTCATTGCGCCATCGTTGATTTACAGCCCCGATCCGCAAATCCGAATTACCTTGTCCGGCTTGTTCCGGGTCGTGGAACCGGACCTGGGTCCTGCGCCACCGTGGGTCCTGCGTGCCGGTTTCGATGTGACCTTTTGAACAAAGTTGCAGATGGTTCAAACAATTGAACAGCAGATCGATACTGTCGAAACAATGCTGTGGCACATGCGTTGTTAGGAGATGAGAGTTATGAGCATTAGAAATTACTTCAAGCCGTTGCTCGCCGCCGTTATGGTCGTCACGTTTGGTGTATGGATGGGAGACGTCAGCGGCAAGGTGCTCCTTTATACGCCGGATGGCCGCACCGTCCATATCAAGGGTGGTGCAATGCAGCCCGATTGCAGCGCGTATCGTTCACCACTTCAGAGCAAGGTAGTGGACCGGCGTTTCTACACCAACGATGCGACGTTCCTTGCCAACGAAACCTTCAAGTCGGGTATGGAAGGTTTCAATGACTTCGTAAAGGCGGGCCTGCCCGTCGCTTACAAGCGCTGCTTCCAGTGGGCTACCGCGAAGGAAATGTATTTCTACGCCCGCTATCTGCTGGACTTCACCGGCGGGCGCGGCCATGCGGGTGTGCACATGGTGCAGGCCCCCTACTGGACCTTGAAGGCGCTCGGTCACTCGGCGTACAACCGGTTGCAGCGAGACCGCGGCGAGCGTGAGTTTTCCAACAAGGACATCATGCTGGGCATGTATCTGCCTATGGTCTACCAGCGGGTCGGCTTCCCGCGCGTGTTTGATGACATCCAGCTTAGCTATGTGCAGTACAAGTCCGTTGACCCGCATTTCACCGGCAAGTTAGACAATACCGACAGTTTCGAGGACCCGATGAGCGGCAAAAAGGGCGGATGGGGCCAGCCGAACACTTTTATGAACGACTATGCGCAGCGTTTCGATCACGACAAGATGGACACGACCTTCGACCTGGGTGGGATCGGACAATTCCTGAAGCGTCGTTCCCAATGGGCTGGCTACTTCTACCACAGCGAGCACAAGGAGGCTTCGGTAAATTCCATGGGTGTTGCGGTCAATATGTTAGGCAACGACGCCGAGGAAGGCATGCGTGGCTGGGGCCTCACCATGGGCGCCACCAACGCAATCCTGGAAGTCAAGGCATCCATGTTCACTGACGGCAAACGTCTGCTCGGCATCAATCCGCAGACATACGATCCGGATGAAGGTCTGCGCTACATTCCGCACGAGGTTGCACCCGATATTCTCTGGGCAGGCGACATCCCCGAACGCATCTGGGCCCTCTCGCTCGAGGATAACTCCAGCCAGCTGTGGGATCAGGCCTCCTGGTTATGGGGTACCGCGGAGTATTCACTGGTCGCGCGCCGCCGCGACAAGGTCTTCACTAACAATCCACCCGTCGACGGCGGCTTCGTGGAGCGCAGCATGGGGCTCGTGGCAGAGGCCCTGGGCAACGCCGTATTAAGGAATATCGAAGCGATGCATTCGCGCGAGGGGATTCTTGTCTCCGAATGGACGCCGGAAAATGGCACCGGGTCATCGGTGACGATGGCCGATCTTGCCATGACGATCGTTGCGCTGCGCGACCTCGAGCAGACCTGGGACCTCCTCGAGAAATATCCGGAGATCGCCGAGCGGGCACGCGACATACTCGAGAAAAACGCCAGGTTCCTGCTGCAGGCACAAGGCGACGATGGGTCTTTCAATGAAGCTTATGCGGTGCCAGCCGGCACACCGATAGGTGCGAACGACCTGAGTGCGCCGAACTGGGCAGGCGTTCGGGCGCTGCTTGCTGCGTACTTCACGACTGAGGACGAAGATTTCCTGGTGGCTGCGCGCAAAACCTTCAACCTGCTCAACCAGGCGTATTGGGTCGAGACTCACGGTGTCTATCGGACCCGGCTTAATGACGACACGGTCGTGGTTAGCCCATATGAGATTGGAATTGCGGTGGCGGCGATGCGCGAGATGCTATTCGCGACGCCCGCATACATGACCGACCCACAAATCGAACGGTATGCACGCTGGTGGTATCAGACGGTCGATAACAGCGGGGCAATACAAGCCGAAACCCAGATTACGGGGGAAATCTACACTGGCTTTATCGGCGGCGATGACGACGCCGACGGTATTCCGTTCATCAGCAAGGCAGACGGTCGTAACGGAATTGCCCCTCTCATCGCTGGCAGGGTTCTGATCAATGTCGGTGCTCCGGGCAATGAGAGCTACGCCAGGGAGAAGGGCCAATCGCACAATCCGAATCAATACAGCAACGTGCGCATGAGTTACCTGCCGCAGACCGCCGAGCAGCAGGACACCATTCTGTTACCGCTCAGGAACCCGAAAGTGCCGGGCCTGGTCGCCCATGAAGTGATGGAGCGCGAGGACGGCACGCTCGTTCCCTTACAAGCCAGTAAACCGATCCAGATTGGGCTGGGAACCGTGCTTGGCCTCAGCGGCAAGCAGATATTCGAGGCCAACTGCGCCCTTTGCCATGGGCAGCATGGTGAAGGAATCGACGGCTTACCGTTTGTCGATGATATCGACCGGACTCATGACGCGATGTTCAAGATCGTCAACACCGGTCGATTTGAACAGTTCATGCCGCCCTGGGGCGTCGGCAATTCCGATCGGGGTGGCAGCACCCTGACCAAGCCCGAGATCGACAAGGTTATCGAGTATGTGCAAAGCGATGAGTTCAGGGATAACTTCTATGCGCTCGAGAGTGGCGCTGTGATACCGGGCTCGAACCCCAAGGATGTGTGGTTCTACCTGTCACGCGAGAACGCAAGGGCCGAGGGCAGCAAAATCTCCAATAGTGACGATGCCAGACGTTATTTTGCCCAACAGCCGGACCCCGGCAAGCTAGAGATACCATCCTGGGAACATATCCTGCGAACCAAGCCGGATGCCGAGCTTACGCTGAGCGACCGCGAGTCGTTGCGGCAGCGTCTGGGGCTGGGCGACGAGCCGAACGAATATCTTGCTGTCAAATAGATGGAGTCTACTATGGCAATTAGCAATTCGTTTTGCAGGGTCGGGATTGTCTTGGCGCTGACATGTGGTCAGATTGCGCCCGCCCTGGCCGACCCCGCAGCAGGCAAGACAATTTTTGACGCTCAAAATTGCGGATCCTGTCACGCCATATCCGGGCCGGTTACAGCCGTTGCCGTCGAAGAACGTTCCAAGCTCAAAGGCCCTCCGATATGGTTTGCGGGGAGCAAATTCAAACCTGATTGGCTCGTTGCCTGGCTACAGCAGCCCACACCGGTCCGTCGTGTAAATTATGGCAGCCTGGACGAGGTATCTAATGAACATCCGGCACTCCCGGCAGCTGATGCCGAGCAGGTAGTTGCCTATCTGTCGAGCCTGATCGATCCGGAGACGCAAACCGGGCTGATCAGCAAGGAGGCATTGCCAAGACGCAAAATGTTCAGGGGAGAAAAGCTGTTTACCAAGAAACAGGTGTGCTTTGGTTGTCACGAGTACCCGTCCAAGATGGGCGATATCGGTGGTTTTACCGGGCCCACCATGGTGGGCGCGGGTCAGCGTCTGCAAGGCGACTGGGTGTATGCATTTCTGAAAGATCCTCTACATTACTATCCAAACGGCCGAATGCCGGTTTACGGTGAAAAAGCGTATGAACCATATACCGACGAAGAACTCAGGCTGCTATCACAATACCTGAGCAATCTCTAAGAAAGAGGTCAAATCGATGTTCATGAAAATCAAGCAAACGTTTTTCGCCGGGCTGCTTGCCGCGGTGGTGACGGTGATAGCTCAGACGGGACTGGCCAGTACGGGGCAGCAGAATTTCGAGTGGTACTGCGCGCAATGCCATGGTCTCGACGGTGGCGGCGAAGGAATCAACTCTGTCGACGAATTGCCCGTCGGTCCAATGGCACTCAGTAAGGCGAAGGAAATGATAAAGTTCACAGACGACCAGATTGTCCAAACCATCACACAAGGCGGCCCGGTCAACAATCTGGAGTCGCTGATGCCCACCTGGGGCCTTACTTTAACGGAGAAGGAAATCAAAGAGTTAGTGCGCTATGTGCGCTCCCTGTGCAAAGAGGCGGAGTGTCCGAAATAGCCTTGTGAATTTGAGGATTGTGGTGGCACAAGTCGCCGATACCTGATGGTAGTCCGGGCATGTCAGCGTTGTTCGTGCAGTGGTCTTTTTTGGTGCAACCGATGGTAATTAATCGAGAAATCTTCACGCGATACAGAATGAAGCTGCTTTGTAAAGAGTTCTGTATTTGCTTTTTCGTTCCCGCGATACTGATCTGCGGTGCTGCTCTGTTTCATTATCTTGCGATTATCAAAGCGGAGCACGGTCCAGTTGAGGCTATGGCACGTTTCCGACAAGACATCCCGCTGCACATATCAATTTTTGCGGTGCTGGTCCTGATTTCCATGATGCTAACCAGTGCTCGGATTAGAAATAAGAGAATCGCGGCACAGATGGAATTCGAACGGCAATTCCGGGAAACCCTGGAAAACATTAACCTGCTCGCACTCGGTGTTGATTCAGACGGCAGTATCACTTTCTGCAACGAATCGCTGCTTGATTTGACGGGGTGGCAACGCGATGAACTCATCGGTAAAAACTGGCTTGATCGTCTTGTTCCCATGGAGCTTAGAAAGCAGTATGCAGAAGAATCGCATCGTCGTGTGAACGGCAGCGCTTCACGGGAACCTTATGTAGCAGAGATCCAGACTCGCGACGGAGTACGTCGCGTGATCTCGTGGAGCGATGCCGTACTGTCGGATAACGAAGGCAAACTTTTCGGCACAATACAGATTGGTGAGGACGTTACAGAGTCGCAGCGCACCAGGGAAGAGCTGCGGAAACTTTCAAGTGCGGTCGAGCAGAGTCCCAGTACCGTCATTATTGCGGACCTGGAAGGTCGGATCGAATATGTCAACCCGAAGTTTACGCAGTCCACAGGCTACACACTTGAGGAAGTACGTGGCCGGAATCCGCGCATTCTTAAATCCGGAGCAACCAGTTCCGATGAGTACGCGAATTTGTGGGCTACGATAACTGCAGGGGAAGAATGGCGAGGCGTTTTCCATAATAAGAAAAAGAACGGAGAACTGTTCTGGGAGGCGGCCTCGATATCTCCGATACGTGACAGCGATGGTGTGATTACTCACTTTTTGGCAGTCAAGGAAGATATCACTGACCGCAAGCGCCTCGAGCAGGAAGTCGAGACACGCAACCGGGAAATCTCGAAGAACCGAGAGTTGGCGGTGATGGGCCGAATGGCAAGCATGATTGCCCATGATCTTCGGAATCCTCTGTCTTCGGTCAAGATGGCTTTGCAAATCCTTGGCGAAAAAGCGGCCAGGATATGGCGAAGCGAGGAAGGCGAGCTACAGGGGATCGCTCTGGAACAGGTAGGCTATATGGAGGAAATCCTGGAAGACATGCTGAGTTTTTCGCGTCCGGACGCTCTCAAACCGGAGTGGGTGAGCATTGGGAAGATCCTGGATCAAGCAATCATTTCCTGTCAGAGGCAGATCGACGAGTACGGAGCTCGGCTCGATACCTGGTACCAGCCCGGCTTACCTACAATACACGCGGATCCGCGAAAGCTGCGACAGGTCTTCTCCAATATCATCCTGAATGCCTTGCAGGCAACGGAGGGTATAACTGAACGCAAGCCGGAGATTACGGTTACCGTTCAGCTCGAAATCGGTTCCGAGCAGCCGAAGATATGTGTGGAGGTCTGCGATAACGGCCGTGGCATTGCACCGGATCAGCAGGACAAACTTTGTGAACCATTTTTCACGACGAGATCGAAAGGAACGGGTCTGGGTCTGGCGATAGTTAAGCGAATTGTGGTTCAGCATTGTGGAACGGTGTGTCTTTCGCCGATCAACGATGGTGGTACCCGGGTCTGTGTCGTCGTGCCGACTGGCCCGATTAACGCCAATAATTGCCAAGATCAGGTTGCAAGCGCCGGTGACGGTTCGACAGACAGCCTGAGGGTCACGGCGATCTGATGGCTCGGATACTTATCATCGACGATGACATAGCGAGTTGCAGAATGTTGCAACTGCATTTTTGTGGTCAGGGCCATGAAGTGGATTTGGCCCACAGTGTCGACGATGGTCTGGACTCGATACGAACGGTACCGCCTGGCCTGATCATCCTCGATATTCGCATGCCGGGGCGCGATGGTCTGGATGGACTGCCCGAATTCAAAGACTCTCTGCCAAGTGTTCCCGTGATAATGATTACCGCGTTCCACGACATGGACAGCACTATTCAGGCTATGAAAAACGGTGCGGACGACTACATTCATAAACCAATCGACATCGATGAGTTGGACGATGCAGTGCGACAGACCATCATGCGCCGTCAATTGGGTGATTCAGAGATGTCGCTAGCTCAGGATCAGGAACCCGCCGGCAGACAAGGACAAAATACGATGGTCGGCCACAGCCGAGCCATGAAAGAAGTGTTCAAGACAATCGGTCTGGTGGCGCAGCAACCGGTGACGGTCCTCATTACTGGAGACAGCGGGACGGGCAAGGAGCTCGTAGCCCGCGCGATTCACGATGCCGGTGCCGATCCGTCGGGTCCGTTTGTGGCAGTCAACTGTGCCGCCCTGGTCGAGACGTTGTTGGAATCTGAGTTGTTCGGCCATGAGAAAGGTTCTTTTACAGGCGCGACGACGCGGCAGAGCGGCAAATTCGCCCTCGCCGCCGGAGGCACTATATTGCTGGACGAGACCGGCGAGTTGCCTCCTACGATACAAGCGAAATTGTTGCGTGTATTGCAGGAGAAGGAATACGTACCCGTCGGCGGTGCCGAGGTCCTGCGTTCAGATGCGCGGGTCATTGCCACCACAAATGTGGATCTGCTTGACCGCGTCAGGCAGGGCAGATTCCGAGAGGATCTCTATTATCGGCTCAAGGTCGTCACAATACATTTGCCGCCGTTGCGCGAACGCAGGGAGGATATTTACGATCTTGTCCCAGCCTTGCTCGCCAGGATTAACCGAGATCTGCGGCGGAAGGTTACGGGCTGGTCTCAGAGCGTGATGGACTCGTTCCTGGCCTATGACTGGCCCGGAAATGTTCGGGAATTAGAAAACGTGCTCATGAAAGCCGTGGCCCTTTGCCCTGGAAACAACATCACTCAAAATTTGATACCTGAAAGCATTCGTAGCAATGCTGGACCAGCCACTGGAGAGGAGAAGCCCAAATTGGATATGAGTCTCGCGGACGTGGGCCAGGCTCATATTGCACGCGTGCTGGCGGCTACAAATTGGCACCGGGGACGAACCTGTCAAATCCTCGGGATTTCGCGACCGCGACTGCGACGCTTGATGAAACAGTACGAACTGGTCCCACCAGATTATCTCGAACAGGACAGGTCGGACACGAATTCACGAGAAAACGATTAAGCGCAACGGAAGCAGTCGTCGTGTGCGATATGAATATCAGCGACAAAGCTGAGGAATACTGCTTTAAATGGACCGAGAAGATTACCAGATGAAGTCCATCCCGGGTCCGAAGGCATCGCGCGCGTTGCTTTCCGCGGTACTGGACCAGGTCGGCGAGGCCATCATCTCGATCGGAGAGGATCAACGCGTCACGATGTTCAACAAGCGTGCTGAGGAACTCTTCGGCTACGCGGCCGAAGAAGCGATCGGTATGCCGATGGGCGAGTTGATCCCGGCGCAGTTGCGCGACGCCCACGATCGGCACGTTCGCCAGTTCCTGGCTTCCGGCGAAACGTCGCGCAGGATGGGCGGTCGGGTAGAGATTGTGGGCCTGCACCGCGGCGGCAGCGAGTTCCCTGCCGAGGCTGCCATCTCAAGCGTCGAATCAGATGGTCGGGTAGTCGCCACAGTGATCATCCAGGACATTAGCGAACGCAGGCGACAAGAGGCGGCACTGCGAGCGGGTGAAGCTCG
>Ga0255052_10000536_pt1 | contig 30446 bp, 25 predicted proteins | sample JV7_2_21_MG_FD_188632 | JGI IMG/M metagenome (GOLD analysis project Ga0255052, IMG submission 188632) | Seawater microbial communities from Jervis Inlet, British Columbia, Canada - JV7_2_21 | ecosystem: Environmental > Aquatic > Marine > Inlet | place: Canada: British Columbia | collected...
TCCGCGCGCGCGCAAAAATACTGCAGACCAGGCGCCGGGCCGGTGCACTGTTATTGACGTCCGAAGTCAGGATCGAAGTAGACGGCGAGCGCAAACCCGCCTGCGTTGCCGAGATTCTCGGCATGTACTTCTTCGACGAGTAGGAGGGCCTTCAGGCCCGAAATCACCTCGAATGCAGCCATCCCGGCAGGAACGAGTACGGATCGGTGTCGATGCCCTTGTTCCAGGCCACGCTGTTTTCTTCGAGCATGTTCTGGAAGTCGCCATCCTTTATGGCGTCGAAGGTCTCTGATGCGCCACCGACGTGCTTGCCACCGACATAGATCTGCGGAATCGTCTTCAGGCCAGTGCGCTGCTCGATGACTTTGCGAATATTGCCGCCTTTGTTGCTTTCCTGGTACGCGACCGAATCGAGATCGACTGCTCGATAGGGGATTTCGTAGTCGGCAAACATCTTGCGGACCGACCAACAGAATTCGCACCATTCCAACGCAAACAGGACGACCGGTTCCTCCGCATTTCCGGTGACTTCATCAAAAAACTCTACTGCATCTGCAGGTGCCTCAGCGGCCGGTTCTTCGGTCTCGTCGTCGGCGGGTGGCGGCGGTGGTGCTGATGTGAAGTGATAGTTCGGTGTCGATTGTGAAATCTGCACCTCTTCTTCGGTCATATCGTCAATGATGCCGTCGAACAGCGGCGTGCTCAGGTAACGCTCGCCCGTGTCGGGCAGCATGCACAAGACATTCGAGCCAGGTTCAGCCTTTTCCGCGACAGCCAGTGCGCCGGCCAGCGTCGCACCGGCTGAAACGCCAACGAAAATGCCTTCATCGCGTGCGAGTGACCTGGACAGCTTTAGCGCATCATCTCCGGCGATGGGCAAGATGTCGTCAATCAATTCGGCCGCGACAACGTCTTCGGCGAGTTTGGGAATGAAATCAGGACTCCAGCCCTGCATGAGGTGCGGGCGAAACATTGGATGACTCTCAGTGATTGAACCATCGGCCTCGCGAGCTTGCGGAATACCGCTACCGAGGATCGCAGAGTTATCTGGCTCGCAAACGATGACCTTTGTCTGTGGACTTTCTTTCTTTAGTACCCGCGATACGCCCTTCAGCGTGCCGCCGGTACCGAAACCGGTGACCCAGTAGTCGAGCCCGTCGTCGGCAAAAGCCGCCAGGATCTCAGGTGCCGTCGTGTGCGAGTGGGCATTGGCGTTTGCCTCGTTTTCGAACTGCCGTACGAGAAACCAGCCATGTTTCTCGGCGAGTTCAGTAGCTTTGGCCAGCATGCCGCTGCCTTTGAGTGCCGCCGGGGTCAATACGACCTTGGCGCCCAGGAAACGCATCATCTTGCGGCGCTCCAGGCTGAAGCTCTCCGCCATGGTGACGACGAGCGGGTAGCCTTTTTGAGCGCAAACCATCGCAAGGCCAATACCAGTGTTACCACTCGTGGCCTCGATCACCGTTTGTCCGGGTTTGAGTGCGCCGCTTTCCTCGGCCTCGGTGATAACGCCCAGTGCCAGCCTGTCCTTGACCGAACCCATGGGGTTGAAAGACTCGATCTTGACGAAGACGTTAACGTCTTTCGGTCCGATCTTGTTGAGTTTGACGATCGGCGTATTACCTATCGTCTCAAGAATATTCTCGAATCGATTCTTCATTGTTCTGACCCTTAATCGTCGAATTCGGTTGTGGTTTGTCGCTTGCGATTGACGATCAAACGCGTGACGTCGGGCCGAGAGTAGTGCCCGGCGACGTCAAGGCTGTGTCGTTCCGCTAATACTAGCTGATGATCGATGGTCGCGACACGCAGGGACTCGGTATTGATCTCCGGTTCCAGTATCCACTCGCCGGTGGGCGAGGCGAGGCAGGAGCCACCATCAGCCATCACATCGTCGGCGGTTTCACGCAATACATCGGCGTGCGGCAGGTCGTCGCTGATGTCGTCACGGCGCATAAGTCCGGAGACGGACACGACAAACGATCGGCCTTCCCTGGCAATGTGGCGTGTGATGTCTTCAGTATTTCGCTGATTGCCGGGCCAGATCGCGACATGCAAATCCTCGCCCTGGCCGTAGAGCGCGGCGCGCGCCAGCGGCAGCCAGTTTTCCCAGCAGTTGAGTCCGCCGACGGTAAACGGTCCAAGCTTGTGAGTTCGCAGCCCGTTGCCGTCGCCTATTGCCCATACGAGGCGCTCTTCATGTGTCGGCATGAGTTTGCGGTGCACCGAACCAACCTCGCCCGTCGCATCGATGTAGACCATTGAGCAGTACAGGCTGTGACCGCCACGATTACCTGCGCGCTCCATGACGCCCAGGTACACAGCGGTTTTATGTTTGGCCGCCGCCTTGCAAACAACGTCAAGGTCACCGTCCTCGATCGATACGCCCTGATCGACGTAATGAGCGAACAGGCTTTTTTGCAGGCTGGACTCGAACTTCGCACCCTCGGTGCGTTCAACCCAGAACGGGTAGCCGGGAACGAGTGCTTCGCCGAAGACGATTAACTGCGCACCTTCTTTCGCGCCCCTGGCGATCCAGTTGACAACCTTCGACAGGGTCGCATCGCGCCGGAGCCAGATCGGAGCGATCTGGCCCAGCGCGATAGTGAGTGTCTTTCCTGAGATTGCCTTAGTCGAAGTTCTTGACGAACGTCATGCCGAAGGACGCTGGTTCTGCTGGATAGGAGTTCATCCGGCCCAGGCCGATTGGCTGATCAAAAGAACCGTGGAAGTAACGCTCGTCCGTGATGTTGCGTCCCCACAAGGTCAGGCTCGAAGCGATCTTGTCGAAGTTGAACCCGAGTCGCAGGTTCACAATCTCGAAGCCGTCCTGCTTGGTGAACGGATCGAGGTCGCCATCGGTGTAATGTGACGATGAGTATGTGTACTCGCCACGAACGAACATCGACGTGTTAGCACTGAGATCAATATGTTGAGTCAGGGCTACAAACGCACGGTCTTCAGGATTGTAGGGGATTTCGAAACCAGTGCGATCGCAAACCTCGGCATCGGGATCGCCACCACTGCCCGGGTCGGAGCCACCGGTATGGAACAGATAGGTATCCCAGCAGGTGCCGCCGGTGAAGTCATCGTATTCGCCTTCGTTATGCGAATAGTGCGCCTGAATCTCGGTTGAACTCGTCGGACGCCAGAGCATTTCGATCTCATAACCGTCGGTGCTGAGCTTGCCTGCGTTCTGCAGGTTGAAGCCTGTACCGGCGAAGGTCTGTGCCTGGAAGTCGTCGTAGGTCATGTCGTAGATCGCGACTTTCAACTGCACGGGACCCCATTCGCCTTTCATGCCGATCTCAAAGGACTCGGAGGTCTCGGCGTCGAAGATCGGGTCGAATACCGGATCGATGCGGTCGACGTTTGTGCCGCCCGATTTGAAGCCAGTGGCCCATGACGCGTACAGCATCGTTGAGTCGCTTGGGAACCAGGTGAATTTGACAGTTCCGGTCGTCTGGTCATCGGAGAGTCTTGCGTCCTGGTCCGGGCGCGGTGACAAGGGCGGAAAATCGTAAGAGCCCCAACCGTCAAAACTGAATGCATTGAATACAGCGAACGTGTTTGGATCCGCGAAATCAGGCGGCACATCCAGCCCCGGTGGCAACGTGGCCCTGCATGCAGGATTCAGCTGGCAACCGACCAGGAGCAGTGCGTCTACATTTGTAGGCGGGCCCTGCGCCGTCTGCACAAAGGTACTCGTGATGTCTTTGGATTCGTCTGTGTAGCGCGCGCCGAGCGTCAGCATGAAATTGTCGGTGATAGCCCAGTCGTACTGTCCGAAGACTGCCCAACCGTCCTGATCCTGGTTAACGGTATCGTCTGCAAAGACGCCGGCAGGAAACGCAATACCGGCGGTCGGATAGCCTGGTACAAGCGTTGAGACCAGATTTACGAAGTCAGCTGCATCTTGTACAGCTGGCGTTGTTGCGCCGATGTAGGCGCCGAGCAGGCCCAATGGCCCGGACGGATCGCCAGTAAACGTATTGCTGTCGATCTCCTGGGCAAAGTAATACGCACCGACAACGTAATTGTTGCCATCACCCATTTCGCCGGATAGACGCAACTCCTGCGAAAATGATTCGATCTCGGCCTCATTGATACGCGAGATCAACGGGATATTGGTGAAGTCCGCATCAATCTCATCAAACGTGTCGAATGTCCGAAATGCAGTAAGTGATGTCAGTGTCGCGCTATCACCTAGCCCCTTGTTGATCTCCATCGAAAGGCCCGTATCCTCGTTTGTCGAGCGGGGCTTCGTGTCATAGGAGACGAGATAGTCTTCAAAACCAACGCCGGTGTTCACGTTGGGCGGGAAGAAACCAGGAGGGTAGGGGAAGTCGGTGTAGATCGTGCCACCCATCTGCATGATCGCCGCATCTGAACCGAATACCGGTCCGAGGGGGCTGGTCAAGCTTGCTTGCGATACCAAGCCGTCAACCTGCGATACGGCGACGCAGCAGGTTTCGTCAATCTCGGCGTAATCAAGAATGAAGCGCATGTTGAAATCGTCGCCGAGTTCGTTGACTCCGAGTTGCAGACGTCCACCAAAACGGTCGCGGTCATTGTAGAAGTCATCACCAAACTCTGCGTCGTCCACGTAACCATCGCGCTGTGATGAAAACAGGGTTGCCCGCATTGCGACGTTGTCGCCTAACGAGAAGTTGGCCCCACCCGACACCTTGATCAAATTCAGATCGCCGATCGTGACATCGACGAATGCATCTGTGTCCTGGCTGGGTCGTCTTGTGCGCATGATAATCGCGCCCGATGCCGTGTTCTTGCCGAACAGGGTGCCCTGCGGACCACGTGCTACTTCAACTGATTCAATGTCAGCCAGGTCGTTGACCAATGAACTCTGTCGAGAGCGATACACGCCATCGACGTACATGCCGACTGACGACTCGACGCCGAAGTTATTGGCCGTCGAACCCACACCGCGAATCGAGAAGTTGGTCGACGTCGAGGTCTGGCTCTGGCCGACGATCAGCCCGACCACGTTTTGTTGCAGGTCGAACATGTCCTTGATGCCGGCGGCCTGGATCTGCTCTCCGGAGAGGGCGCTAACGGCGACCGGAACATCCATGATGCTCTGCTCGCGTCGCTGTACGGTTACGACGATTTCTTCGAAGATCTCCTCGTCATCCTGTGCCGCCACTGTCGAACTGAATGTCAGCCCGGCAACTGCGACCGGCAGTAACACACCAAGACGCAAAGTTGATTGAATATCCATGCTCATTAATCCCCCTTAATAGCACTAATCTGAGGCTTGAAATAGTGCGGCAAGCATAGCATGAAATGCACGAATCGCCGCAAAATCAAGGGCTTCGGAATGTGCGTACAGCGCAAAAGCGATGTCCGATTTCTGTTAAATTAGGCGCGCCGCCCAATTCATGGAGAACGCAGCATGCTCGGATTAATGATGAATACACCGCTCCTGATTTCTTCGATAGCCGAGCACGGGGCGAGATTTCATGGCGGCCGCGAAATCGTCTCGGTAACTGTTGATAATCCCCTGCATCGCTACACGTATCGGGAGTGTGTCGGACGGTCGAAGCAGCTCGCCAACGCGTTGCAACGCATGGGAGCCGAACAGGGAGACCGCGTCGCGACACTGGCCTGGAATGACTACCGGCACCTCGAAGCGTATTACGGTATCAGCGGTGCTGGCTACGTGTGCCACACGGTCAACCCGCGCCTGTTCCCGGAGCAACTGGTATTCATCATCAATCATGCGCAGGACCGCTGGATATTCACAGACGTCTTGTTTGTGCCGCTGCTCGAGGCGATCGCCGACAAGATTCCCAATGTTGAAGGGTTTGTCGTCATGACGGACAAGGCGCACATGCCCGACACAACGCTGAAAAATACTATTTGTTATGAGGAGTTAATAGCCAAAGAATCGCTCGATTACACTTGGCCAGAGCTGGACGAGCGGACGGCATCGGCTCTGTGTTACACATCCGGAACGACCGGTGATCCCAAGGGAGTCCTCTACGACCACCGCTCCACGGTTCTTCACGCTTATGCGGAAGTCGCCCCGGACACCATGAATCTCTCGAGCAACGACTCAGTATTGCCGGTCGTGCCACTTTTCCATGTTAATGCCTGGGGTGTTCCTTATGCTGCGTTTATGGTCGGCTCCAAACTGGTACTTCCGGGCCCGAAAATGGGCGACGGAGAAACACTTTGTAGCCTCCTTGATGCCGAAGACGTCACCTTGGCGCTAGGTGTACCAACTGTGTGGCTGGCGTTGTTGCAGTACTGCGAATCCGCCGGCAAGCGGCTCGACAAACTGCAGAGAACGATAATAGGCGGCGCGGCAGTACCGCGGGCGATGATCGAGGCCTTCCGCGACAAGCATGACGTCGAGGCGCGCCAGGCGTGGGGAATGACTGAAACCAGCCCACTCGGTGTCGCCAACAGCCTCAAGGCGGGCTTGCCCGAGATGACCGAGGAAGAAGAACTCGACCTCGCCTGCAAAGCCGGGCGCGGCGTATACGGTTGTGAGCTGCGTATCGTCGACGAAAAGGGCAATGAGCTTCCCTGGGATGGCGAGGCTTTCGGGCCCCTTCAGGTGCGGGGACCCTGGATCTGCAGCGATTACTACAAACTCGACGGGGGTGGTGGCGCGCACACGGACGACGGTTGGTTCGACACAGGTGATGTCGCCACGATCGATGCGGAAGGTTACATGGCGATCACTGATCGTACGAAAGATGTCATCAAGTCGGGCGGCGAGTGGATCAGCTCGATCGAACTCGAAAACACGATCATGGGGCACCCGGCTGTCGCTGAGGCGGCCGTCATCGGTGTCGCACATCCCAAGTGGACGGAAAGACCTCTCCTGATCGTCGTCAAAGCAGAGGGCCAGGATGTCACAGGGGATGACTTAATCGCCTACTACGAGGGCAAGGTCGCCAAGTGGTGGATCCCGACGGATGTGGAATTCGTCACAGATTTGCCACATACCGCGACAGGCAAGATCAAGAAGATTGAATTGCGCAAGCAATTCGCAGACTATCAACTGACTGGGTAGCGGCCGCTGGCCGTTGTAGTACTTCGCTGGAGCAACAATGGGTGATCCCCTTCGTCTTTACGGCCTGAATGCGCTCGTCACGAACGCTGCGAGCGGCATTGGTGAGGCCATTTCCCGAACATTGATCAAACACGGTGCCAAGGTACTGGCTGTGGACACCGCCAATAGCGGTGTTGAACAACACTTCCGGTCCGTGAAAGGCATTGAAGGTCATTGCGCCAGTCTGACTGACGCAGCCCGCATGCCGGCCCTTGTCGAGGATGCAGTTGGCCACCTTGGTGGTATCGATATTCTCGTCAATGAGTTTCCGTTGAATGGCGAGGCACCACTCGCCGACGGAGACGCGCAACTCGGCAAATTGCTGGAGGCACGAGCCGACCTGGTCATGGCGCTGTGCCGGTCCGCGTTGCCGCATCTCAAGAAGAGCCCCGCCGGACGCATCATCAATATCGGTTTCCTGCGTAGCCTGTTCGCCGCAGATGGCGCTGACGCATTTACGAAGTCAGAGCAGGATCTGGCAGCGTTGACGCGTGCACTGGGTACCGAGACCGGCGAGTTTGGTATCACGGCCAACTACATACAGCCTGGCGCGATCATGACGCCGAAGAGCCGCGAGGTCTTCAAGAAGAATATGGCGTTACGCGACTTTTGCATCGAGCAATCGGCAGCGCGGCGACTCGGTGAACCCGTCGACATCGCGAAAGTTGCCCTGTTTCTTGCCAGCGATGACTCTGCCTTCGTGAACGGTACCGGACTGCTGGTTGACGGCGGCCGCAGCAGCTAGCCAATCGCCATGCATGCCGTATTGCAGGACCTCATTTCTCTTCTCCAACTGGAGCGAATTGAGGAAAATATTTTTCGCGGTGACAGTCGCGACATCGGCAGTGCCCAGGTGTTTGGTGGCCAGGTTCTGGGGCAGGCATTGTCAGCGGCGCAGCATACCGTGGAAGAACGCGTCGCGCATTCTTTGCATGCTTATTTTCTACGCCGCGGCGACATGGACGCGCCTATCATTTACGAAGTAGATCGCGCACGCGATGGCGGGAGTTTTTCAAATCGGCGTGTTGTCGCGATTCAGCACGGGAGGCCGATTTTTAACCTCGCTGCGTCATTCCAGAATCCGGAGCCCGGGCTCGATCATCAGGCCGACATGCCCGACGTTCCCGGCCCGGAAGGTCTCAAGGACCTGGCGGAGGTTGCCGCAGAGCATCTTGATAAATTGCCTGTGAAGCTGCGGCGCTTCATGACCGACAAACGGCCGTTCGATTTTCGCCCGGTCGAGCCCATCACACTCGGCGACAACGAACCACGTCCGCCAGTCAAGCATGTCTGGATTCGAACCTGCGACAAGCTACCTGACGACCCTCCATTGCATCGCAGCGTTCTCGCCTATGTGTCCGACTACGAATTGCTGGGGACGAGCATGTTGCCGCACGGCCTGCCATTCGGTCGCGGCAAGGTCATCATGGCGAGCCTCGACCACGCCCTGTGGTTTCACCGCGAGTTTCGTATCGACGACTGGTTGCTATACGCGATGGACAGCCCGAATGCTCATGGCGCACGTGGCCTGGCGCGAGGTCAGCTGTTCACATCAAGTGGGCAACTGGTCGCGTCCACCTCCCAGGAAGGTCTGATACGTGTCGTTGATGAACCCAGGGAGACTCGCTCGGACCCGCGTCTGCAGGTCTGATTGAGGTTCACATCACTGCGCTTTGCCTTGTGCCGCCACTGCCGCTGCGGCTTTGGCAACCGCATCAGGGTCGCCCAGGAATTCACGTGACACGGGGCTAAGATCGTCGTCGAGTTCGTAGGCCAGTGGAATACCCGTCGGAATATTAAATCCCGTGATCTCTTCATCCGAGACCTTGTCGAGCATCTTCACGAGCGCACGCAGGCTGTTACCGTGCGCCGCGATCAACACGTCTTTGCCCGCACGCAGTTCCGGGGCGATCATCTCTTCCCAGCTCGGCCGCACGCGATCAAGCGTTAGCGCCAGCGACTCTGTCCCAGGCAGGTTCTCTATGCCGGCATAGCGGGCGTCGTGTGACGGATGCCGTTCATCGGTGATTTCGAGGTCTGGCGGTGGAATGTCGTAGCTGCGACGCCAGATATGGACCTGCTCGTCGCCGTATTTCGCCGCGGTCTCAGCCTTGTTGAGGCCCTGCAGTGCGCCGTAGTGCCGTTCATTCAGGCGCCAGTCGCGGACAACCGGAATCCACATGCGGTCCATCTCATCAAGCATCAGCCACAATGTTCGTATGGCACGCTTCAACACCGAAGTGAACGCGATGTCGAATTCGTATCCCATCTCCGTGAGTAGTTGACCGGCATCCACCGCTTCCTGGATACCTTTTTCCGTCAGGTCAACGTCCTTCCATCCTGTGAACAGGTTTTTCAGGTTCCAGTCGCTTTGGCCGTGACGACACAGTACGAGCTTGCCCGCCATGTTTTCTCCGATTGTCGGTCAGGTTGATATCAGGTCGCGGAATTCACTCGCGGCGACCGAAAGCGTAGCAAAATCGATCTCACTTCGAAGTTTCATTTCCTCGATCATGTTCGTCAGTCGATCTACTCGAGTGCTGCGCGCGGCAAGCCATCGGTCAACGGCTTCAGCGAGGTCGTACTTGCCACGCTTGCGTAAAATCTGCTCCGCGAGCTCGCGACGCATCCAGAAGAACTCGTCGCGAAGCTTGCCGCGGGCAAGCGCTTGCCAGCGGTCTTCGACTTTCAGGTCCTCTGCACACACGTGCAGCCAGTAAATGCCCAGCCTCTCGTTTGTCACCGCATACAGTTTTGCCAGTTCTATGACGTCGGGTTTGTAAGACGCCGCAAGATCGGACATGTCGAGGGCGGGCCGCGTCAAAAGCAGGGCTGACATGCGATTCGCCAGTTTCTCGGACACGCCATTTTCCATATGCGTTTGCGCCGCATTTTGATGACGATCACGGGCCGCGGTCGACATGATCGAACCAGTGCGCGTGTACACCGTCGCCATATCAGCCTTAAGGCGTTTCACCGCAGGTTCGATAGCAAGGTCATCGCCAAAGCGTTCGATCAGCCAATAGCAGGCATGACGCAAAGAGCGGCTAATTTCGAAAAGCAGCGCGACCTGAGTGGTGGCAGGTAATTCGTGATCGAGTTCTTCGATCGTCTTCCACAAAGGGCCGGCCTGACAGACCTGTCGGGCTACCGTGTATGCTCTCGCGATGGTTACGACGTCTGCTCCGGTATCAACCTGGATACGTTTGACAAACGACGGGCCCATCCGATTTACAAGGTCGTTCGCGATCAGGGTCGCAAGTATCTGCCGGCTGAGGCGGTGGCCCGGAATAAATTCGTTGTAGCGCTTTCTCAAAACAGCCGGGAAATAGCGCAGTGGATCGACGATCAGGAAATCCTCGAGCGTCTGGCCCGACGCGATCAGTCCGTCGTAAAGGTCGATCTTGGCGTAGCTGAGTACAACCGCAAGCTCGGGGCGTGTAAAACCCTGTTTACGCAGACGGCGGTCATCAATTTCGGATTCTTCGGGCAGGAATTCAAGTTCGCGATCAAGGATGCCGGTCTTCTCGAGATTGGCAATCAGTCGTGCGATCTCGTCGATACGCTCAACACTGCGAACTTCGCTCATGCTGATCGCCTGCATCTGCAAATAGTTGTTGCGCAGCACGAGGTTGGCAACATTGTCAGTCATCGAAGCAAGCAGCCGATTGCGCTTTTCGCGCGACATTTTTTTCTGCTTCACGACTTCGCTGAGCAATATCTTGATATTGAATTCGCGATCCGAGCTGTCGACACCGCCCGAGTTGTCGATAAAGTCTGTGTTGATTCGCCCGCCATGCTGGCTGAATTCGATACGCGCAAGTTGCGTCAGGCCAAGGTTGCCGCCTTCGCCGACGACTTTGCAGCGCAAGCGGTCTGCATCGACTCGAACGCCGTCATTCGTGTGATCACCGACGTCGCTGTGACCCTCGTTGCTGGCCTTGACGTATGTGCCGATGCCACCGTTCCAGAACAAATCAACCTTCATGAGCAGGATGGCTCGAATCAACTGGTCAGGCTGCATTGTCATCTCGCTTGTGCCAAGCATTCTGCGCACCTCGGCGCTCAGTCGAATCGTCTTGGCTTGCCGCGAGAAAACACCACCGCCTTTCGAGATGACGCTGTCATCGTAGTCGCTCCAACCGGATCTCTTCAGGTTGAACAGGCGCTGCCGTTCTTTGTAGCTGGCGCGAATATCGGGATCGGGATCAAGAAATATGTGCAGGTGATTGAACGCTGCGAGCAGGCGAATCTTGCGGGACAGCAGCATGCCGTTGCCGAAAACGTCGCCACTCATGTCACCGACGCCGGCAACCGTAAACGGCTCTTTCTGTACGTTAGTGCCGAGTTCGCGGAAATGCCGCTTAACAGCTTCCCAGGCACCGCGAGCAGTGATGCCCATCTTCTTGTGGTCGTAACCTGCCGAGCCACCCGAGGCAAACGCGTCGTCAAGCCAGAAGTTATAGCTGGCCGATATTTCGTTGGCCATATCGGAAAACGTTGCTGTTCCCTTGTCGGCAGCAACGACGAGATACGGATCTTCGGCATCGCGTCGCACGACGTTCTTCGGTGTCACGACCTTGCCGTTAATGACATTGTCCGTGATGTCGAGCAGGCTACTCACGAATGTCTTGTAGCAACTGATACCGTTTTTCAAAATGGCATCACGATCGCCCACAGGCGCGCGTTTGGGGAAGAATCCGCCCTTGGCACCGGTTGGCACAATGACCGTGTTCTTGACGATCTGCGCCTTCATGAGGCCCAGGACTTCGGTACGAAAATCTTCGCGGCGATCCGACCAGCGTAATCCGCCGCGCGCGATATCGCCGCCGCGCAAGTGCACGCCCTCGACATCAGGTGAGAACACAAAAATCTCGAACTTCGGTTTTGGCAGGGGCATCTCGCGCAATCCCGATGGGTCCAGCTTGACCGAGATACAGGTCTTCTGGTTGCCATCCGCATCGGACAGGAAGTAGTTGGTTCGAAGTGTTGCACTGATCGCTTCGGCGAATGCCGTCAGGATCCGGTCCTCGTCGACGTTGCGGGCTCGAGCAACCGCTCGATTCACCGCCTGCCGCAGCGACGCCAGGCCAGCCTTACGCTTGCCGCTCGGGATCGATGGATTGAACTGCAATTCGAACTGTTCGACCAGCAGGTTGGCGAGCGCAGGATGCGCGCTGAACACATCCTCCATGTACGTCTGGCTGAACGGCATGCCGAGCTGCAGCAGGTACTTTGTGTAGCAGCGCAGCAACGTCGTCTGTCGCGCGTTTAGCTTGGCGCCCAGGATCAAGCGGTTGAGACCGTCGCTCTCGACGCGGCCGGCAATTACCTGCATGAAGCACTCTTCGAAGCGCGGTGCGACGACATTTCGATCAAGTTGCCCGCCATTTTGATGGCGCAGATGAAAGTCCTGGATCCAGAATGACTGTTCGGAATGCAGCTTCAGCTCATACGGATGTTCGGTGTATACATCCACGCCCATGTCTTCGAGGATCGGAAACGCCTGTGACAAAACGAGCGGCTCGTCAAAGCTGTAGACCATGAAATGCATGTGGCCGGGCTCGCAGCCCTCTGGCTCGTAGAGCTCGACAGATCTGGGCGAACCCTCGGCAATCATCTCCTCGATCCGGCTAACATCGCTGCATGCTTCGCGTGGCGTGACATCTTCCTGGTAACCGAGGGGGAATACGTCGCGATACTCACGGTGCAAGCGTGGTCCAACGTCGGGGCCACAGGTCGCACTGAGTTCGTCACTCAAGCGGTCGGACCACGTGATCACGACCTCGGCGATCATTTCCTCAATGGCATGAATGCTGATGCGTGGCCGATCGCCGGACGGCGTGTGTACGACAATGTGTACACGGGCCAGCGCGGAGTCCGAAATCTGTACGCTGGAATCGACAGAGGTTCCGCCGAAGGAATCCTGGAGAACCGCCTCGACCTTCCGCCTGACGAGCGTCGTGTATTTCTCTCGGGGTATGTACACCAGGCAGGAAAAGAAGCGGCGGAACGTGTCACGCCTCAGGAAGAACTTGACACGCTGGCGGTCCTGCAAATTGAGAATGCCGACGGTGGTTCTCGCCAGGTCCTGCACGGATGCATGAAACAATTCATCGCGAGGGTAGGTATTGACGATGTGCATCAACGCCTTGCCACGATGGCCAAACGCGTCGACGTGCGCGCGTTCGAACACCTTTTCGATCTTGTGCCTGAGCAGCGGGATGTTCCGGGGTGTTTCGCTGTACGCGGCGGATGCGAACAGACCGATGAACCGGCGCTCACCACGGACATTGCCTTTTTCGTCATAGATCTTGACGCCGACGTAGTCCAGGTACGCGGTGCGGTGGACCGTAGAGCGAGAGTTGGCTTTCGTCAGAATCAACCAGTCGCGCGTACGGCGCAGTCTGCGCATCTCCGTGGTCAACTCGATGGCCTGGCCCTGGCGTTTCTTGCGTGACAACAGTCCGAGCGCGCTGCCCTTGGTGGGAGTGAGGAAGGTCTTGCCGTTGCGGTCGTTTAACGTGTACTCACGATAGCCAAGAAACGTAAAGTGTTCATCGGCGAGCCACTGCAGGAACGCCTGGCTTTCTTCGCGAAGTGTTTCGTCTACGCGTCGCGGACCGAACTTCAGCATTTCGCGAGTCTCGAGCATTTTCTTGCTCATCTTCTTCCAGTCGCGAACTGCAAGCCGCACGTCCGAAAGCACACCGCGAATTTCCTTTTCGAGCGCCTTCAGTACTTTCGGGTCGGTTTCCCTGTCCATCGCCAGTCGAATGAATGACTCGGGCTGTCCTTTCTGCTTGCCGGTCTCGAAAATTGACTTCAGCTTGCCCTTTGCATCGCGTTGTACGCGAATGATCGGGTGCACCGTGATATGCACGGCGAGGTCGTGGCGGTTGATAGCCGCGGCCAAGGAGTTGACGAGAAATGGCATGTCGTCATTGATCATCTCGATGAACGTATAAGCGGACGTGTACCCGTGTTCTTTCTCGTTCGGGTTGTAGATTCGCAGCTTGGCCTGTCCCTTGTTGCGTGTTGCAGCAAAATCCAGGTGGCTCAGCGCGATCTGCGCCATGATCTTGGTGGAGCGGCCCTCGAGGTCCTCGACGGGTACATCGGCAATGTATTGATCGAGGTAGTGCCTGATCTGCTTGCGGCTCGACAGATACTTTGATTTAACAGGAGCCGCGAGTATCTCCTGAACGATATTGCCTTTACGATCGCTACCCCGGCGCAGTTCTTTTCGTGTCACTGATTGATCTCCGGCCTGACTAGCTGCCTGGCCTTGTCGAGCAACTGCTCGAGAATGGAATTGAATGTTTCGTAGTCGTCTTCGCTGATGTTCTGCACCAGTTGTTGTTCGAACTCGAGCGCAAGCGGTGCGATTTCGTTGTGAACCTTTTTTCCTTCCTCGGACAGATTCAGGATCGAACGACGTCTGTCTGCATCGGCGAACTCCCTGTCAATGCGGCCATTCTTGATGAGCTTCGTCACCGCACGGCTTACCGCCACCTTGTCCATCAAAGTTCGGTCAGCGACCTCGACTGCGGACAGACCGGGATACCGGCCCAGTACCGCGATGACGCGCCATTCAGGAATGGACACGCCGAAGCGCTTTTCGTAGACGCGCGCGATATTGGTGCTGACGGTATGGGACGTGATGGACAACCGGTAGGGCAGGAAATCCTCAAGGATCAATTCGTCTTTCATGATGGGTCGCTTGTGGCGATGGGTGTCCGACAGATGCGCAGTTTACGCCAGGTGAGGCGCCGCCAGGTAGTCAGTTGACTGCATTTCGATCAATCGACTGACGGTTCGCTCAAACTCAAAGTCGAGACGCTGGCCGGCATATAGCGTATCGATGGGTGCAGCGGCCGACAGGATCAACTTGACGCGACGGTCGTAGAACTCATCGACGAGCGCAATCAGGCGCCGCGCCTGATTTTCGAGATCTGAGCCGAACGTCGGAATGCCCGAGACGATGACGGTCGGATACCAGCGCGCGATTTCGATGTAGTCGTTCTGGCTGCGCGGGCCGTCACAAATATCGCCAAATTCGAACCAGGCGATGCCTTTGGCGCAGCGTTTTGCGCGAATCTCGCGTCCATTGACATCGAGCAGCGCATCCGCCGCTATCTGGCTTGATGCGGAATCGTCGAAAAAGTGCTGCAGCCTGTCCCGGGCGCCATCATCATCGGGTGTCAGGTAGGTCCCCGCCTGTTGCAAGAGCCGCAGGCGGTAATCCATATCGCCATCCATGTGCACGACATCGGTGTGCTCTTTGAGTCTCTCGATCGCTGGCATGAATTGCTGGCGTTGCAGCCCGCCCTTGTACAGGTCATCGGGGTGGAAGTTCGACGTCGCGACGAGTGTGACGCCACGCTCGAACAGACCCGCCAGCAGTCGGCCGAGAATCATGGCGTCGCCAATATCGCTGACAAAGAACTCGTCAAAGCACAAAACGGTCGTATCGCGCGCAATGTCGTCCGCGACCTTGTCGAGAGGATCCTCGACATTGCCGAGTGCCTGCATGCGTTCGTGAACGTCGCGCATCATGCGGTGAAAATGGATGCGTTTCTTGTTTTCCATATCCAGGGACTCGAAAAACAGGTCCATCAGGAACGTTTTGCCGCGCCCAACACCACCCCAGAGATACGCGCCCCTGACGATGTCGTCAGCTGCTGAACTTGCGCGCGTGAAGAAACGGCGGATGCCCCGCTGCGGCCGGTGCTCGTGCAGCCGTTGTCGCAAATCATCGAGCAGACCGACGATCCTCTCCTGGGCCGCGTCTCTTTCGTGGCCGTGGGATCGGAGGCTGGCGTCATAGGCCTCGCGAATAGTCAAAATAGCGGTTATCCTTTTTTTGCGGTACGCATGTGAGCCGCAACAAACGCAATTCTATCTCTGAGCCAGGTAACTATGACAGAAGCAAACGAACGTGAGTCCATGGAATTCGATGTCGTCGTCGTCGGAGGTGGTCCGGCCGGGCTGTCTGCAGCCTGTCGCCTGATGCAGCTGGACAGCGATCTATCCATTGTTGTGGTCGAAAAGGGCTCGGAAATTGGTGCACATATCCTGTCCGGAAACGTGTTCGAGCCGACCGGTCTCGACGAACTGTTTCCCAATTGGAAGGAAATGGGTGCCCCGGTCAAGACAGCCGTCACTGGCGACGATGTCTATTTCCTGACTGGCGCTGACCGGGGCATCCGCACACCCGGTCTGTTCGTGCCGCGCCCGATGCACAATCACGGCAACTACATCATCAGTCTGGGTCGCCTTTGCCAGTGGCTCGGCGAACAGGCTGAAGCGCTTGGCGTTAATATCTTTCCCGGTTTCGCGGCCTCCGAAGTGCTGTACGACAATGAAGGGCGCGTCACCGGTGTTGCAACCAGCGATCTTGGTATTGGAAAAAACGGACAAAGAAAAGATTCCTACCAGGCTGGGTATGAACTGACAGCGCGATACACGATTTTTGCAGAAGGTGTGCGCGGCAATCTCGGTGAGTTGGTCATGGACCAGTTTGATCTGCGCGCGAATGCCGACCCCCAGCACTACGGCATTGGCTTCAAGGAGGTCTGGGAGATCGAGCCCGCCAAACACAAGGAAGGGCTGGTCGTACACACGGCGGGTTGGCCACTCGACAATCACACCGAGGGCGGTGGATTCCTGTACCACGCGGAAAACAACCAGGTGTATCTTGGGCTGATCATCGCGCTCGACTACGCGAATCCGCACCTGGCACCATTCGACGAGTTTCAACGCTGGAAATTGCACCCGAAAATTCGCCAGTACCTCGATGGCGGCAAGCGCATTGGCTATGGCGCGCGCGCCGTCAACAAGGGTGGTCTGCAATCACTGCCGAAGCTCGCATTTCCGGGCGGCATGCTCGTCGGTTGCGATGCGGGATTCCTGAATGGTATCAAGATCAAAGGTGCGCACACCGCGATCAAGACAGGCATGCTCGCCGCCGAAAGTATCCACAAAGCACTGTCATCCGGGGACGATGGTCAATCCGAACTCGGTGACTACGAAGACAGCGTCAAGGCGTCATGGGTCTACAAGGAGATGCACAGCGGCCGAAATTTCGGACCTGCGCTGGTTAAGTTCGGCACATTCTGGGGCGCTGCATTTACGTTCATCGACCAGAATATCTTCTTCGGCAAATTACCGTTTACCTGGCGCAACCCGCAGACGGATCACGGTTCCCTGAAGAAGGCATCCGAAACGCGGGTCATTGACTATCCGAAACCCGATGGCGTGATTACGTTCGATCGCCTGTCGTCAGTTTTTCTCTCGAGCACGAATCACGAAGAGGATCAGCCGTCGCACCTGAAACTCAAGGACGCATCCATACCGATTGAGCACAATCTGCCGGACTACGACGAGCCCGCGCAGCGCTACTGCCCGGCGGGCGTGTACGAAGTGGTTGAGGAGGGCGGTAAACCCGTTTTCCAGATTAGTCCCGGCAATTGTGTGCACTGCAAGACCTGCGACATCAAGGACCCGGCACAGAACATCGTGTGGGTCGTCCCCGAAGGCGGCGGCGGCCCGAACTATTCCGGCATGTAGGAGCGGGTTCCTACTTCGGTTGCATGCGGATGGCACCATCCACGCGGATGGTTTCGCCATTCACCATTGTCGTACCGTAGATGTACTCGACGGTAGCGGCGTATTCCTCGGGCCTGCCGAGTCGCGGCGGAAACGGCACCTGCTTGCCGAGTGATTCCTGCACTTCTTCCGACATGCCGGCGACCATCGGTGTCAGGAAAACGCCTGGCGCGATCGTGTTGACTCGAATGCCAAAGACGGCGAACTCTCTCGCGATGGGTAGCATCATGCCTACGACGCCCCCCTTTGATGCTGAGTAGGCGGCCTGGCCGATTTGCCCCTCGAAGGCCGCGATCGATGCCGTGCTTATGATCACACCGCGCTCACCTTCGGCGTTCGGCTCGTTTTGTTGCATGAAGGCTGCGGCTTCCTTGATGACATTAAAGCTGCCGACCAGGTTGACCTGGATAACTTTATTGAAGAGTGCTGAGGGCCACGGTCCCTCACGACCCAGGGTACGACCGGCAGTCGCAATTCCCGCGCAATTGATCGCCAGGGTGATTCCGCCCATCAATTCATTGGCCGAACTGATCGCTGCCTTAACCGATTCCTCATTTGAGACATCGGTATTGACGAACGCTGCGCGGTCACCAAGTGTCGCCGCGCTGCTCACTCCCTGCTCGTCGTTGATGTCGAGCAGGACGGCCTGACCGCCGGCGTCGATGACGCGTTGTGCTGTTGCAAATCCGAGTCCCGATGCGCCGCCTGTGATGACGGCCTTTGCTGTTGCAAGATCCATAATATTTCCTAAACGAGTTCAACGCCGACGGCGACTGCTTCGCCGCCACCGATACAAAGAGATGCGACGCCGCGTTTCAGGCCGCGTGCTTTGAGTGCGTAAAGTAGTGTTGTTGTAATTCTCGCACCGGACGCACCGATTGGATGCCCAAGAGCACAGGCGCCGCCATTCACGTTGACCCTGCCGTGATCGATGCCCACATCGCGCATCGCCGCCATTGTTACGACGGCAAATGCCTCGTTCACCTCGTACAGGTCAACACTGTCGGTGCTCCAGCCGAGCTTGTCATGCAGGTTCCTGATTGCCGAGACAGGGGACGTCGTGAACCAGGCCGGTTCTTGAGCAAAACTGGAGTGGCCGACCAGGACTGCAATGGGTTCGGCACCTCTTTTCTCGGCCTCCGACGCCGTCATCAAAATTAGTGCCGACGCGCCGTCGGATATCGACGACGACGTTGCCGCGGTCACGGTGCCATCTTTTGCAAACGCCGCACGCAGGGTCGGAATCTTGTCGACGCGTACTGTTCCCGGCGTCTCGTCTGAATCCACGGTCACATCGCCCTTGCGTGTGCTCATCGTGACCGGGGAAATCTCGTCAGCGAACGTGCCATCGGCAACAGCAGCTTGTGCACGGCTCACTGACTCGATGGCGAACGCGTCCTGTTCCTCGCGCGTGAAGTTGTATTTCTTCGCGGTCTCTTCAGCGTAGTGGCCCATCATGTGGCCTTCCCAGGGATCCTGCAGGCCGTCGTAGAACATGTGGTCGAGGACTTCCTGGTGACCCATCCGATAGCCGGCCCGCGATTTGGGCAGCAGGTAGGGCGCGTTGGTCATCGACTCCAGTCCACCGGCAACGACAACAGCCGCGCTGTCTGCCTTGATCAGGTCATGGCCGAGCATGATCGTTTCCATGCCGGAGCCACACATCTTGTTCACGGTCGTGCAGGCCGCGCCGACCGGGATTCCCGCGTTAAGAGCAGCCTGCCTTGCCGGGGCCTGACCGAGGCCGGCCGGCAGGACACAGCCCATAAGCACCTGGTCGACATCACTCGCGTCAACTCCGCTGTCCGCGATTGCACCAGCAATCGCGGCGGCACCCAGGTCCGGCGCGGTGGCGGGAGACAGTACGCCCTGGAAGGCTCCGATCGGTGTTCGTTGCGCCGCAACGATGACAACTGGGTCTGAACTCATCTTCTAATCTCCATTAGAATTCTCGCCCGGTACTTTACACAGGTCAGGCTCATCGATCACGGCCAGTATGCGCTGCCTGGCTGTCTCAGCGAGCAACTTGTGATTATCGAATGCCGGATCCCCGGGAAGAATAGGTGGTAATACCAAGACCCGAGGTCGTGCGGGCCATGGCCAGAATCGTCCGGCCGGCAGCATTTCGCGGGTTCCCAAAATAGCGATCGGCACAACGGGCACGTTGCCGCGGATGGCAGATACGAAAGCACCGGCGCGAAAGCGCGCGATGCCAGGCTCTCTGATGAATGTGCCTTCCGGGAAAAAGGCCAGCGATTCGCCGCCCTGGGCCGCTTTGACGATCTGGCGTGCGTCCCGGCTGCTGCCGGACTGCTTGTGGCGTTCGACGAATTTCGAGCCGGAGCGACGTAAGAGAAAGTGCGCCACCGGGACTTTGCGCATTTCTCCTTTGATAACAAAGGAGAAACGGTAGGGCAGATAACCCTTCAGAAGGAAGCCGTCCATGTAGCTGGCGTGGTTGGCGACGACGACCGCATTGCCTGCGGGCAGGTTTTCAAGGCCGTGGATATCGGCGGGAATCCCACCGAGCACAAAAATGGCTCTCGAGCCCGCAGCGGCGAGCCGGTGCCGCAACGGCGCGTGCGGTATCAAAACGGTTGCGAGGAGCGCAAACAGCAAACACAGAATGAACACCAGCCAGCCGTAAAAGCCGTACAGGGTCCGCCAAATGACTGTGACGTAGGTCACTTTATGTAAATGCCTTCTGGAATATGTGACACCGGTCACGCCGGTTGCAAGATGTCCTTATCATACTCAATCCCTTGAAAAATCCGTCGCTTGGCGATGCCGGAAGGTGTGAAATCCGGCGTATGCTACCGCAAAGGATTGCGCGACTGAACAGATGGGATCTATGGCCAGTAAACAGCAAAACAAACCGCAGTCGAAGTCGGTGACCCGTTCGGAAGAGCTGGTTGACCGTTTTCTTGATGCAATCTGGATGGAGCGTGGTCTCTCACAGAATACGTTGGGTGCCTATCGAGCGGACCTCATGACACTGGCCCGCGGGCTTGCAGAACATGATAAATCCATCGAGGTGGCCGATAAAGCGGACCTTCTTGCGTTCATAGCGGGGCGCGTCGAAGGCGGCGCGAAACCGCGGTCGACGGCCAGGCAGTTGTCGAGTTTCCGTCGTTTCTTTCGCTACATCATGCGCGAAGGGTTGCGTGACACCGACCCGACGGCTGATATTGAAATGCCACGAATCGGTCGTTCCTTACCAAAGTCACTGAGCGAGGACGAAGTCGATTCCCTGCTCAATGCTCCCAATACAGACGAGCCGCTCGGTCACCGCGACCGTGCAATGCTCGAATTGTTGTACGCGACCGGACTGCGTGTCTCGGAGCTGATCAACCTCAAGCAGTCGCAGATCAACTTCAATCAGGGCGTGCTTCGCATTGTCGGCAAAGGCGATCGCGAACGCCTGATTCCGCTGGGCGACGAATCACAGCGCTGGCTCAAGGACTTCATCGACGGCCCGCGCATGGAGATTCTGCTTGAGCGCCAAACTGACTACCTGTTCCCGACCCGCCGCGGCGATCGCATGACGCGCCAGGCGTTCTGGCACATCATCAAGCGTTACTCTGAAAAAGCGGGTGTCCGCAAGAAACTGTCACCGCACAGCCTGCGTCATGCGTTCGCGACGCACCTCCTCAACCGGGGCGCTGATCTCAGGGTCGTTCAGCTATTGCTTGGCCATAGCGATCTGAGCACGACACAGATCTATACGCACGTTGCGCGTGAGCGGCTCAAGGACCTGCACGGCGAACACCACCCACGCGGTTAGCTTTGTTACACTCTCCGCGCCGGGGAACTGGCGTGGGCTGTAATGGTCTGAGTTAGCAGGGCACTATTGGCCTTGCAGAGAAACGAAAATGAGCCGCATGATTTCCAAAACCAGCATTCTATTTGGCGCATTCGTCGCGACCTTCCCCATGTTTTCGTTCGCGCAAGCAGACGACAGCAGCGCTGAACTCGAGGCAGTTCGGCAGAAGGTCGGCGAGATGTTCGACATGATCGGGCCCGAGGACATTAGTGCCAGCCCGGTCGATGGCTGGTACACGATTCACACGGGGTCGGTTGTTGCCTACATTTCCGCTGACGGCCGCTACCTGTTGCAGGGCGACCTTGTCGACCTTGATAACCAGGTAAACCTCAGCGAGAACGTGCGCAACGACTCGCGTCGCGAGCTGATGGCCGCTGTCACTGATGACCAGACAATCATGTTCACGCCCGCAGAGATCAAGTACTCGGTATCGATCTTCACCGATGTCGATTGCACCTACTGCAGGCGTTTGCACAGCCAGATTGACCAGTACCTGGAACATGGCATTCAGGTGCGTTACCTGATGTACCCGCGCAACGGACCCGCTTCAAGTGCGTGGAATACGGCCGAGGATGTCTGGTGTGCATCAGATCGTCAAAGTGCCCTGACCATGGCAAAACTCGACCGCGACTTCCCGACAAACAAGTGCGACGCGTCAGCCATTCAGGATCATTACGTTATGGGACGTGATGTCGGTCTGAATGGAACGCCCGCGATCGTCCTTGAGGACGGCACTCTGATTGGTGGATACCTCGCGCCGGATCAGCTCATCGCTACCCTCGAGCAGAAAGCCGGCAAGTAATCAGGATTTCGCGCGCCGCAACTCGTGAACGTGCACGCCGTTGTTTTTACCCTTGTCTTCGAAATACTTCTTTAGCGCATAGTGGCCGCTGTGAAACGCGATGTCGTCCCACGGTATTTCGTCTTCGCTGAACATGGCCACTTCGAGACTCTCGGTGCCCGGGCTGAAGTCACCTTTGAGTTTCGCGGTATAAAAGAAGTGCACCTGCCCGGCATCAATCACGTCGACGACGGCGAACAGGTGGCCGATCTCGACCTCAGCGCAGGCTTCCTCGAGCGTCTCGCGCATCGCGCCGCCCGCCGTTGATTCGCCAAGTTCCATGAATCCGGCCGGTACCGTCCAGTATCCATGACGCGGCTCTATCGCCCGCTTGCACAACAGGATCTTGCCATCGCGTTCGGGAACGCAACCCACGACCACAAGCGGATTCTGGTAGTGGATCTTGCCGCAGGAGTCACATACCCAACGTTCCCGATTGTCGTCATCGGGGATCTTGCGCGACACAGACTCGCCGCAATGTGAGCAGAATTTCATCATGGTTACGTTTGGAGAAATGGTGCCGGAGGGGGGAATCGAACCCCCACTTCCTTTCGGAAACCGGATTTTGAATCCGGCGCGTCTACCAGTTCCGCCACCCCGGCACGCGGGCAAGTATATGCGGGGCAAGGCCTTCCCGCCAGAGCGGAAAATGTTTTTCCGAAATGCGACCCTTTTGACACAAAGGGCATCTAATATTCCGAGATATGAGCAAGTTTGCTGACATCCAGATAGACCCGGCGATCGTCAAACGGGCAGCCCGCGGAGACTCGCGTGCCCACGAGATCATCTACCGCGCGTTTTCAGCACCCGTGTACTCGCTGTGCCTGCGATTTACACGAGTGCCGGCACAGGCCGAAGACCTCGTGCAGGAGACGTTCATAGAGATCATGCGGTCGATCGCAAAATTCCGCGGCGAAGCCGCACTGGGTAGCTGGATACGTCGCATCGCAGTGTCAAAGGCGCTGATGTATTTGCGCTCGGCATGGACCGCACGCGGCCAGTCGCTCGGCGATGACTGGCAAGAAGTTACGCCAGGCGATATCGGCAGCCTTGGTGTCCCGAGCCGGCCGGATGATGCGCTGGACCTGGACGCTGCCCTGGCAAATTTGCCAGCGACGAGTCGCACGGTCGTTTGGCTGCACGACGTGGAAGGATTTACGCACAAGGAGATCGCTGTGCTGATGGGAAGAACCGAAAGTTTCTCAAAGTCGCAGCTATCGAGAGCCTATCAACGGCTGCGGCCAATGCTCTCGCTCCCCGAAGATGATGTTCGCAGCGAAAGCGCTGCGCTCAGAGGTTGCTGAAGATGTCGAAAGACAAGAAGGATAAAGAGATGATTTGTGGATTGACCGCGGATGAACGCGACCTGTTACAGCAGGAACTCAGGGGGCTGCCGGATGTAATGCCGCCGCGAGCCGTCTGGCACCGCATTCGCGAGCAGGCCGAGGCAGAAGGGCTGATCAAAACAGGCGTGATGCGTCGCCCGATGACGTGGAACAGCGGTCTTGGGCTGGCTGCCGCGGTGGCTCTCGCGGCCATACTCGTGCCAATCATGATGAACTCACCGGAACCGGGCGGGATAACCGAGCCGCCAGTCAGCCAGGCAGCGAACGACATGCAGTTGAATGCCCTGCAATCGCTGATGATCGAATCACGACAACTCGAAAGTGACCTGCGCTCGTTGCCTGAGGAGCCGCGGGTTCGCCAGGCTGGCATGGTCGCGACAATCTCTGAGATTGAAGACCGCATTGCAGCCATTGATTACCAGCTAAATGACACGACCGTCACGATGACGGAAGAGGACAAACAGATCTTCTGGCGCGAACGCGTCAGGCTAATGAAATTGCTTGTCGGATTGCGCTATGCGCAGGCGCAAAGGGCAGGCTATTAACCGCAGGAAGGCCTGCGGGCCGTTGCAGGAGGGCCTTCAGGCCCGAAAGGAGAGTTACCTGATGAAGACCATGAAAATTTTGATGCCGGTGGCCGTACTGTTGCTGCTGGCAGGACAGGCCGCTGCGCAAAGTCAGGAAGAGGCGGAGCGAGCTGAAGCCGCTGCAGTCGCCCAGGTGGAAATGCGCGAGGCCGAAGTTGCGAGGAAGCTCGAGGATGCTGAGCGTCGTATGGCCGAGGCCGCTCGCCAGATTGCTGAGCTGAGCTCTGAGCGCTTGCCACAAATGCGTGAAATGGAACGCCGCTTCGAATTCATAAGTGATGATCGTCCACGGCTTGGCGTCAATATCGGTGAAGAACGGAGCGATGGACCGGTTGAAGGCGTCAAGATCGTCGGCGTCACCCCGGGTAGTGCAGCGGAAGATGCAGGCCTGCGCGCCGGTGACATCATTACCGGTATCAACGACGAGTCGATGAGTGCCGACGCTGCAGGCGAAGCATCACGAAGAGTTCTCGATTTTATGGAAGGCGTCGAGGCGGGTGACATTCTCGCTGTCGAGTACATCCGCGATGGCAAGGTCGGTACCGTCGAAGTCGAGCCGCGAGCCGTCGAGATGCGCGCCTACGCGTTTGGCGGCGTACCCAGGGATTTCAGTATGCCGCCGATTCCGGAAATCCATGCTGCCCCCGAAATGGTCGAGAAGTTCCGACAGAGCTTTTCGTACGCCTGGCCAGGCAATGTCTGGGCCGATATGGAGCTGGTCGAGCTGAATGAAGGGCTTGGCAAGTACTTCGGGGCAGACTCAGGCGTGCTTGTTGTTGGCGCTCCCGAGTCGGACGCACTGCAGATGGAAGACGGAGATGTCATCCTCAACATCGATGGCCGCGAGCCGACGTCGGTGCGGCACGCCTTGCGAATCCTCGGGTCCTACCAGCCTGGCGAGAGCCTCGAGATCGAAATCCTGCGCGAGAAAAAGAAACGCACTCTCAGGATTGAAGTCCCTGACGATCGCAGCGGCATGATCTGGGAGCCGGCCCCGGCTCCGCGTCCTGCTGTCGCTCCGCGGCCCGCTGCGGCGCCAAAACCGCACAGCGAAAAGACCTGACAGCGCTATACTGAATAAGTGTATGGGGTCAGAGCCCGAGGGCTCTGACCCCTTTTTCATTGCTTTGCTACCATGCGCGCCCATGCGTATCACCGACTTCGACTACGAGCTGCCCAATGAGCTGATCGCTCGCTACCCGACTGCTGAGCGGCGGGCGAGCCGGCTGCTTGAGGTTGGCGAATCCCTGCAGGACCGGCAATTCGCTGATCTGCCGTCACTTTTGCGGGAAGAAGATCTGCTCGTTTTTAACGATACGCGCGTTATTCACGCGCGCCTGCGCGGGCACAAGGAGACGGGCGGTCAGTGCGAGGTCCTTATTGAGCGCGTGCAGGGTGAAGACACGGCTCTCGGGCAGGTTCGTGCGAGCAAGTCTCCGAAGCCCGGTACAAGGCTCGTGTTGCCGGGGAACGTCGACGCTGTGGTCGGCGGCCGCAGCGGAGAGTTCTATTCCCTGAACTTTTCCGTACCACTGCTGCCGTATCTCGAGCAGTTCGGGGAGGTGCCGCTGCCGCCATACCTGGAAAGAGATGCTGAGTCCGCTGACGATGAGCGCTACCAGACAGTCTACGCACGCGACCCCGGCGCCGTCGCAGCGCCAACAGCAGGGCTGCATTTCGACGAGGCGATGCTGCAGGAAACACTGGCTGCCGGAGCGCATCACGCATTCGTGACATTGCACGTTGGTGCTGGCACGTTCCAGTCGCTGCGGCATGAGGACATCCAGGCCAATCGTCTGCACAGCGAGCGCCTGGTTGTCGACGAAGCCTGCTGCGATGCGGTGCGACAAACGCGCGAGCGCGGTGGGCGGGTTATCGCTGTCGGCACGACGTCTGTTCGTGCACTTGAGACCGCGGTGGCCGATGGCAATATTCAACCCTACGCGGGCGAGACAGATCTTTTTATCCTGCCCGGTTATAAATTTCGTACGATCGACGCCATGGTGACCAACTTCCACCTTCCGCAGTCCTCTTTACTGATGCTCGTTGCCGCGTTTGCAGGTACGGAGCGCGCGTTGCACGCCTATGAATATGCAGTCGGCGAGCAGTATCGATTTTTCAGTTATGGCGATTCGATGTTCCTGACGCCCGGGGCGGAACAGTGAAGTTCGACGTTCACGAGCAATGCGGCGCAGCTCGCTGCGGTGCGCTGAATTTCAGGCGTGGGACCGTACAAACACCTGCGTTCATGCCGGTCGGAACTTACGGCACTGTCAAGAGTGTGACGCCGGAAGAAGTTGCTGAATCCGGTGCCGAAATCCTTCTTGGCAACACGTTTCACCTGATGCTGCGACCCGGCACGAATATCATCCGCAAGCATGGCGGCCTGCACAAGTTCATGCACTGGGGTGGCCCTATATTGACGGACTCCGGAGGGTTCCAGGTTTTTTCCCTGGCGGCCATGCGCAAGCTCAGCGAGGAAGGCGTTCAATTTCAGTCTCCTGTAAATGGTGACGTCGTGTTCCTGACACCGGAGAAGTCGATCGAGGTGCAGCACGACCTTGCCTCGGACGTAACGATGATCTTCGACGAGTGCACGCCGTATCCGGCGAGCGAATCCGAGGCCCGCGAGTCAATGCAATTGTCCTTGCGTTGGGCCGGGCGCAGCCGTCAGCGTTTCGACGAGTTACGCGATGCAGATCCCGAGCGCGGTGAGGCCCTGTTCGGCATCGTTCAGGGTGGTATTTACGACAACCTGCGTGAAGAATCGCTCGAAGGTCTGCGCAAGATCGGTTTCGACGGCTATGCGATCGGCGGGCTTGCCGTTGGTGAACCCGAACATGAACGCATTGCTGTGCTCGACGAGCTGATGCCGAAAATGCCCGACGAACACCCTCGCTACCTGATGGGCGTCGGGACACCGGTCGACATCGCCGAGGCCGTGCTTCGTGGCGTCGACATGTTCGACTGCGTCATACCTACCCGGCACGCCCGCAACGGGCAGTTGTTCACCTCACGCGGTACTGTGAAATTCCGCCATGCCCGTTACGCTGATGACACCTCGTCGCCGGACCTGGATTGCGACTGCTACACCTGCAGTAATTACAGCCTGGCTTACCTGAGGCATCTTGTGAAGTGCGGCGAGATTTTGGGCCCGCGACTCGCGACAATTCATAATCTCTATTACTATCAGCAGCTTATGGGGATGTTGCGGGTGGCGATCGAGTCTGGCACGCTGCCGTCTGTCGTTGCCGATATCCGCGCCAGGTACGCCTGATTCCCTTTTTTCCGGGAGTCGGGCTTGGGATCTCGTTTCCCGCCCTTATTTCGCTTGCTCTATGCCATAATACCGCGCTGATTTTCTGGGGCACCCCAGCCCGCAACATAAAGAGCAAGAGACTCATGGACTTTCTAATTCAAAACGCCTATGCACAAGGCGCAGCCCAGGGCAGCGGATTCAGCCCGATCCTGATCATGGTTGCTTTCATCGCGCTGATGTATTTCATGATGATACGTCCGCAACAGAAGCGACAAAAAGAACACGCGGCACTCGTTACTGCGCTCAAAGTCGGTGAAGAGATTCTGACAAACGGCGGCATACTCGGAATTATCACCGGTATCAGCGATCATTATGCGATCGTCAAGATCGCGGAAAACACCGAGATCAAGATCCAGAAATCGAGCGTTGCTTCGGTCGTCCCGAAGGATACGTTCGAAAACGCATAACGCGTCTGCCTGGTAGAACCTTGTGAATAAGTATCCGGCCTGGTTAAACACGCTCGTACTGGTCATCTTGCTGATGGGCATCCTGTTCGCGCTGCCGAACATCTACGGCAGTGCGCCGGCTGTGCAGCTCGCCAATACCGCAGACGTTGCTGTAACCGAAGCGCAGCTCGATGGTTACGTGCGCACGCTCGAGGGGGATGGCATCACCCCTGAGCGGTTCTTTCTCAAAGATGATCGCGCCGTCATTCGGTTTAACGACCCGCAAGACCAGCAACGTGGAGCCGATCGCCTCAGGGCCCGCTACGGGCAGGATACGAATGTCGCACTGACACTTGCGCCACGAGTACCGGACTGGGTGCGCGATATGGGACTGAGCCCCATGAGCCTGGGTCTCGATCTTCGCGGTGGCGTCTACGTCCTGCTCGAAGTCGACATGGACACGGCGATCGGCAACCGTATGCGAGGTTACGAGCAGTCCTTTGACGACGCGTTGAGAGAAGAAGGCATTCGTCATCGCGCGGACCTCAATAACGGCATCATCACAATTCGCCTGACGAGTCCCGAAGATCTCGAACTGGTCCGGCGGATGGTCACTCGCTCCGACCCGAACCTCGCGATCGCCGACGGAACTGATGGCAAGTCGTTGATGGTGCGTATGACCGAACTGCAGATCAAGGAGCGGCAGGACTTCGCGATCGAGCAGAACATGACGACCTTGCGCAATCGTGTCGACCAGCTTGGCGTTGCCGAACCGCTCGTACAAAGGCAGGGTGTCGATCGTATCGTCGTGCAGTTGCCTGGTGTGCAGGACCCGAACGAACTCGAGAAAATACTGACCGCGACGGCGACCCTGGAATTCCGCATGGTAGACCAGACCGGGCAGATGCCCGGCTCGCGATCGTACCCGGGCAGGGGCATTGAGCAGTCCCAGGTACTCAGGCGCGAAGTAGTTGCCTCCGGCGACGAGATCGTCGATGCCGGATTCACCTATTCACAAGACGGCCAGCCCGCCGTCAGCATCACGCTCGATTCAGCGGGTGGTGAACGCATGCTGGCAAACACGTTGGAGAATGTCGGCAAGCCAATGTCGACGCTTTTCATCGAGTGGCGCCAGAAGGACGTCATTAGAAACGGTGTCCTGGAGTCGCGTCGCGTAAAGACTGAAGAGATCGTCAACACCGCTACGATTCGCGGTGTCTTCAAGAACCAGTTCCAGATTACGGGTATCACTCCGATCGAAGGACGTGATCTTGCCATCCTGCTGCGCGCGGGTGCACTGGCGGCACCGGTCTACAAAGTTGACGAACGCACGATCGGGCCGAGCCTCGGACAGGACAACATCGATAAGGGATTTCGTGCCATCCAGATTGGTTTTCTGGCGGTCATCGTGTTCATGGCGCTGTACTACCGGTGGTTCGGCATGATCGCCAATGTCGCGTTGTTGTCGAATCTCGTGTTCATCGCGGCCGTTCTGTCACTGGCAGGTGCGTCCCTGACTTTGCCTGGCATTGCGGGCATCGTATTGACCGTCGGTATGGCGGTGGACGCCAATGTTCTCATCTTCGAGCGAATACGCGAGGAACTCAGAGATGGTGTGTCACCGCAGGCGGCAATCAACTCGGGTTACGAGAAAGCGCTGTCATCAATTGCCGATGCCAATATCACTACATTGATCGCCGCGGTCGTTTTGCTGGCGTTAGGTACCGGGCCGATCAAGGGCTTTGCCATTACGCTCATGATCGGAATTCTGACCTCCATGTTTACGGCGATCGTGGGCACGCGCTCTATCGTCAACCTCGTGTTCGGCGGCCGCAAATTGTCGTCGCTACCGATCTAGGAATTCGATCATGCGTTTAATCAAACACAAAACACACATCGACTTTCTAGGGCAAACGCGTCGCAAGATCGCGCTTATGGTGTCGGTACTTGTCGTTGTTGTATCGTTTGCATCCCTCGCGACTCGCGGACTCGAGTTTGGTATCGACTTCACGGGCGGCATTCTGCTGGAAGTCGGTTATCCGGAGGCGGCGAATCTCGAGAACATCCGCAACAACCTCGCGGAGGCGGGTTACGACGACGCGCAGGTGCAGCGCTTTGGCGAGGATACGGACGTGCTGGTTCGCCTGCCGCCGCAGGATGGAACGAACCCGGACGAATTGCGCAACGACCTGCGACGCACCATCGCTGAGGGTACCTCTGGCGTGGAGCTGCGTCGTGTTGAATTCGTCAGCCCGCAGGTCGGTAAAGAACTGACTGAACGTGGCGGTCTGGCGATGATTATCGCGATGCTGCTGATCTTCGTGTACGTGATGGTTCGATTCCAGTGGAAGTTTGCCGCTGGCGCGGTTGCTGCACTGGCGCACGATGTCATCGTGACGATTGGCTTCTTTTCGATTTTCCGCTTTCCATTCGACCTGACTGTCGTTGC
>Ga0255052_10000538_pt1 | contig 30418 bp, 26 predicted proteins | sample JV7_2_21_MG_FD_188632 | JGI IMG/M metagenome (GOLD analysis project Ga0255052, IMG submission 188632) | Seawater microbial communities from Jervis Inlet, British Columbia, Canada - JV7_2_21 | ecosystem: Environmental > Aquatic > Marine > Inlet | place: Canada: British Columbia | collected...
GCATCCCCAGACCTTATCCAAAGCTTAGAAGCCTCGTCAGTTTACATCGAAAAAGGGGAAAAAGGAGTCGGAAAAGCGGAAAAGGGCTCTGACCCACTGCTGTCCTACATAGCTTCAGTCCATTGGCATATGGACAACCGACTCCGGACCCGTGCGTGCCCACGCCTACCACTTTGTGTCTTAATAACGACCGGTTCCAGGTGGATGTCGACTGGTTCACCGAGAAGGGAAATTCCGATACGGTGGGGGATTTTTCCGCATCGGGTAAAGCGAGGAATACCCCGATCTCGGATATCAAGACCGGGATGTGGTTTTTTGACCCCGATAACATATAGTACTGGCTCGAATTTATGTTTGAAACAGGGCCTTAACACCGGCACGCAGAGAAATTCGAATGCTAATGCCGACAAAAAAATTGATCCCTTTTGGTTCAATATTGAGGGATTGCACTTTTGCCTTTACCTGGAGCGCATGCTCGTAAATTTCTCAAGCACCCAAACTCCTTCCCCAGACAAGCCCTGTCACCCGTTCAGTTTACTTGCAGGTCTTGCTGCCCGTTTTGCCTTTGCATTTATTTGAGGCACAGTCGCTGTTCACTGAGCAGGCTGCACCTTTGGGAGAGCCACCGCCCGGATCATCGCAGTCCGGATCGAGGCCATCGACAAGACCGTCGCAGTCATTGTCCAAACCATCACTACAATTAGTCTCTTGATCCGTACAGCTGGTGCCTGGATCGAGGAATTGACTGATCTCGTTGAAATAGTTGGCGAATGCCCCGTCAACCGTAGCATTCGAATCACGGTCGCAGGTATCACCCACATTAATGCCGCAAACACCAGACAGCTGGCCGACGACCTGGCTGCTGGCATTCAGTACTGGAGAGCCACTGCTGCCACCTTCCGTGGCTCCGCCCATATCATGGCTGTAGATTCGATCGCCCCGCGGCCAGCCTTGACAGGTACCCTTGTCGATATCCACCCGGTGCTCGGAGTAGGCCTGCGGCGCCCCGCCCGGATGGCTGATCCGGTACAACGGGGCTCCATCCGAGAGAGCAATTGGCGTGGCATTCCAGCCGAGAAAAACGCTACCTACGGGCGCAGCTTCTTTGAGCTCTAACAGGGTGTAATCGGTATCTCTGCCGGTGGACTTGATTGTCGCGCCCAGGGTCCTGAGTTCCTGGGGATGGTTTGCCCTGTGGTCAAAAAGGTCACCACAGGTGGGGGTGTCACAAGACGTCTCCGCCAGTTGAAAGAAATTTTCCAGGTTCCTGGCGTCCTTGCCACGCCTGATGCAGTGATTTGCGCTGAGGAAGTAAGGAATTACCGTGTTGTGATCGGTATCTGCCAGCAGTCCACCGGTGCAGATGTAGATGAAGGCCCCGGAAACCCACTGCATGTGTGCTACCGCATCGCGGGCCGCGTCGGCGGGACCAGGCGCAACGCATGCAGCATTTTCGATACAAGGTGCATTAAAACTGCAAAAACCACCCAGGAACCTGGGGCGAATATGTGCCAGTCCCACGATATTGAAACCCGTGTTGTGCAGGTCGCCGCTGGTCGGGAGACCAACGTGGCGCAGTTGCAGGACCACGTTGTCACCCATCAGGGTATGCGACCAGAATTCACCGTCACCATGAGGCCCCCTGCCAGTGTAGGGGCCGAAGACCTGTCCATCTTCGGTGTACAGGTAGAGCCCTGCGTTCGCGGCAAGCCGGAATCCGGTGAAATGCACCCGCACAGCAGTCGCATCCGGAGAACTCAGGGCCGATGTGAACACATAGCCACCGTCAGTGGTACGTTTCATGGCCCCGTTCGGCCTGGCTAAGGTTCTGCTATTCAGGTGTGACAGGTTGACACCACCGAAGGAGACGGATATCGATAGTGGTTTGGTCACCCCTACGCGCTCCGGCACTGCGCCTTGCGAGGCTTGGTCGATTTCCAGCTTCTCGTATTCGGAGGCGACGGCGCTTATCGGGGTATCCCGGCCCTGTGTCACAGCCTCTGACAGTAGCCATCCGTGAACTTCGCGCCGTTGGCGAAGCGCTTCTTCACGATTGAATGCCCTGCCGCTGTGCTCCACCGCCTTTTCCGCGCCGCGTGACCCGGGCAGATCTGTTGGGGGAGCTGCCGTGGCAATTCCGACGAGACCAATCATTACCCAAGTCATCGCTAACTGGCTCAGGAGTATAATTTTAAGCTTCATTGTATTGTTCCTCTGTACGCGTTCAAGGACAGAAAAACCGATTCACCGGAATAACATTTTGCACCTGTTTGCCAGATGCTCAGCAAATTGATGTGACTGGCCCCGCAGTTCGAATGGGAAATAAACTACTCCTCGCAACACCAGAAATCAAATCAGCCATGCCTCGTCACATTGGAGGGTACGGCGAACCTATCGTTTAACGTGATTCACTACCAGGCTAAATCGCGGGTGTCTTCGCCCAACTACTCAGCCTGGTTGATTGATTGTAAACCGCTGATACTTCAAACTCGTCTGCTCAATCCAATTAACGGGAAGCCCGACAATGCGACAATTTCGCCAGGTAACTGTCCTGCTGGGAATGCTGCTATTCATCAGCGCCTGCGCAAACCACCCTGCAATCCCACCCGAACCACCGGTATTCCAGCATGACATCACCGGCGAGGCGGTACCCTGGACCCACGATGGTTTTGATAACGACGCGGATAAATTCACCTTTGCGTTGTTCTCGGACTTGACCGGAGGGGAACGCGACGGTGTGTTCGAGATCGCCATCGAGCAGTTACGTTTATTGCGCCCGGAACTGATCGTCAGCGTGGGCGACCTGATCGACGGCGGGAGTATGGACCGTGGGCTGCTTGCCACCCAGTGGGGCTCGTTCGACCTGCGCGCCGACATGTCGCGCGCACCAGTCTTTTACGTGGGTGGCAATCATGATTTGACCAACCCCGATATGTGGCAGGTGTGGGAGCAACGCTACGGGAAACGCTATTACCACTTTGTCTACAAGGATGTCCTGTTCCTGGTGATGGACACCGAGGATAACCCGCCCGATTTTCAGCAGTACATCCATGAGATTCGCCTGGAGGCGATCAGGGTTCTTGAAACACAGGGTTGGGAGGCCACCGCCGACACGGACTATGGGCGGCTTGAGGAGCGTAAAAGTGGCCGTATCGGTGCCGGGCAGGCTGCTTACTTCCGGCAGGTGATCGCTGATAACCCCGGGGTACGCTGGACCTTCCTGCTGATGCACAAACCGGCTTGGCAACGACCGGACGAGGAGAACTTCTCTACCGTTGAATCAGCCCTGGACGGGCGTCCCTATACCGTGTTTTACGGACACCTCCATGCCTATCTTCACGAGCACCGCCTGGGCCGGGACTACATCCGTCTGGGCACCACCGGTGGCTCGCACAATCCCGGCAAACCCATGGCCATCGACCATGTCACGCTGGTGACGGTGTCTGACGAGGATCCGGAAATCGCCAATCTTCGCATGTCGGGTATCTTTGACAAGACCGGAAAAATCCCTTTGAACGGTGATGATCTCTGTCTTGAAGCCTGCCAGGAACATTGAGCACAAAAGTATAAACAGAGGTTTTGATGGCTGGAGGATTTGCAAAAGACGGAGCGGTACAGGACCAGATCGACGCGACCATTGAGGACGCCGTCAAGCGCGCACGCAGTCAATTACCGCGAGGCAGGAGCCTCAGTCACTGCGAGGAATGCGATGCGGATATCCCCGAGGCCCGTCGTCAGGCCGTCCCCGGTGTTCGTCTGTGTGTTGTGTGCCAGGAACAACTGGACAAAGAACAGAAGACCACGGGCGGCTTCAACCGACGCGGGAGCAAGGACAGTCAACTAAGGTAACTCCTAACCCGCATATTGCACCAGTCGGCCTCGGGCCGCCAGGTGCAATATGCAGGTTAACGCACATCCCGGTCCGAAAAAAAGACGCCGCGCGCGTGACGCGGCGCCCAATCGTATACAGCGCCCGACGGGCGTCGGTTGCTGCACTTGAGGAGATCATTTAACCATCAGCGCCACCGCTTGATTGTGCGCCCACAAACCTTAACGCCAGCTTAATAACGATATCAGCATCGCTTAAGGTTGCCCTTGCTATTCTCAGCCTGACCCATCCGGGTGAGGCTACAGCCACCACCAATAACCAGCTGCAGATCTCTCCCGGGACGGATGTTAACGAGCCGATCTTTACGTCGTAATACGAGGAGATAGAAATGAAGTCCAAACCCCTGGCCGCATGGCATGCGGTTTTGTTAAATGTCGCGGTACTCACTTTCGGCCTACTGCTGTTGCCAATGATCGCTTACTCCGGGGTCAAGACAGGCAACGCCATAGCCAAAGCAGCTCTGATCAGCAATGACGACTTCATCGAATAAGCAGTGGCGCACAAGGTCAATGTGCATGAACTGTATTTCAGTGAAGTGATGTATGAAGGAACGCAGTCCTGCCTGATGTGCCACAAGGACGAGGTCACCGATGGATTCAACTTGCCTGCGCTCGACTGGTTAAACAGGGAGCTGCACCAGGAACGTTGCCACCCGGCCCTGCACTACCATTGGGGGGTCGCCACGGCCCGGACAATCGATGTCCGGGCCGTCTTTTATCATCTTCAAACTGAGCGTCAGTAGTCATAGGATGCACGCACCCTTTTTTTCCAGCCCATGCGTATCGCTTTCGCGGTTAACACAAGCAGGCTCGCGACGTTATTCACCCATCACTTTGTAAAGTAATGGGGGGCCTTTTTCCCCGTCTGTCCAACGCTTAGGGATCTGGTGGCACAGGTACGTCGCTCGCCCAGCCAATCCTGTTGGCGAAAACGCTCAATGTTCCCCGGTTGCATCGGCCACCGCTGCCAGGTTTGAAGTCGAGGATCTGGCTGCAGTCGCAACCATCCAGCAAAGCGGTGCCGGTCGTGAGCGGGCAAATGTCCAGTTCGTCATCAACACCATCGTCATCTGCGTCGCTGCTGCAAAACGATTGACCGTTAAATCCTTTGAGGTAGAGATTGGAGACCTCCGCCTGGGTCAATGTCACATCAAAGATGGCCACCTCGTCAAGACCCCCATTGAAATATGAACCACAGCTGTCCCAGCCGATCTGTACATCCTGAACCACAGGGTTGATATTGCCACCAAATAGTAGCGGTGAAACTGTGTTATCCAGGTTGCCATTGATGTAGAAACGCACCTCGTTAGAAGCGTAGGTTACTGCGACATGCGTCCAAACTTGAAGAGGAATCGCGTTACTGCTGAAAGTCTGGTCTTCCTGCCCAAAACCATCCCACTTGCTGTAGTAGAAACTGGAACCAAGGCTGCTGTAAAACTGCCAATTGCCGGTGTTGCAGGAGCTTCTTGCGGTGATTATCGTACCATCTGAGTCGCCAGCGGTACCGTCTGTCTCTCGATAGACCCAAGCTGACAAGCTCATTGAATTGTTTCCGAAGCCGGTCAGCAAAGCGCTCATACCCGCGTCGATATATGAACCGATGTCGCCATCAATATATGCGGCCTGGCCCGCCTGTCCGGCACTGAATGAGACACCACCCACGAGTGATCCCGCGATGTTGTTAACCACTTCGGTACCATCAACCTCCATGGGCCAATAGCCGACAGTACCCGTAGGACATTGCGGCGCGGCAACAACCGGGTTTGCAATCCAGGCGATGCTAAACAGACAAAACATTCGAGTGAAAGTTTTCATTGGTTACTCTCCACATATTGATTTATTGGTCTTGTGCCAATCCGTGGCGAATTGATAAAGATTACTATTCTCATTCTCATCTGTCAACAAAACCACCCTGACTATAATTCCCGGCATTATCGTTTTTGCAGCTTGAGTTCGACAGCCAATTTAGTACCAGGCCCCACCGGGTTGCGATGCCTTTTGATCACCCAAAAAAATACCTGTCAGGGTTTCCAGAAATTAACCCGCAATTGACGATAATCGACAGCCATCGTGTATTGGCCGAGCAGGTCATTGCCCAGCAGCCCAAAAAGCGCCTTTTTTACCGGGGCCACTCCACTGAGGGGCGAACTTTATTCGGCAGCAAGGCCGATAAAGATCAGCACAAGGAAGATTCCCACTATCCATAACAGGACCTTTAACCACACGGGCCAACGCTTTTTGTCCTGCTTCTCTTTCTGTTTCGTGAAGGCCTCTATCTCAGCTTTGACCTGATCTTCGTGCTCGGAATCCCGGATCAGATGGTACAACTTGCTGGCCCTGCCCAGTTCTGCCAACGCCTTTTCCGAATCACCCGTTTTTTTGTAAATCAAGCCAAGGTTGTGCCGCGCCTGGGCCACGCCATAGCGCGCTCCCAGGGATGAAAACAGTTGAATCGCCTTGGTGGTCAGGGCAATGGCTTCGTTTTCCTTTTCCCGGATAAGACTAATCCTCGACAGGTTGTTCAGCGTCTTGGCCTGACCGAAAGTATCGTCCAGTGCTTCCTTGATCTTCAGGCTTTTACGAAATGACGCTTCGCTCTCATCCCAATTTCGCGAGTTCAGGTAGACCAGTCCAAGGTTGTTATAGATTTGCGATTCACGGTAGGTATTATCGGTTCCCACCAGGCTGTCCAGAGCCTTTTTAAAAGCCTCTATGGATTCCTTCTCGTCGCCCAGTTGCCGGTAGAGTATTCCCAGTGCGTTCCAACTGGTAGCAAGACCAATCCTGTTACCGTTTTCTTTGTTGAGTTCCACACACTGTTTGAGGATTTTCTCTGCCTCGTTGAATTCCCCCTGTTCCCGGTAGGTGGCACCCATAGTTTCCAGGATTCTCACCCGGTTCGCCTGCAGACGCGGATCGGTCGCAGTAATTGCAAGCGCTTGCTCCAACAGGTCTATTGCCTTGTCCCATTCCCTGTTGGCCTTGTAGACCAGGCCAAGGCGCTCGAGAGATTTGACCCGCAATTCTTCATCAAGGTCATCTGTTTCCAGCATTGCCCTGAGGATGCGGCTGGCGTCTTTCCAGCGGAGCTGATCCGTAGCCAGGCGGGCTTCCAGATACCTCAGACGGGCCAGGTTTGGGGGGGTCAGTATGGATTCGTACTCCAGCGCCAGGTTGACCAATACCTCGCATTCATCCAGTACGAACTGCTCGGCCGCCTGTTTGAACCTGCTGGCAAGTTCTTCGATCCCGCGATCTTCGTCACTGCCGATCAAGTGATAGATGTAAGCTCTTTGCGCACTCCAGGCATCATCCCGGCCCACCTCACGCAAACGGCCTGCCAGGAAATTCTTCAGCCTTTCACTGGCGGCCCGGAACTCGGCCAGGTATTCGGGTTGAAACCACTCATTAAACAGATGACGGCGGGCGGAATCATGCATCGTCAACCCGAACTCCCCTTCACTGAAAATGGCCAGTTCCATCAATTCTTCGCAGCGCAGGGTTGCCGCTGCCTCGTCAAGTGAAGGATCCAGAACCTGCAGAACCCTGGGATTGAATTGCAGCGCGATGGCGCACAACCTGACCAGTCTGGCCCTGGCGGCAGGCATGTTATCGAGCAGGAAATCTATGCCTTTTTTCGCAGGCGCTTCCGCGTGCATGTCGAGGAAACTGCCAAAATCGCTGACCGATTCGTGGCTCATGTCACTGCGCCTTGCTCTGTTTGTAAGCGTCCACGAATTTGGCCACACGCCCGGCGAAACCCTTGGTACTGTTCAAAAGCTTCCTGGCTATTTCTTCGGGGTGCTCTTCCCGTATCCCCCGCTTTTCAAGGTACTCGATAATGTCCTTTTCACCCAGCGGTTTGAGTTGGACCTCGCTGACCGACCAGTCGTAGGAGTCCTCGACAGGCGGTACACGCTGACCGCAATGCACAAGCTTTACATTTTCAAGTTCACCCTCCAGGATGGCGATCAGCAGGCTTTCCATGACCCATTGCTCCACTTCCTTTGGCATTTTCTCCACGGCATCGAAGAACAGGACAAGTTTATTGTCCCTGCTGATATCGGCCAGATTGGCAATAAACTCGGCGGTCAGACGGGCCCTGCGGTCTTTTTCCATATCCTCAAGGTACTCTTTGGAGATATTGACATTTACATCGCCAATTTCGACGCCGACTACCTTGCCAACAGTGGATTTTTCGATGGTTGCACCGCTGGCGACCTGTACATCACCGAGCGCAGCGTCCTCGATCTTTAGAGAAAAGGTGGGTTGACCCAGTTGTTCGTCAGCTTCATCAAAAGATTCGAAATGATCCTTGCCGATCTCCTTGCTGATCTTACGCATGACGCTGCGGCAGTCGACATTGGTCATCCGGTCACAGGCCACCACGGCGCGGCACCACTCACGCTCCGTACACTCGTGGATCATCCTGGCCATAAAGGTGGATTTGCCGATGTCACTTTCGCCGGTAACGTTAAAAATGACCTGCTCTTCGGCATCGAGGTGTTGACAAAACGCCTGCAGTTCGTCCCTGCGATCGACGAATTCCTTCAATCGCCGTTTTTGTAAAATTGAAAGCGGGCGCAGTTCAAGCATGGTGGGTGTCAGGGGCTGGGGCCGGCTGGTGCAATAGGCGGGCTATTCTTTCTTATCGGCGGGAACCACCCGCCGTCCGACGATGTCGCCGGCCTCCGACCCGGAGATCGTCCCGTCTTTCATGACTTCGACGCTGGATGCGGAATCACCACCTTCGCCCACAGGCACTTCTTCACCGACAATGTTGCCGACCCTGGCACCCTTTTCGATGACCAGGCCCTCGCCCACGCTGACACCATCGCTATCTTTTTGCTCCGGCACAGAGCCTTTTTCAAGTTCCAGCGAAATGCCGTCCTGGCCCTTCCTGAATTTCAGGCCGCGACCAAGAAACAGCGCAATAATCAACACCACGGCGACGGCAATAATGCCAATTATCCAGACTTGCGGGTCTTCCAACATGAGCGTCTCCGGTCCGGCTCAGTACTTGAGGTCTTCGGCCAGCGCGTTGAGGTTGAAAGCCTCCTTGCGCGCACGCAGGTCATAGTACAACAACACGACGGGGATCAATGAAAGCGGCATGACCAGTTGTTGAACGATGGTTATGAAAATCGCGATATGAAGTTCACTGAGGCTTTCACCAAAGACGACTGTAACCAGCACCAACAGCACGATGGCGATCAGCAAGATGATCAACACCATCAGAATTAATGTACCGAAATTTCGCCAGTATTTACCAGCGCCCAATTGTTTGCTGCGCTTGAGTGCTGCAAATCCCCATTCTCCTTCCAGCACTACCACGATACTGCAGAACATCAGCCAGAGAAGCACAACAACCATACCCACGATGGCGATCAGAGGGCCGATTAACGGGATGAGAAACGCGACCGCGCACAATACAAATGCAAGCATTTGCATCAGGTTGGTCGCCAGCAAGCGGCCAACAAGGGCGCCGAACACATGTTTCAGGTCACGTATGACGCTGGTTTTGTTACCCAGGCAGATATCGGAAACCAACAGGGTAAGGGCCGCGAAAGCAAATAATGCCGCAATGAAACCCAGCAGCATCGCGACCATCGACAGACCGGCGAACTGTTCCTCCATTGCTATGACCTGCAGGATGGTAAATGGAATGACGGGTACAAAATAAACCATCAGGATGGGAAACAGATTGGAGAAATAGATCTTTAAAGACCCTTTGACAATGCTGCCTGGGGTGTGCTCGCGTATATATTCGGACATTGTTGGAATCCGTTTTGCGTTGTTAACAAAGCGGCTATAAGGACAGCAGCCACCTTCCCTGTCTGCTCTAAATCAATGTATGGTCCATTCCCGGACTTATAAACTCTATTATGAGTATAGGTATACAAACGCAATTTTTCCAGATAGCCGCTTGGCCCGTTTTGCGTTATCCATCGGGATCCACGATTATGGCAAAGGCCAATTCACCCGCTCACTAGACATCCGCGATTCTGGCGGTAGGCGCCCGGAGTGTGCCCGACGCGCGAAAATGAGAATTATCTGGTTTGTCGCAGCCCATCAGAAATGCAAATTTGCGGCGCTTGGTTTAGGCTAGTTGCAGATATCGCAAAATTAGTTTCTCAGGGAGAACGGCATGCACAGGATTCCACAACTTTTTCTGGCGTTTATCACCGTATATTTTCTGAGCCGCGTGATCCCCTTCATCTGGTTGCCCGCAATATCGGCCTGCTCGGCCGGCGGCGTTTTTTGTACGGGCTACATAGAGCCGTTCGCGCTGACCGGCGTTATCATCACGGGCTTGTTGGCACTGTACCTGTCGGTGACAAAAGAACGCCCGGCAGCTGCGCCCACAACGGATGAAAACGACAGCCAAACGGCTTTCCCACAAGCCGGAACGGTCCACGTGCTGGTGTGGCTGCTGTCCGTCATGACCGTGTACATCATATTATTTATCAAGGTCATCGTCCCCGAGACCATAGATGAAAACGCCACGTTCTGGCTGATGATCATGGATAACAAGATGGTCCTCGAAGCGTCAATTGCCTTTCTCGCCGCCGGTATCGGCAGCACTGTTTCAACCATGTTCTCCTACCTCTCACATGCCAGTACACAAGAGGACTGGAAGCAGAATCACATTCCCTGGTATATCCTGCGGCCGATCCAGGGCAGCGTATTGGGCGTCATTTTCTTCTGGCTGGTGCGCGGCGGCCTGCTGGCGATATTGCCTGCCCAGGAAGGCCACGGGGGCGGCGTTGATTTGGACTTGAATGGCCTGGCCGGTATGTGCGCCCTGGTTGGCATGTTCAGCCGCAGGGCCATGATAAAGCTGCGGCAGACATTCCAGGTCATCTTCGCGACCGGAGAGGAGGAACCGCAGGACCCCGGCAAGAAGCCCAAGAAGGGAGCGGGTAAAAAGTCGTGAAATATTTCATGCCGATCATGCTGGCCGGTATGGCGTGGGTCTGTAACGCCCAGGCCGCCCTGGTGCATGGAGAAAACGATCTGTACATCCGGGTGGTCGATGTCGGCCCCGGCCTGTGCACCATCACCCGTGTACCGGGGCCCGCTTTCATGGTCTATGACGCCGGCCACTGGAACAACCGCAGGTGCTCCGAGGCCGCTATCGAGATCATTGACGACAATGACATCGACCTGCTGGTGATCAGTCACAATGACGGTGACCACCTGGGCGATGCCGACCTGATCCTGGAAACATTTCGTGTGAAGAAGATCATCCGCACGGGGTTTGAACGCCGCGGCAACATTGGATGGGACAATATGAACCGCGCCATCGGCGAGGAAACCCAGGTCGGTGCTACCGTGATCAACCTGGGAACCGAGCCATTGATCCCCGGGAAGCCGTTGAAGCTCGGTAACGCGGAAATCCTTACCGTGCGCGGCTACAATAGCTGGCCCCACGACAAAGGCCACCTGTCCGCCGGGGAGTTGCGCAACGTGATCAGCATCGTGTTGCGTCTGACCTTCCAGGACAAATCCGTACTGTTTACCGGTGACACAGTCGGGCGTGACATGCACATTGACAATGCCGAGCAGTGCAAGTACGCGGAAAAACTGATGGTGGACAGTGCGGCGGAGGTCCCAATCGATGCCGACGTCATCATTGCCCCCCACCACGGCTCTGAGACATCCGGAAGCAAGTGTTTTCTTGGCGCGGTCGGCGCAGAATTTGCAATTTTCTCGGCGGGTCATAAGTACAGCCACCCGACGACCGGTTCGGTGGACAGATACCTGGACTCGGGTCTGCTTGACTCAAATGTCTTCCGTACCGACCGCGGTGACGACGAGGGCGCCAAAGAATCGCCGTTGCAGCGTGTACCGGGTTGCAAGGACAGATCCGGCGATGATGACGTTGAAATTGTGATCCACCAGGACGGCACGGTTAGAGTCGGTTACCGTCTGCCTTCGGCGGACTGTATTGATTGAACCGCGGACAGTCCTCCCGTTGTAATGACTCATTCCCCGCCCACTGCAGCAAACCGTTCACCGGTCCCCTCGGTCGGTCGCCAGACCGCCGCATACGGATTATCGGTGCAAACAACGGCCAGAAACCGGTCTCGCTCGCGGGCCTGCCGGGCTTCCTGACCCGCGAGGATAGGCGCGAAGCCAGGACAAAGCTCTGTTTCTCCATGTTGAGGAAAAAGCCTGATACACCCGATTTCCCAGATGGCAGAGTTTGGATGTATGCTTGATACGACTCAATTTACGGAGTCAGTTATAAGTCCCGCTAACCGCGATAATTCGGGTTCAGCGAATGGCGGTTTTTGGAATCAAACATTGACTTTTATTTGCGTTTCAATTGATCTAGATCGTGTTTCTAATGGCTACAGTAACTCTAAAATAGCCACGAACAGAATAAGCAGTGCCTACCGTTCATTTTGTAAATTGACTATCGAGGAGATAGAAATCATGAATGCAAGAGATGCAAGGTCTGTAGATGAGTTCATGCAAGGGGTTATCCAGCGCAACCCCGGCGAGAAAGAGTTTCAGCAGGCGGTTGGCGAATTCGCCGCCGATGTGGTGCCGTTTGTTAATGCGAACCCGCAATACCAGGACCACAACCTGTCCGAACGCCTGACCGAGCCTGACCGGGTCATCATGTTCCGGGTGACCTGGGAAGACGATGAGGGTTATTTCCGGGTCAACCGGGGTTACCGTATCCAGCACAGCGGCGCCATTGGACCCTACAAAGGCGGTCTCCGTTTTCACCCCAGTGTCAACCTGAGTGTGCTCAAATTTCTCGCCTTTGAACAGACCTTCAAAAACAGCCTGACGGGTCTGCCGATGGGCGGTGGCAAGGGCGGTTCAAACTTCGATCCAAAGGGTAAATCCGAGCGGGAAATCATGCGTTTCTGCCAGCGGTTCATGACCGAGTTATACCGGCATATCGGTCCGTATACGGATGTACCTGCTGGTGATATCGGTGTTGGTGGACGTGAGGTCAGCTACCTGTTTGGCCAGTACAAGAGCCTGGTCAATGAATTTACCGGGGTACTGACCGGCAAAGGCCTTTCATTTGGCGGTAGTGCCATCCGTGTCGAGGCCACCGGCTATGGCACGGTCTACTTCATGGAGGATATGCTCAGGCACCAGCGCATGGAGATAGCTGACAAGACCTGTCTCGTTTCCGGATCAGGTAATGTCGCCCTGTACGCAGCTGAGAAACTGATCCAACACGGCGCCAAACCCGTGACCCTGTCCGACTCATCCGGCTTTATTCATGACCCCGATGGCATCGACAAGGACAAGCTGGCCTGGTTGAAAGACTTGAAGGAGGTTCGAAGAGGCCGGATCTCGGAGTACGCGAAGGAGTTCGGCGTCGAATTTTTTGCCGGGCAGCGACCGTGGTCGGTTCCCTGCGACTTCGCCTTCCCCTGTGCGACTCAAAACGAAGTGGACGCGGAACAGGCCCGGATGCTTGTTTCAAACGGTTGTGCCGGTGTATCCGAAGGTTCGAATATGGGCTCGAATGCCGGTGCGGTTGCTGTTTTCCGGGACGCTAAAATCCTTTACGGTCCAGCCAAAGCCGCCAACGCCGGTGGGGTCGCGATATCCGGCCTGGAGATGACGCAAAACAGCATGCGGATGTCCTGGACCCGCAAGGAACTCAACGACCACCTGGGCCGTATCATGCGGGATATCCACAATCGCTGCGTCGAGTATGGAACCAGGTCCGACGGTTATGTCGACTATTTGAAAGGCGCGAATATCGCCGGCTTCAAAAAAGTGGCCGACGCGCTTATCGCTTACGGCGCAGTTTAGCCCGTCAAAGGACAAACACCGGGGTCGGATTCGGGTTGAATCCGGTCGCGGATCTAAAAGGCATACTTCATCGATGCCTGAAACCGGTTCAGTCTGCCGTCATCATCCGGTAGCGGACCGTGAACGCCTTCATCCTGCCTCCGCGCCCATATGTACTCGCCACCGAAGCTCAGCTTGGGAATCGGCTCGTAGATCAGGTTCAGGTGAAGTGACTGGTAGGCCTTTGGTGTAGTGGCGGCCACGCCATCTGGATTATTCGCGGCGATGGCCGATGCTACGATAGAACTTCGCAATTTGGTATTCCAAGGGTGACGGTAGGCGATAAATCCGCCGTATTGTGGGATCAGTTCAATCTTTCCGTCCACCCCGATCTGGCCGTCGCGAAAAGCACACACACCCAGGTAGCGGCCCAGGACGTTACCGGCACTGGCCATGAAACGGATATCGTCGTTGCCAAACCTGTACTTGCCGGCAAGGCTTACCGCCCCACCGAACTCCGTCTCGTCCAGGCCTTCTGATTTGTATGCTATCTCCCGGGAAATGGCCGCCACACTATAGTCGAAGTCGCCAGCCTTACCATTGAAGCGTACGATAAAATTTGGAATGGAGTTGTCATCAAAAACACCTCCCGTGATGCCACCGCCCGAATAGAGGATCGTCGATGGGTTCTCAACCGAGATTTGGACATTACCTGCACTCAGCTTTCGTGTGTAGCGGATTTGAGCCTGGCGGTTGAAAATGGTGCCGACGGTACCGATGAAATCGAGCGTGTCCGGCAGAACACCCGCATTCTGGAATGTGGTCCAGCTCTGTCCACCGAGTACCGCGTTATTATCGTCTATTTGCCAATTTACGTAGGCGTGGCGAAGACGGGATGCATAAGAGTTGCTGACTACCTCGTTGCCCTGAACACTGCCAAAATAATCCATTTCGAAACGGGTGTTGACATGCCCTGTTTTTGTTGGAGTGAAGGTGGTCAGATAGAATCGTGAGGCCTTGGCCGAAGCGTTAAACCGCGTGCCGCTGCGCTCGCCACCTACGGGTATGGTCGAGGCCACCAGGAAGTCCTCACCTATGGATGAAGTTGCGCCGTTGCCACCGGAATAGCCGCTGAAAATCATATCCAGCTTCACATACCCTCCGTAGCCGACCCGCGTTGTACCCACATCAAAACCCAGGCCTTTCGGTATTTCTGACACCTTTTTCGTTGCTGTGTTTACCGGACGTGTTGGTACCGCTTTCTCCTCAACCGCGAATGCTTCCGGGCTTGCTGCAAGCAGCATACGGACCTGCTCCTCCAGTTGTTGCACCCGTTTCAGAAGTTCTTCATTGGTCTGTGCGTTTGCCAGTGGTACCCCCAAAAACAGCACAACAATCATAAAATGGGCGACCACGATCACCGAGCGGCAACCTCTCATGATATTCATCCTCTATATTCAAGAATCGATGTCTGGATGAGAAAGAACAAATGCCCTTCTCCCTGAAACTCAAGGGTGTTGAACAGTCATTTGCTTCTTGATTTACCATGATTGATGCAAACGACTAAATCCTGTCATCCGCGTATGGATCATTCCTTGTGTTTGATCTGTTTCCGGTCGGCTTTACTCCTGTTGTGTCGTCAAAAAGCGCCTCTGCCACTCAGGCAAAATGCGGATAAACGGGCCGGTACATGTGTTTGTGGATCTTGTCGAGTATGTCCTCGGGTTGTTCGCGCCCGGCGAGTCCTTGCGACCAGGCGATGCTGGCCACTTCAAGCGCAATCAATGCCGAGACCTCCCTGATTCTGGAAAACGACGGATAGACGTTTCCCATCGACAGGTCTGCGTCGGTCACCTGGCTGGCCAGCGAATGCGCCGCTGCGAGAAACATCTCGTCCGTCACCACCCGGGCACCGCTGACGATAACGCCCAGACCTACACCCGGGAAGATGTAAACGTTGTTCCCCTGCCCGGGAACCAGTGTCTTGTTTCTGAACTTCACTGCGTCAAAGGGACTGCCACTGGCGAAGATCGCCTTGCCCTTGCTCCAGACATAGGCCTGCTCAGCGGTACACTCGGCCTTGGATGTCGGGTTGGACAACGCGAAGATAATGGGTCGCCGGTTGATCTGCGCCATGGCCTCGATCACTTCTTTTGGAAAACTCCCGGGCTGACCCGACAGACCCATTATCACCGTGGGTTTCAAGATCCGCACCGCATCCAGAAAGTTGCCAATGTGAGGGTGCTGCCGGGCGTACCGCTGCTTTTGAGGTGCAATATTTTCACGGTCCGCCACCAGCAAGCCCTGTGTATCGACAAACCAGCACTGTTTTCTTGCCTCCTCCGCCGGGACCCCTTCTTCAGCCAGCGCTGCGACAAATGCATCCGCGGTGCCAATTCCAGCTTCACCTGCTCCCAGAAATAGCAGACGCTGCTCCGACAGTTGTCCACCGGTGATACGTAACGCGCCGATAACGCCTGACAATGCAACCGCCCCGGTACCCTGGATGTCATCGTTGAAGCAACAGATCTGGCCCCGGTATTTTTCGAGCAGGCGGAAGGCATTTTTATTGCCGAAGTCTTCGAACTGGATCAGCACACCGGGAAAAACCTCCTTCGCAGCTTCGATAAACTCATCCAGAAGTTCATCGTATTGCTCACCGCCGGCACGGTGTTGCTCCAGCCCGTTGTACAGCGGATCATTCAGTAATGATTCATTGTTTGTGCCGACATCGAACATGACCGGCAGACACTGGGTTGGGTGGATGCCTGCACATGCGGTGTAAAGGGAAAGTTTACCGATCGGGATACCCATCCCGTCGGCACCCAGATCGCCCAGTCCCAGTATTCTCTCGCCGTCTGTTATTACGATGATACGGGCCTCCTTGTGCGGCCAGTTCTGCAAGATTTCCCGGATACGGCCACGGTCATCCAAAGACACATAGAATCCCCTCGGTCGGCGGAATATGTGCTGGAATTCCTGGCACGCCTGACCTACTGTCGGGGTGTAAATCAAAGGCATCATCTCTTCGATGTTGTTCATTACGACCTGGTAAAAAAGTGTCTCGTTGCGGTCCTGCAACGCGATCAGGTACAGGTAACGGTCAAGGTCGGTATGTTTGCTGCGGATATTGCCGAGTACACGTAACTCCTGTTCCGCCGGTGAGTGAACACGCGGGGGTAACAGGCCACGCAGGTTCAGGGCCCCACGCTCGGCATCGGTGAATGCGGTGCCCTTGTTGCGGATGGGGTCATGGAGCACTTTCACGCCACGGTGCAGCGTAGACAAATGTTTGTCATTCATGGTCCTTTCCTGTGATGTTTGTATGCATTGAATTGCTTACAATTTGAAGGTGATGACCTGGGGAACCAAGGGGCGACTCCTCCATCACGGTGAGGCTTAATAATATCATCAACCCCACTTATTAACGTCATCAACGGAGCGTGTTTCAGGCGTTTTGAGCACTGAATTGATCTGTGTCAATAAAAGTTCCGAAACCGGTGTAAATATCGGGCTTGGTCAATCAATCAATGATAAAGTTATCCAGCCTTAAACATGTTATATTTTGTCTACTTTATTCATTAAAAACAGCCTGTTACATACATTACGAAACGTCAGGCACATCAGGAGCAGCTGCCGGAAAACCCAACCCCTCTTAAAATTGAAAAGTATACATGACTCCCGCAAACCAGCTCGGTTTCCGGGTTCCTTTGAGCCTATCGTAAATCAGCGTCAACCAGGTCGCGACTTACATAAATAAAGGAATTTCAGATGACACATTCAAATTCTTCCAGCAGAGGCTGGCGCGTCACTTTTGCAGGTACCGGGATCAATCTGGCCCTGGGAGTACTCTACACCTGGTCGGTCATAAAGGCCGCTATCCCCGCTGAGTGGGGATGGACCGCCGCGCAAAAATCAGATCCCTATGCGATCGCCTGCTTTGTGTTCGCACTTGCGATGATCCCGGCCGGCCGCTTGCAGGACAAAATTGGCCCGAGGTGGGTCGCCACCGTCGGCGGCGTGGCGGTTGCCCTTGGCTGCGTGATCGCCGGTTTGGCAGGGTCAAACTATCTCGGATTTGTCATTGGATTCGGCCTGTTTGGCGGCCTGGGTATCGGCTTTGGTTATGCATCTGCCACACCACCGGCGGTCAAGTGGTTCCCCGCTTCCAAAACGGGTCTGATAGCGGGCCTGGTAGTGGCGGGATTCGGGTTGGCGTCGGTCTATATCGCACCACTGGCAAAAACGTTGCTGGGTGTCTATGGTGTCTCGCTTACCATGATCATATTTGGCATTGCATTCCTGTTGATTGTCGTGGGTCTTGCGCAATTGCTACAGAACCCTCCACCGGGTTATCAACCTCTCGATACCAGGGTTGCACCGGTTCCCGCCGGAGCGATCAAAACCGCAACACCGGTTGAAATGAACTGGAGGCAGATGATCCGTACTTCCAACTTCTGGGTTTTATGGACAATGTACGTATTTGGTTCAGCCGCCGGTTTGATGGTAATTGGTTCGTCGGCCAATATGGCCAAAGCCTCGCTCGGCGAGGCAGCCTTTATCGCCGTTGCGGTCCTGGCCATCGGTAATGCGGGCGGACGGATACTGGCGGGTATCGTTTCGGACCATATCGGCCGCCAGTGGACCCTGTTTTTTGCCTTTCTTTTACAGAGTGTAATGGTATTGGTCCCACTATTTTTTGCACACAGCGCCTTGATTCTACTGATAGCGGTCCTGCTGATTGGGGCCTGCTATGGTGCCAACCTTTCACTTTTTCCATCGGCCACCAGGGATTATTTCGGCTTGAAATCTTTCGGTCTCAATTATGGCGTGATGTTTACCGCCTGGGGCGTGGGAGGCCTGATCCTCCCGAGGGTCGCCGGGATGGTAAAAGATATGACCGGAAAAGAGGACATGGCTTTTTACATTGCGGCAGGTTTGATGGTTTGTGGAGCACTGTTGACCTTTGTCAGTCGGGCTGTCATCGGCGGCAAGAAAAAGAGACGGGAGGGGCCTGCATTTTCCCGCCGGGTGGCAACATGAGCCATAATTGATGCATGACCCCGAACGAAGGCAATCAGGGCGGCAACCAGGGCGGTAACCGAGGCCAGCCACATGCCGGCTGAGGGTCCGATCGCTAAAAAAAGGGTGTTTATCGGCATCCCGCTTGATCAACGCTGTCAGCGGTGTATAAACCAATTACTGCGGCCCTTAAAAAACTCTGGAAGAGGGATCCGCTGGGTACCTGAAATAAACCGGCATATGACGCTGGCTTTTTTGGGCGACAAGCCTGCTGCGGAAATCGAAAACCTGTTGAATGGTTTTGATGAAGCCTATCGGCACGCAGCAAGTTTTCAGTTTGGACTATCCACCCTGGCGCGCTTTCCAAACGCCAGGGGAAGAATCATTGCGCTCCTCGACGAACCCAGTAAACCACTGGGAGAGCTTTATCGGCTCACGCTGGGATTGCTGCAGGCCGGGCATGTCAAATTTGACCGAAGAGCCTTTCGGCCACACGTCACGCTGGCAAGAATCAGAAAAACCGGACAGCTAGACACCGCATTTGCTCAGCAGACGAACGTCCGTCTGGACATTGACAGGCTGCGGTTTTATCAAAGTACACTGACAGAATCCGGACCTGTATATACGCCACTGAAAGAGGTCTGGTTGAAATAAATCTGCCTACCGTATATTGCACCCGTATCCCGGTCGCTGGTGCAAAATACGGTCTGGGTGTAATATTGCGCGCAATAACAATAATTAACACAACTGATCCACCTGAACGAACACTCAATTTCAACACTTCATGGAGTGAGACACATGGGAACTATGAAAAAAGTAATCTTGGGTTTGTCTATTAGCAGTGCACTGTTGCTTGGACTGTCGGCATCAATAAGCGCCGATGCCCAGGAACAAAGTTCTGAAGGCAGCGTATCCGCATTATTGGAAGAAATCATCGTCACCGCGCGTAAACGCGAAGAATCAGCCCAGGATGTACCGCTCTCGGTCACAGCCTTCGGCTCCGAGCAGTTGGAGGTGTTGAAAATACGCAATCTGGAAAACCTGGCGGTCGGCATACCAAACGTCGCCATGGATGATATTGGTACCTTCCGTAGCACGGCAAACTTTTCCATACGCGGCCTCGGTATCAACAGTTCGATCCCGTCCATTGATCCAACCGTCGGTGTATTTATTGACGGTGTCTACATGGGCCAGAACTCCGGCATCATCCTGGATATGTTTGATATCCAGAGCGTTGAGGTCCTGCGTGGTCCACAAGGCACACTGTTCGGCCGTAACGTGACGGGCGGCGCCGTGCTGGTCAACACAAAACGCCCGACAGATGAGCTTGCGTTTTCGGCGCGTGTGGCCATCGATGGTAATCCCAATGGCGACGGCGGCCTGAATAGATATGCCATGGCCAGTGTGTCCGGGCCTATCGGTGACTCATTCGGGTACCGGCTCAGTGCTTACCAAAACAAGGATGATGGCTGGTTTGTGAACCTGGCCAACGACAAGGATTTTGGCGAAGCCAAGACCACGATTTTCCGTCCCGTATTGTCCTGGCAATTGAACGACAAGGTTGATATGACCCTGCGTTGGGAGCATTTGGAATCCGATGGCCAGGGTCCGGCTTCACAGACCCATACCAATGGCAGCGGTGTGCCCGGGTTTTTTGCCAATTTCAAACGCGACAGTTTCGATTTTGCGATCGATGGCGAGGGCTTTGTTGATATAGAAAGCGACCTGGTCACTTTCGAAATCAACTGGGATGTTGCGTTTGGGGACGGCACGGTCACCAATATCTTCGGCTGGAGAGATTATTCATCCATGGGTGAAAGCGATATTGACGCCCAGCCTGTGTGGCTGTTCCATGCACCTTTCTGGAGCAACCAGGAGCAGTACAGCAATGAACTGCGTTACCACGGCAGCTTTGACAAGACCACCGTCACCACCGGTATTTTCTGGTTCACAAACGAGATCAACTATCACGAACGGCGCAACCTGCTGGGTATTGCGACCGGCGGTGTGGCGCCGGCCCTGACCCAGGACGGCGGTGGCGACTACTGGGTGGATTCACTGGCGTTTTTTATGTCAGTTGATTATCAGCTCGATGACGCCTGGACGCTGAACGTCGGAATGCGTTATACGGATGAGAAAAAGGAGGCGGATATCGCCTCATTGATCCGCAATGTCAATAGCCCGTGTAACGTCGTTTTTGGCACCTGCAGTTTCGATTTTTCAGACGAGGAAAGCTGGGGGGTATGGTCCGGCAAGCTGGGTGTCGGCTATGCGATTTCGGATGACCAGCGTATTTACGGACACTGGACACGAGCGCATCGATCCGGTGGTTACAATCTGCGCAACACCGCTATTGACACCGTGAATCAGGGACCGGGGCCATTCGATCAGGAAACGGTTGATAACATTGAGATTGGCTATAAATCGGAACTGGCCGGGCGCGGCAGGTTCAATGCCGCGGTGTTTTATACCACGATCGCGGACATGCAACGCGAAGTTAACCTGCCCGACCCTGTTTCGGCCGTGGTCCAGGTGATCAAAAACACCGCCGATGCCAAAATTTTCGGGTTTGAAGCCGAAGGTACGTTTGCCCTGGGTGACAGCGTAGTCCTGTTGGCCTCACTGGGCTGGATTGACCCATCCTACAAAGAAGTCAGGTTCGATCTGAACGGGGATGGTGTTATCGACAATGAGGACAAGAAACTCTCGTTGCCACGCGCCGCTGAATTGACCTACAGCATTGGGTTGACCCACGACGCCGAATTCAGCAATGGCGGGATATTGTCGAGCAGGATCAATTACGCATATCGCGATGATTCTTTCTATACGGATAGTAACCTCGGATACCTGCTTTCACAGGACATTCTCGACCTGGGCGTGGATTACCGTACACCGGGAGGCCACTGGGTGCTCTCCTTTTATGGTCGTAACCTGTTAAACAGTGTCAAACACGGTGGTGATACGCAATTGCCAAATATCCTGGGCCCGGTTCCGACAGGTGGCACATTCTCGCCGCTGGCCAAGGGCAAGGTCGTTGGCTTTGAGGTAACCTTCAACTATTGATTGCTTGACCTGACAGGGACCTGCAACCAAAAGGCCGCAGCACGAGCGCGGCCAAACCCGTTTATTGCCAGCACGAGTTCGACTGGTGCAATATGCGGGCTATTCGTATCTGAGAGCAAAAACCGGGTTTGCGCGCGCCACCCTGACCGCGTGGAAAGAAACGGTCAGTGCGGCAACCACCAGTGCCGTCACCCCTGCCGAGATAAAAAACACCGGTGACAGGCCGACCCGCTCGGCAAAGAAATCCAGGTAGGCCCCGGCGGCCAGCCATCCCAGTGGTGACGCCAATATGATAGCGATAAAGACCGGTCGCGAGAACTGCCAGACCAGTAACCGTACGATACGCGGCACGCTCGCACCCATAACCCTACGGATACCCACTTCCTTGGTGCGCTGCTCCGCCATGAAGGCGGCCAGGCCAAAAAGACCGATCAACGCGACCAACAAGGCCACTGCCGCAAAACCTGCCAACGCTGCATTGATGCCGGTAAACATCTGGAAGACATCGTCAAAGAACTCGTTCAAAAAGCGCCTTTGTATCGGATAAGCGGGGACCACCCGTTCCCAGACCGCATCGATTTGTTCAAGTTTTGCCGGGATAGCACCGCCGGATAAACGTAGCGATGCCAACCGGTATCTCTGTGGCGCCATCAGAAAAATGATTGGCTTTATATCATTGAAAAAGCCAAGAAAATTAATGTCGGGTACAACGCCGACGATACGATGCTCCAGAAATCCCGTGCCCTCATCGATCGGATTGAAACTTTTGCCCAATGCTTCGCCAGGACTCTCGTAGCCGAGTTTGCGGGCTGCCAGTTCATTAAGAACCACGTTGACGCTCGATGATGTAGGTATGTTTTCATCGTCGCTGGTCAAGGTGTCAGCGGCATAATCCAGGCTCAGACCCCGGCCCGCAATGGGCTGCATCCCGTACATTTCGAGAAAATTCTCATCGACACGTATGTTGTACAGGTTGACCTTTGACGCTTCGTCGCCGGGTTGTGTGGCATAGTCCTGGGCGGAATGATTTTGCTCGAAAGGTACCTGGCTCGAAAATGCGACGCCTTCCACCCCCGGTATGCGCAAAAATTCGCCACGGAGCGTTTCGGAAACGTCACGAATCTCGGGTCTTGAAATCCGGTCCAGCACCACGATCTGGTCCATGGCGAACACGTCACCGCTTGCGGCGACCTTTTTGTTCTGGGCAAAAATGATGGCAACGGCGATCAGCATGAAAATAGAGATCGAGAACTGGATTACCAGCATGATATTACGCAGCAGGTCGCCCTTGCGTCCACGCCGTACTTCACCACTGAGCATGCCAACAATTTTTCCCCGTGCGATCAGATACGCCGGGTAGGCGCCAGCCATCAGGCCGACAATGAAGGTAATGGCCAGCAACCAGCCGGCGATTTCAAAACCCGAAAGGTGTCCGAATGAAAGCGATTTGCCGCTGGCATTATTGACGTAGGGCAAAGTCAGCTTGATCAGGGCAACCGCGATCACCAGGGCGCCTGCGGTCAGCAGTATGCTTTCGGTCACAAACTGGCTGAACAGCTGGGTCCTGGTTGCACCGAGGGCCTTGCGCATACCCACTTCGCGGGTGCGGCCCATAACCTGGGCGGTGGCCAGGTTCACGTAATTCAGACAGGCGACAAGCAGGATCAGAAAACCCAGGATCTGTATCGAGGCGATAACCGGGATTCCAATCGCCTCCCACAACCAGGTGTTCAGATCTGTTACGGGTCTGAATACGAAACCTGAAAAAGCCTCCTTTTGTTCCCCGGGCATATGGGATTCATACAGGTTTTGAAGCTGCTCGTTCGCCGTGCTGATACTGCCACCCTCCCGCAACAGGGCATAGGTCTTGTCACGGGTCGAGAGATTACCCCAGTCCCCTTCCAGGTCGAAATCGGACATGGTCACCAGGGCATTGATGCTTGCAATCATTTCAAACGAGGCCTGCTCGATCATACTGGTGCGAAAGTGACTGTTGCGCGGCAAGTCACGGATGACCGCAGTAACCTTCAGATCATACTGATTGCGGAATGTAATCACTTCACCGATCGGGTTGTCGTCGCCGAAGTATTTATTTGCCGTGCTTTCAGAAATGATCAGACCAGTGGGTCCTGACAGGGCCTGGGTTGCATCACCCCGGATAAAATCGAACTGAAATATGTCCAGGAAACCAGCATCGGCAAAACGGATCGCCTGGTAGAACTTCCGGTCACCGGTACTGGCCAGGAATTCCTGGCTCATCAGACGTGCGGCGTGTTCCACTTCGCTTACTTCACTGATCATCAGGGGGGCCACACTCGATTGCGTCGCGTTCAGTATCTGCGTCCCCAGGTTGGCCTCCGGCCTGATGTTGGTATAAATCGCAAAAATTCGCTCTGCATTTGGAAAGAAAGCATCGTGGCTGCGTTCATAGCCGGCAAACAATTGTGCGAAGATAAAAATGATCAGTCCGGTCGTCAGGCCGGCAATATTGATGGCCGCGAATAACTTGTTTTTAAGGATGTTGCGGATTGCGGTGGTCAGGTAATTTTTCAGCATGTTCTTCCCCGCGGGCGTTTCTCACATCATGTCAGGCAATCTGCGTGGTTACCCAGGCTCACTTCACCTGGTGTTCGCCCACGCGATGGACCACCGACCGGCGTTTAGCAGTTTAAGTGGCGGTGCGGCTTAGCTTTGCTCACGGTGAGTGCGGCACTATGCGGGCTAGCGTACCGGTCCGTGAATATAGTCCCTCAGCGTTCGATTCTCGACCACCTGCTCCTTCAGATGTGCATTGACCACATCGCCTATCGAAATGATTCCCGCCAGACTCCCGTCATCCAGGATCGGCAGATGCCGTACGCGGTTCTTGGTCATGACACCCATGACATAGTCGAGATCATCGTCGAGCACACCAATAACGAGATTCGTCGTCATGGCATCCTGAACAAGGGAGGGGCAAGCTGGCTCTTCCAGCGTCGCAGGCTTGTCAAGACGGACACAGCCATCCCCGCATATCCGGAGGATATCCCGCTCTGTGATGATGCCGATAACCTCCCCACCCTGTCCCGTCACAACCAGGGCGCCGATACTGTGCTCGTTCAGCTTGCCGATTGCATCGTGGATGGTCTGATCGGCTTCTATCCTGACCACCTCTGCACCCTTTTTCCGGAGTATGTCTCTAATTTGCATAGTTGAAACCTCTGTAAAAAGAGAAAAACAAAAATTCTTCCCTCAAAGCCCGCAGTTCCTGAACAATCGCAGGTTTAAATTTGACCCTGCTTGCCATAATACGATCATCATGTGCAGCGCGGTGTACCGCACAGAAAAGCCGCGCCACCCACCTCCAAGGAGGTCGTTTGTTGGTTTGTTCTAATTATCTTAACACTAACCCGTATATTTCATAACGGATACGGAGTTTGCGGGCTGAAGCTGTGCTTTCCAATTGGTGCACTACTCATTACAGTATGGACCATTCCAATAACGAGAGTTTCTGATGACCTGCAGTTCCTTATATCCTCGCTGTCCAGCCGGCTGCCACCTGCAATTCACAGATCTGATATCACCGGAAATCCTGACAGGCAGCCTCGGCAATGGCACGGGCACCAGGCCAGGTTTTTTGATTGCCCGGTTGGTTTCGTGATGCCAGGAATATCAAAAAAGAGGGACTATGGCTGGCGGAGCGGTTGCATTTTGACATTGGTCACACTGGTCATTGTCGTCGCCACGGGAATCTTTTTCCTGACAGCTTCGGTGCGGGAATCCAAACGTCTTGAGCAGAGCCTGATTGATCGCTTTGGCTGGGCAGATCAATACACGCCCGCAATCGACGGAACTATTCCCGCCAACCGGCTGGAGGGGTTCATTCGTGTGCGGGAGGCAGTTCAGCCCCATTGTATTGATTACCAGACCGTCCTCGATCATCTCATTGAACTTGATTCCCTGGAAACAAACCAGGACTTATCCGCAAGTGAAAAAGCATCAAGGGGGTTCGGGGGTATGAAAAGCATATTTAGCTCCGGTCCGACGCTACTAAAGTTTTCCGAGGCCCGTAACCGGGCCCTGTTGGCCGAGGAAATGGGCCTTGGTGAGTACCTGTACATTTACCTGACAGTTTACGGTGAACAGCTTGCCAATGAATTGGTTTCACCTTACTCGGATATGGAGGAGGCATTTATCAGTCCGCGCACCCGCAGTGAATTCGTGACCATCCTGGGTAATCAACTGGCAGCACTGGAAGCCGCTGACAATGGTGACTATCCCGAGGAACTGATGATTCGCTTGCGGAAGGAAATCGCGGCCCTGAAAGATGGCTCACAGCCATCACCCTGGACCGATGGCCCCACCGGCATGACGCGTAAATCCCTCGCCCCCTTCAGGCAACAGGTGACGGATCTGTATTGCTCCGGGACCGTCGGAATAGAACTCCTGCAAAAGAATCGGGGCTTTCAATTTGAAGGTTGACCGTAATGAGTGCTGGAAATCCCGGTGTGTTGGCTATCGTTTTGGTGAGTGTCCCGGTGTCTTTTTTAAAAACACGCTATGCTGAACGATCGGGCACGCAATTGGCGGAACAATACCTATGAGTGGAAAGATGCTCCAGGTCGCTGAAGACTTCTGGAATATTCGCGGTTCGTTCAGAATAGGCGGTGTCATCGATGTCGGCACCCAGGTCTCACTGGTCAGACGAGGCAACGGTAAATTTGTCTTTCTGGACGCCTATACGCTGAGCGGTGCGGTCAAGCGCGAGATCGATGAACTGACCCGGGGTGCAAAAGACGTCCAAGCCATTCTGAACCTGCATCCTTTCCACACGATTCACGTCCAAAAAATGCACGAACAGTTCCCGCAGGCCAGGCTCTACGGTACGGCACGTCACCTGTCCCGCTTCCCCGGACTTCCGTGGGCAAAGACGCGCACTGAAGAGACCGAACTCCACCAGCGTTTTGCAGAGGATTTCGAGTTTTCTGTGCCGCGCGGCGTTGACTTCATCTCTGCCGACAAAAATGTGCATTTCTCTTCCGTGCTGGCACTGCACCGCGCCTCCAGGACCATCCACGTTGACGACACCCTGATGTATGTCCGTCTGCCCATGCTGATGCGATGGTTCGGGTTGAGCGATACGGTGAGTTTTCATCTGACACTGGCCAGGGCGCTGGAAAAACGGGCCGGCGCGGCGGAAGATTTCCGCGCCTGGGCAAATGAATTGATTGAGCGTTGGCGGGATGCTGAAAATCTGTGCACGGCACACACGGCGGCATTGCTGGCAGGTGACAACCACGGCGATTCAGTTCACACCCGCCTTTTAACGGCGCTGAAGAAGGCCACCAGCACTTTAAAGTCACACGAGCAAAAATATCCTTAGCTGTGAATTTCAACACCATTGTTAACACCTGTGGTTCTGGATATCGTTGCCACAAGTTCGTCATTCCCGCGCAAGAGGCACCGTCATCCCCGCGTAAGCGGGGACCTCCAAACGCTCTCGTAATACTGAAACGGTCACTCTTTTTTAGATTACGAAAACGCACGGAGGTCCCCGCTTTCGCGGGGATGACGCCTTTCTTTTTTTGAGAGGGATAATGGTGCCTCTTTTTGAGAGGGATAATGGTGCCGCTTTTTGAGAGGGATAATGGTGCCGCTTTTTGAGATTACGAAAATGCACGGAGGTCCCCGCTTTCGCGGGGATGACGCCTTTCTTTTTTTTTAGGGCTGAGTGTCGTTTCACCCTTCACTGATTCCGGCTATATTCAGGAACGCTGACTTTCAGCCCGCCTGCAGTTTTGAAAGCAAAAACAAACGCTGGTTTGTAGCGCTCTGGGGAAAGAACCTTACCGACAAGCTATACGCGCACACCAAGATTCGACAGGATCCGCTGGTGGGTAATCTGCGTGTTTGGGGTGCACCCCGGACTTACGGTTTGCACTTCAGTCTCCGAATTTGATGCTTATAGAGACCGCCAGACGATCAGGGGGACATGGCTCATTTGCGCCCATCATACTCATTTAGACAGAGTTGATTGAGGTAGGTCTACAAGTGGCGTTTTATATTGAACTCAAACGCCGGAGCGTGCCTCAGACCGGGGTTGTTGCTCTACATATACTTTGAAAAATCGACCCCTTCTCCGGTCTCGAGCAGTGTCTTCAGGCCGGCGATCACGTGCACCCACCCACCTGACACCAGGCCATACATTTTGCTGTCATCGGGGAAGCGGTCGTGCGTAACTGTGAGTTTTGTGAAAGCGCCAACAGGTTCCAGCAGAAACGTCACACGGGACGGTACTTCATCCCTGGTGTCAGGGTTGCGGGGAAACTGCCAGGTGTAGGAAAGTTCTGACGGATAAACGCATTTCAGGATTTCTCCTTCACAACCGACTTCATCACCGTCTTCGCCGTCAACCAGAAACTCGATACGCGAACCAACGGCCCAATCGCTGTTGACGCGTGTCGAATGCCAATACTGCCGGGTAAATTCAGCCATGGTCAGGCCCTTCCAGACGTCTTCCCGGGCGGCAGCTATCAGTGTTTCGTAGACATATTTGGTGTTATTCATCTGTTTCTTCCTCTGTTTGCCGATTTTCCCGGGCCGCTACTTCCAAAGCCACCTCTTCCAGGGCTCCTTTCAGATCTAATAACGCCGCGGACTTCCGGCTTGAGAATTTATCGATCCAGCGGCGGCCAACCCTGGCTATCGGGACCGGGTTGAGATAGTGGTACTTCTCCCTCCCCTGCCACCTGACTACAACCAGTCCCGCGTCTTCCAACAGCTTCAAGTGCTTGGTAACCGACTGGCGGCGCATACCGGTTCCTTTACAAAGCGCATTCAATGTCTGACCCTGATTGTGAAATAGCCGGTCCATAAGAGTACGGCGTGTCGGGTCGGCCATGGCTTTGAAAATTTTGTCCATCGCCATGGATTATATGCAGCCTTTTAGCTGCATGTCAACTTCAAATGAAATTCCAGACAGCCACACCCAATACTACGGCGTTCTATGGCCGTTACTGCTATGAGCATTCTTTTGGAGTGTGGGTCCGGTCATTTGTTTTAATGAAACCTGACATTGTCTTTCAGAAATGTTCTGGCTTTTTTTGGACTAAAAAAGTTGCCTGCAATTGGTGTGAATTGGATCTTCCACCATTTGAGATCTTGCCTGCTGGAGGTGTTCCAGTAGCTCCGGATCATCCATGTTTCCTGCAAGCTCGACAATGACCTGCCACTCCTCATCGCCTCCAGCCATGTCTTTAACCGCACCAAGCCCCTCGTCGATTCCAGATTTGAGAAAGTCTTCACAAGAAGCCGCCGCCCAGGCACGGATGCAGGTGTCACAGGATACGCCACCATGGGCAGTACACATGGCATTGAAATCGAAACACACGCCTTGCCGATAATGGATGTCGGCCGGACCACAGTCGAGTGCGTAGATAGACGCCCGCTCCCGAATACCTTGAAGCGCTTTGTCGGTCCCACCCTCTTCATACTCCCTGTAAAAAGCCTCACGTCCCTTAGTGCCTAGCAATCCTCTGACTGCGCCGCCCGTTTGCATTGCCAGCCCGAGTTCCCATTTGGCCAACGGTGGTAACTTGTCGGCATCCGGGAACGGTTCGACACAATCGGCATCGTTCTCTGGCAACGGATCGCGTTCGGTTGGCAGACCCGACTCTGCCCGGCACATTGAAGACGCCAGCAGCAGAACGATGGTCATTAACACGTGGAAGGTCTCGCACCTTATCTGACCAATTCCTGTAATCATCTGGCTCACCTCCTACTTGCCGGTCTGCAGTTTCCTGTTCAGCAGCCTCGCCCGGTTCTTTAATCATAACACTGGCCAGGTAGCAAGCAATTCAGTATGAAATTGGCAGAAAAGCAGAAAAAAACCGCTCAATGCCGGGAGAAAAAGTTGGCGACAAAAGCCGGGATAGCCGCCGCGAACCCATTGCTTGTTTTTTCTTTATATGATTATTCCAAGCTCACAGATATTGAAATATCGACTAATGCTCCGGTCTCGGACAGGTTGTAAGGCCGACAATCACATGCATCCAACCAACCGACATCAACCCCTATATTTCAAGGTAATACTGAATCAGAATTTATAGGTAGATTGATGAAAAGTGAGTGTTGTTGATCTGGCTGGTAACACAATTTGTTATCCTGTGCGAATGTGGCAGATCACCCACACTTTAAATCGGGAAACAAGCGGACCGGGGCTTTACGAAATCACGGTGCCGGTGGTGGATTGGTGCCAACACCAGGGTATGGATACAGGCCTGCTTACTTTATTTATCCGGCACACCTCGGCATCGCTGACCATCCAGGAAAATGCCGATCCTGATGTCTGTCGTGACCTGCAGGATTTTTTCAGCCGAATAGCGCCCCTTGACGGCCCTTATCGGCATACTTCCGAGGGACCCGACGACATGCCTGCACATATCAAGACTGCCCTGACACAAACCCAGCTCTCGATTCCACTTCAACGCGGCCGCCTCGCGTTGGGCACGTGGCAGGGGATCTATGTGTTTGAACACCGGCACCACCGGCACCGGCGCCAGATCGACTTGCATTTGGCGGGTGAGTAAGTTGTAAATTACGGCAAGACCGGTTTCTGCACGACATTACGGACGGTCGGACTGAGATAACGGTGAAACGATTCATGCACATCTTTTGCACGAAATCTTTATAA
>Ga0255052_10000539_pt1 | contig 30315 bp, 26 predicted proteins | sample JV7_2_21_MG_FD_188632 | JGI IMG/M metagenome (GOLD analysis project Ga0255052, IMG submission 188632) | Seawater microbial communities from Jervis Inlet, British Columbia, Canada - JV7_2_21 | ecosystem: Environmental > Aquatic > Marine > Inlet | place: Canada: British Columbia | collected...
TTCCGATGCGCCGAAAGTCGGCAGCAAAACCGAGCCGGCCTCAATGATGATCCAGGCAACGACCGCGTAGGCGGCAGCGACCCGCAATACGTTGCGGCGCTTGAGTTCTGTGAAGAATGAGGTCATGGGCGCGATTATCACCTACAAGCGGCATAGATGCAGCAAGTACTTTAGAGCTGAGCAGGCTCAATTAGTTTCGCAAAACCTGCGCCGATGCCTGCCGCATTGTTACCATCAGACGCAGCGCCAAAAGCGGATTATGACTTTGCTCGATCATATTTTTGTTCTTGTTTTCGCCGTGATCTATCCGATCGCAGGATTTATCGGATTCCGCCGCCTGCTCAGGAAAATAGCTGCCGGGATGCCCGTGAGCAGGAATCATCTTTACCTGAACACGATCACCTGGCATTGGATTCTTTTTGCGCTGGGACTGATTGCCTGGGCAAATTCTGGTCGCCCGTGGGCCGTACTGGGATTCAATTTCGAGTTGAATGTCCAGTTCCTTTTTGCTGCCGCATTGACCATTGCGGGAATCGCGTTTCTCGTTGCCCAGGTACGCAGGGTCGCCAGCGCTCCGCAACAGGATCTGGATGGTGTGAAATCCGGGTTCGGTGCCCTGTTCCTGCTGGTGCCGCGTAACGGTAGAGAATTGGCGCGCTTCAATGTACTGTCGGTCACCGCGGGCATCGTTGAAGAAACACTGTGGCGCGGATTCCTGATCTGGTATCTGGGCCAGATCATGCCGGTCTGGGCAGCCGCAATCATCAGTGCTATCGGCTTCGGCGTTGCACACGGATATCAGGGGTTGGCAAACATACCGCGTATCACACTTGTCGGTGCGGTGTTCGCAAGCCTGTTTGTGCTGACCGGGTCGCTCTGGTTGCCGATCATCCTCCACGCGGCGGTGGATCTCCTGCAGGGCCGCCTGGCCTACGACGTGTTAAGACGTATCGGCACCGAGGACGGCAACGTGGAAGGCTCTCACGTTCAATCAGCATCTTGAATTCCATGCGTGATCGTCGCTATCTGAAATGAATGGCGCTGTCTGACAACGGCCTGTTACTCAGGTAGGATTGCATCTCAACGGCCGTGTTGGAAATCAGAAAGTTGATTGGCTGAAGTAGTTACGCATAGAGAAGAATTGGCACGTATCGCCAGCAAATAGCGGTGACGTAGATCCGATCGAGGATAGAAACGATGAACAGACATTGGTCCCCGTTGGTGTCAGGCGTGTACGTGATCGTCATGTTCCTTTGCAGCGGTCTCGTCGTCAGCGAGCCGGCAAGTGCGGGATCTACTGAAGAATTGCTTGAAGGCCTGTGGGAATATACCGGCCTCACGACGTCGAGCGGTGATGAACTGCCTTTGACCGGTGTCTTCCTGTTTAAAGACAGTGTCTTTGTTCAGCAGGCGGTCTTTGACGGCGATCCGTTCGATCAGCAAGGAGCTATGGCGCATGCGGGTCCGTATTCGCCGGAGTCAGAAGCCGTTCGCCTGGTCGCCGAGCAAACGATAAGCATTTCACCCGACAATAGTTTGCCACTGTCGTTCCGAAAGAATACCCAACACGAAGTGTCCGTGACGCGTTCCGGGGAAGAGCTGACGCTGGTTTTCGGCTCGGGGACGGTGCAGGAGTTCAGACGCATTGGCTCCGGCCGGGGAGAGCTTTACGCGCTGCAAGATGGTGCCCTCGCGTTCGTAGACGGCTATTTCATATTGGTCCAGGGCGATGAGCAAGCGGTGATAACCGGTTACGGCACCTTCGATAAGAAAGGGGATAAGCTGCAGTTAAACGTAATCAGGTGGGCGGAGGCCAGTGACTCCCACACAATGAATCAACGTGACGTTGTCATGGAAGCGACCTTTGACGGCCAGTTATTCACGCTGGCAGACGGCCGAAGTTTTCGAGTTCTACCTCAGTAGCCAGCCGAGCTTCACCCATCCCTGAATAAGGGGTCGGATCCAGTTGTTGACAAAGTCATTGGATCCGATCCCGTTACTACGACAACACTTCCTGGCCGATTTCTTTCACAGCATTCACCAGCGCTTCAAAGTCCGATCTTCGGCTCCTGTGATTACAGATCGCAACACGGATGGAGAAACGGCCGCGGAGCTCGGTGGATGATGGTGCCGCGATACCGCGTTCCTGTACTCGCATCAAAATTTCAGCATTCAAGTCATTGAGTTGTTCGTCGTCAAATCCATTCGCAATGAAGCGGAAATTCACGATGTTCATTGCGGTCGGCGCCAGCAGTTCGAGGTCGGCCTCATCCTCGACAAGCGAGGTCAGATATTGCGCTTGCCGTATGTTCTGATCTATTTGCTGTCCGTAACGTTCCACACCTTCAGTTTTCAAGCCCATCCACGCACGCAGCGATTTGAAGGAACGAGAGAGCTGGACGCCATACTCGGAAAAATTAATTGGCCCTGATGCAAGACCTCGATCGAAATTACGAATGTAGGCCGGAACAACAGAAAATGTCTCTTTGTGGGACTCCTGGGCCCGAACGAGTACACAGCCGCAGTCGTATTGCACGTAAAGCCACTTGTGCAGATCGAATGCGAGTGAGTCGACGCGCTCGAGTCCATCGACGAGTGACGCTGACGAGGCTGACAGTTTCGCGAAGCCACCAAATGCTGCGTCCGCGTGTACCCACATGTCTTCCTGCAGCGCGAGATCGACCAACACGTTTATAGGATCAACGGCGCCGGTATTTACCGTGCCGGCATTGACAATGATGCAGGCAGGTAAATGACCCGCCGCACGATCTCTCGCAATTGCATCGTGGAGCTCATCAATATCGATCGTAAAATCGTCTCGGACGGGGACGAAGTGCAGAGATGCCGAACCCAGGCCAATGAGTTCGATCGCCTTACGCACGGACGAGTGAGTCTCCGACGATGCGTAGTAAATGAGGCGCGGATGTTCACTGACGTCGACGCCGCTGTCACGCACGTCGTAAGGCGACATGTGGGTGCGCGCAACTGCAAGGCCGACGAGGTTGGCCATCGATCCGCCGCTAACAAGCAAGCCGCTGGCATCCGCCGGATAGCCGAGCATGGTTTTTAGCCAGTTCAGCAGCTGAATTTCGACATGCGTCGAAGCAACTTCGTCGAAACCAAGACCACCTGCGTTCATTGCCGATATCACTAAGTCGGCAACCACCTGTGTCGGAGTGCCCGTACCGCCGACCCAGCTCCAGAAACGCGGATGAATATTGCCAGTCGGGTAGGGGAGTATGTGGTCACGGACTTCGTCATACACTTGTTCGCGAGGCGAGGGCTCAAGCGGCAGGGGCTCGCTAAACAATTCGCGCGCTGCCTGCGGCAGGGGTTGCCAGACCGGCCGATCCCGAACGGTCTTCAGGTATTCGATGACATCGTCGAAAGCCCGGTGACCAAGGGCCCGCAGTTCTTCCCAATCGTCAGGATCCAGCGACTTCTCGGCCGGTTCGTAAACTACGTCAGCAGGTTTGGCGCTCACAGCATTACCTCGATTATTCATTCAATGTGGAATCAAGAGTCCAGTATCCAGCGAAAATGTCGGCTGACAATACACAATTGAAGCTTTCCGATTGGTAAACACTTTTCCCCGTATCAAGACGTAGTGTACGCCTTGTGTCGTTGGATTCTGGCCGCATTCGGACGCTTATTGATTGTATAGTTGCGGGCAGGAAAAACAGGAAATAGCCATCCCACGAACGCCTATCAAACCAATCGGAGACTCCAGTGTCTTTGCATGTTCGAACCAACAGAATTCACTCATCCGTTAGCAAAACAATCGCAGTCCTCTATTTTGCGTTGCTACCGTCTCTCGGTCTTGCGCAGCAGCGGATTGACGTTGCATTGGTCACTGACGGCTCACCCGATCGGCTGGAAGAACGAAATGAGGACTATATCGACGAACTCCTTGCGCTGACGAGCGGCGAATTCGATGTGCGAATTCGTGAGTTTTCCGGCGATTGGGGTATCGACAGTATCGTTCAGGCGCTGGACCGTGCCTATGCCGACCCGCAAATCGACATGGTGCTTGTGACAGGCTTTACCAGCAACCAGGTTGCGGCAGGTCGCAGCGACTTCCCAAAGCCGACATTCCTTCCCGTCATGCTGGATGTCGGCGTGCTTCCGTCTCAGGCCGTGGAAGGGAAGTCAGGCATCAGGAACCTGAATTACCTGACCCTGTATACCGATTTCGAGGATGACCTGGACACCATGAGTCGCTTGGTGAGCTACGGCAACCTGGTGATACTGATGGCCGAAGAACTCGCATCAGTCATCCCGCAACTTCGGGAAGAGGCCGACGCGACAAGTCGCGAGCGAGGCATTGATTTTATGCTCGTTGTGCACGACGGCATAGACCACAACCTGATGGCCAGGATTCCGCGCGACACGGATGCGATATTTATCGCCGGATTGCCCAGAATGCCGCCGGCTGATTTTCAAAATCTGGTCTCAGCGATCAATGCCGCCGGCATTCCCAGCTACAGCTTTGTCGGTGTCCAGGATGTGCAACGCGGCATTCTCGTTACCAATTCGGCGCGCAGCAATACTGACAAAGTGGCCCGGCTGAATGCATTGAATATGCAGGCCGTGATGATTGGTGAACGAACTGAGGATCAGCCAATTACGTTTGAAGACAAGAAAGAACTGACCATCAATATGGCGACGGCGAGGCAGATTCAGCTATCGCCAAGTTTTGATGTCCTGGGGCCTGCCACGCTGCTGAACCGGCAAGCTGCGGCCAGCGGCAAGATCTACGGCCTGGCGGAAATTGCGCGTGAAGCCACGGCAAGAAACCAGGATTTACTGGCGGAGCAATTCGGCGTTCAGGCAGGCGCCGAGGAAATTGCCCGTGCGCGTTCTATTTTATTGCCACAGTTGGATGCAGGTGCCAGTTATTTGGCGCGCAAGGAATCGCCCACAGTCTCAGCCGGTCTTTTTGCAGAACGGAGTGCGGATGCTTCATTCAACCTGAATCAACTGATCTATTCGGACTCGGCCAGCGCAAACCTGTCGATACAAAGAAATGTTCAAACGGCACGGGAAGAAAGCTTGCGTGAGCTTCGACTGGACATCATTCAGGCGGCTGCTTCGTCCTACTACAGCGTCCTGGCGGCAAGGTCACAGCTAAGCGTTTTCGATAATAACCTGCATGTGAGTAGGGCCAACCTTGATCTGGCGAAAGACCGCGTGCGCCTGGGATCCTCGACACCCGCTGATGTTTATCGATGGGAAGCGGAGGTCGCGCGCGCCCAGATTCTGGTGTTGGACGCTCGCGCTATTGAAGACCAATCGTGGGTCACCTTGAATCGGCTGCTGCACAGACCACAAGGCCAGCAAATCGCATTGCGGCCTGCGAATTTTAACGACCCGTTTGTGTATTCACAGGCGGAGTTTGAGACGTTGGTGAATGATCCAGCCGATTACAGACGTTTTTCCCGATATCTGATCGACCGCGGAATTAGCCAGTCTCCCGAACTCATTCAACTGGACGCGCAAATTGATGCAAAACGGCGCGAGCGAGTGAGTCAACAGCGTGCCTACTGGCTGCCGGAGTTCAGTCTGCAGGGTGCGTACGGCACCAATATTGCACAGTCAGGCACCGGCGCCGGGCCGATAGCCGGCGAGGATCTGAGTGACTGGAATATCGGCGTGCGGGCGACGCTGCCGCTGTTTGCGGGTGGTCTGCGCCGGGCCAATCTCTCGCGGGCTAATCTGGAACTCATGCAACTCGAGGCGTTTCGCTCCTCGATTGTCGAACGCGTTGAGGAAGAGATACGCCGACAAATGCATGTCGCACAAGCTGCCTATGCCCGGATTGAGCTCACTCTGGCTGCTGCAGTAGCATCGCGCAAGAATTTCGATCTGGTTGCGGACGCGTACGCCCGAGGCACTGTCTCGGTCATCGATTTGCTGGATGCGCAGGACGCCAGTTTATCTGCAAATGCGGCGTCGTCCGACTCGCTTTACAACTTCTTAATTACGATAATGTCGGTTCAGCGCGCAGTCGGTCAGTTTGACTTTCTGCTTCCGGCAGATGAACGCAATGCGATCGCCGATGAAACTCGACGATACATGACAGGTGACGAAAACTGACATGCCGAAACTAACAAAACAAAGGAAACGGCAACAAACACTCGCGGCATCGGTCTTGTCAATACCGCTTTTTTTTCTCTCTGCGTGTGACCGGGCAGCGCCCCCCGAGGAATCACGTTTGCGCCCGGTGCGTTTCATGTTGGTTAGTGACGATAGTGGCGCTCGCGAGCGCAGCTTTTCCGGCACATCGAAGTCAACCAGGGAATCACGATTGAGTTTCAAGGTCTCGGGCACTGTAACGGATGTGCCGGCGCAGATCGGGCAACGATTGAATGCCGGCGATCTGATTGCCCGGCTCGATGCAGCCAGTTTTTCCCTGCAAGTGCAGCAGGCGCAGGCAAGCCTCGTCGAGGCACAGGCAAATGAGCGCAATGCGACTGCAATTTATGACCGCACAAAAGGCCTTTATGCCAACGATAACGCGTCACGAAATGATCTTGACGCGGCAAGGGCACAGGCGGAAGCGGTGCGGGCACAGGTAAGATCCGCGGCAAAGGCGCTGGAAATAGCTCGACTCAATGAGTCCTATACGATATTGCGGGCAGATACGGATTGTTCGATTGCCTCGATTGACATCGAAGTCAACGAGAATGTGACGGCCGGGCGGCAGGTGGCTGCCGTCAGTTGCGGCGACGAGTTTGAGGTTGAAATCGACGTACCTGAAAGCCTGATTGCAAGCATCGATGAATACATGCCCGTACAGATTACGTTTGGCGCAATTCCGGATACGGTATTTAATGGCGAAGTGAGCGAGGTTGCCGTTGCCTCGGTTGGCAGTACAGCAACATTTCCTGTGGTTGCCAAGATTGTCGAGAGGCATCCGGCGCTGCGCTCCGGCCTCGCTGCCGATGTCACTTTCCGATTCGACACGCTGGCCGCCAGCGGTAGTGTCGTGTTGCCCGTTGCAGCCGTGATCCGGGACCCGTCCGGGACCTTCGTGTATATAGCGGAACCGACCGAAGTCCCAGGGCAGGCGATTGTCAGCCGAAGGCCCGTAACGCTCGGTGAACTTACACAGTCCGGCATCGAGGTATTGGTTGGATTATCGGCCGGCGATCGTGTCGTGACAGCTGGGATATCGATTATTCGAGACGGTCAGCGCGTTCTGATTCCCTGAGGCATTGATGGTGACGGACAGTTAGTCATGGACCTGACGCGTGCGGCAATTGAAGGAAACCGAATAACGATTACGGTTGTTGCGCTGCTGATCATGGCCGGCGCCCTCGCTTTTCAGTCAATTCCCAAGGCGCAGGACCCAGGCTTCATCATCCGGACAGTCCTTATTACAACTCAATTCCCGGGCGCCAGTCCTGAGCGCGTAGAACACCTCGTCACCGACAAGATCGAGAAGAAGGCGCAGGAAATGCCGGAGGTCGACAACATTATCAGTGAATCGAGGACAGGCATTTCGATTGTCTATGTCAATTTCAAGGAAAGTTACAAGATCATGCGGCCGATCTTCGATGACTTGCGCAGGAAGATCGATACCGTGGTCCCGGATCTGCCACAAGGCAGTCGCCTGCCCGAGATCAACGACGAGTTTGGCGATGTTTTTGGCAGTGTATATACGCTGACAGGCGACGGATTCACGTATGCCGAACTGAAAAACGTTGCGGATGAATTGCGTGACGTGCTGCTCAAGGAACCCGATATTGCGAAAGTCGATATTCACGGGGCGCAGCAGGAAGTTATTTTTGTCGAATACAACAACGCAAGGTTGTCTGAGATTGGCCTTTCGCCGCAACAGTTGTCGGCATCGCTGGCCGGTGTGAACATACTCTCGTCCGGCGGCAACATTGTTAGCGGCCGGGAGCGAATCACGCTTGAACCGACTGGTAATTATGAATCTCTCGATGACCTGAGGCGCACCGTCCTCGAACTGCCGGGCGGAGCGCTCGTGTACCTCGAAGACATTGTCGACATTTATCGCGGCTACAAAGACCCGCCAAGAAGCATCGCCCGGGTCAACGGTCAGGCAGCCCTGGCCCTGGCCGTGTCCATGCGGGAGGGTGGCGATATCCTCAAGCTCGGCGAGCGGCTGAGAGTTCTGATGCCCGAGCTGATTGCGCGATATCCCTGGGGAATCAAGCTGGAGACGGTCTGGTTTCAGGCAGATCTGGTCGAAGCTAATGTTAATAATTTTTCGAGAAGTCTATTACAAGCTATTGTAATAGTTATAGTAGTGGTTGTTGGCTTCCTGGGGATCAGGACTGGTCTGGTCGTGGGTGCCCTGGTCCCTGCAACCATGATATCGACCTTCTTCGCAATGCAGCTCTTCGAAATCACGGTAAATCGGATCTCGCTGGCTGCGCTGATTATCTCATTGGGTCTGCTGGTAGATAACGCGATCGTTATCGTAGAGTCTATTCTGGTCAAACGGGAGCGGGGGGCCGGCCCGATCGACGCAGCTGTCCAGGCCGGACGTGAGCTCAGAACGCCGTTGCTCGTCTCATCACTGACAACCGCCGTTGCATTCATGCCGATTGCGATGGCCAAGTCGGCGGTCGGCGAATACACGTCCGATATTTTTTATGTCGTCAGCCTCGCGTTGCTGATTTCCTGGTTGCTCGCGATGACTTTCATCCCGATGCTGTCGACCGTGGCATTGCACTGCTGCCCGAGGCCTGATGCAGCCGATCAGGCATTCGACGGTCGTTGGTATCGCATGTACCGGCGTCTGTTAGGCGCCTCATTGCGTTGTCCGTACCGTTTTATCGGCCTGGTCATTCTGTTGTTCGCCATGGCAATTGTCGGCATGGGCACGGCACGGCAGGAATTCATTGCGCCGTCGGAGGACCCGATCTTCGTCGCAAAGCTCGAGATGCCACTTGGCACTTCGATAGAAGCCAGTCAGCAGATTATCGCCGGCGTGGACGAGTTCGTTGGCAAGACGTATTACACGCCGCAGACTGGCGAGCCGGCCGTACGAAACTGGCTCACGTTCATAGGCGCGGGCGGTCCGCGGTTTCAGTTGAGCCTCAATCCACCGAATCCAAATCCCGCAAATACATTTCTGATCGCCAACACGAGTTCAGGGGACAGAGTCGACGAAGTGATCAGCGGCATCGAAGCATATGTTCGTGAGACACATCCGGACCTCGCCGCGCAGGTCAAGCGCCTGGAAAACGGACCGCCCGTTGACTACCCGATCATCGTTCGATTATCGGGCCAGAACATCGACTCGCTCTACACCATGGCTGACGAGGTCACGGCATTTCTCTACGACAACCCGGCCGTCAGGGATGTCAAGAACACGTGGGGCCTGCAGACCAAGAAGCTCCTGGTCCGCGTCAACCAGGAACTTGCCAGGCGGTCGGGAGTAACGAGTGAGGACGTCGCTTACTCCCTCAATGCCGGATTGACCGGCATTGATCTGACTCAGTACCGAGAAGGCGACGATTTGATTCCCGTGACTTTGCGGACAATCGCCGCCGATCGTCAGGACTTCAGCAAGCTTGACGGACTCAGCGTTTATTCGCAGGGAACCGGCCGGTTCGTACCGCTGAAACAGGTTGCCGACGTCGAGCTGACCTTCGAATCCGGCGTTATCGAGCGCCGCGACCGCGAACGCACGCTGTCACTTAACGTGCAGCTTGCAACCGGCGCTACTGCGACGGAAGTTGTCAGGACTTTGGTGCCGTGGCTTGAGCAGACTCAGAATAGTTGGCCGCAAGGACACAAATTCGCGATAGGCGGTGAAACGGAAGAGTCAGGCGATGCCAACGCATCGATAGCGGCAGAGTTGCCGATCGCCGGCATGATTATCCTGCTGTTGCTTGTCGGCCAGTTTAATTCCCTGCGCCGGCCATTCATCATTCTCACGACAATCCCGCTTGGCCTGATCGGTGTGACTTTTGGGCTGCTGGTCACAGATACACCATTTGGGTTCTTTACCATCCTCGGGCTCATAGCCCTCTCCGGCATCATCATCAATAATGCGATCGTATTACTGGATCGTATCGCCATTGAAATTGAGGAATTTCACCGCCAGCCCGCGGAGGCGATATATCAGGCGACGCAACAACGTCTCAGACCGATCCTGCTCACTACGGCAACCACCGTGCTCGGCATGATGCCTTTATTGTGGGGTGGCACGGCGATGTTTGTGCCAATGGCGATTACGATCATGTTCGGGCTTGCTTTTGCCACGGCCCTGACACTGCTCGTCGTGCCGGTGCTGTATTCCTTGTTTTTCCGTGTCTCCTTTGACCGGCCATAACGCAGTGTTATGGCCACCTGACTGGTGATCTCTGATGGTTATCGAAATCTTGTTTGCTACAGCAGTAATATCAGCTGCAATCGATCCGATTCGACAGGATGTTGTCTGTGCGGAGGTCGGTTTTAGTCGATCTGTCGAGAATCGTGATTTTGAGGCGTTCATCGCCTATCTCGATCCGGAGGCACGATTTGTAACCGGACAAGTATCCCGTGGGCCTGAGGAGATAGGCCAGGGATGGGCCGGCTTCTTTGCACCGGACGGCGCGCTGATACGCTGGCGTCCGGCAATCGTAGAGGTCGTTGCCAACGGCACGCTCGCAATCAGCCGCGGGCCTTATCGCATGACGACAATTGGGGACACGGGGGAGCCTGAGCATGTTTGGGGGATGTTCAACTCGACCTGGCGACTAAGCGCGAACGGGGAATGGAAAGTCCTGTTCGACGCCGGGGGTGATCATGGCAAGACACCGACGGCCGAGGAGATTGAAGTCCTGAATGCAGAGCCCGAATGCCCCTGATTCCCCAAGGGATTTAACATAACGCGCCTCCCCCAGACACAGGTCATCAGCAATTCAGCCACCTGCATTGATGGGAATTGACGTTTCCGGCAATTGATATCATAATGATATCGAATTGATACCAACCAGGGAGACTGTCATGATCAGGGAAAAAGTAAGAGACTTACCGTCCGGTTACCCTATGATCGCTTTATTGCTTGCCGTACAGCTCACTCTTGGCTATGCGACCTTCGCCGCCATTCGGGCGCAGTCAATCTGGGGCATCATCGCGGCATTCCTCGCCACCACTTTTGTCCTGATTCTCTGGGCCGGTCTGTTCATGGTGAACCCGAACGAAGCGAAAGTGCTGCAACTGTTCGGCAAGTATGTCGGTACCGTCCGCGAACCAGGATTGCGTTGGGCGAATCCCTTGTACTGGAAAACGAAGATTTCGACCCGTGTTCGAAACTTTGAGAGCGGTAAGCTCAAGGTCAACGACCTGCGAGGCAGTCCGATCGAAATAGCTGCCGTTGTCGTATGGAAGGTCTACGATACAGCCGAAGCAACGTTTGAAGTCGATGACTACGAGGAGTTCGTGCACATACAGACTGAGTCGGCGTTGAGGAATCTCTCAACGACTTATCCGTATGAGCCGCACGAAGGGGAGGCGATTTCGTTACGCAGTCACCCGGTCGATATCGCGAACGCACTACGCGAGGAAATCCAGGAAAGATTGGAAGAGGCTGGTGTCAGCGTTATCGAGGCGCGAATCAGCCACCTCGCATATGCGCCCGAGATTGCTCACGCAATGTTGCGGAGGCAGCAGGCATCAGCAGTTATCGCCGCTCGTAGCCAGATCGTTTCCGGCACAGTGAGCATGGTGCAAATGGCACTCGACAAACTGAACGAACTAAAGGTTGTCGATCTCGACGAGGAACGCAAGGCAGCAATGATCAGTAATCTGCTGGTCGTCCTGTGCAGTGAAGAGGGCACGCAACCGGTAGTCAACACCGGATCGCTGTATACCTGAGGGGTCAGGACAAAGCGATGAGTTCACGCAAAGCGTTTGCGCTTCGTGTCGATGAGAAAACGCTCGCTGCAATGCAGCGATGGGCGAATGACGATCTACGCAGTCTGAATGCGCAGATCGAATTCGTTTTGCGCGAAGCGCTTAGAAAATCCGGTCGACTATCGAAAGGGAAAAAGAACTAAAAGAAAATAAGGGCTAAGACCCCAATTTTGTATGGATTGCTTGTAGTATATGACGAACACTTCAAACACGGGGGCTGACCCTTTTTTATGACGCCATGAACCTTCTCATGATCATTATCATATTGTTTGCGATCATGGTCTCCGTGTGCATTTCTTACGTCGCCTGGAAGTTATCGTCAGACAAGCCATCAAAGCGCAAGGTAAATGAATCGGGCGAAGCCAAAGAGTCGAAAGACCTGCCCGATTCATGAACCCGACCAACATAGCAGCCAGAGAATCTATTCAATCAACGCCGTTTTGAGCGGCTCTCACCGTGCCTGCTCGCTGCGCGTGAGCCAGGTTTCGTCCCACGACTTTCAGATCTCGGACTCGGGGCAGCATTGCGTTGTGGTGCACTCGGCGGCGATGCGCTGCGTTGCGGCGCACTTCGTGGGGGTGCACTCGGTCGAGGCTGAGACCGTGTTGGCGCCCTGTTAGAGGAGTGATCGCTCGGCCGCGCTGATGCTTGGCTCCGCGCTGTGCTCACCTGACGCGGCGGTGATGGCGGAACCTGCCGTCGTGCGTTGCTCCTCCCCGCGTATTTGCTGCGGTCGTATGCTGCTTGGTTCGAAGAGCGAGGCGCAGTACCGGAGCCATCCTGCCTGTTGGATCGGACCGGATTGTCGGTGCTCGCAAAAGCTGTTCTGCGCGGGTTTGTACGCCGGTTGCTTGTGCCAGTAGAGGATCTCTGCGGACTTGGCGCGAAACCCGTCCTGAGTCGCGAACCGCTGTTCAAATCTTCAGATGTTCGCGTTCTGCGGCGTTCGGCGTCAGCCCTGGCATTGCGCGGCCGAAAATGAACAGCGTTGCGGTCAGATGAACCAGAGTTGTTGCGGTCGCGCCTGTCGCCCGGGTTCCCGTGATCGCGACTCTGTGCCTGCCGCCCGCCATTGCGATCGCGGTTGTCGGCATCATTGCGATTGCGTGCATGACGCGCAGTGTCATCGCCGCGGTGGCGATTGTCATCACGATTGCGTGTCCAGGTTCCACCAGTATCGTTACGCTGGTGTCGGTCGTTGGCCTGTCCCTCATGCCGGCGATCGTTGCCACGATGGCGCCAGTCATCGCGATTGCGATCACGATAGTAATGCACTCTGTGGCTATTATGCCCCGGTCGCGCACCGCCGTGACGACGTGGACGCCAGTAATCTCCGTCCCTGTGCCGGTAGCTCGAGTAGCGGTGGCTGTTATAGACGTAGTGATGGTTGAAAATACCGAGACTCGGCCTCCGATAATAATAGTGATTGTAATAATGATGCCCGTAGTACGGGTGACCCCAGTAGCTGTGGTGGTAAACGTGCAGGTGATCAGTCACCCAGCCAATTGTGAATGCTGTCGTAACGCCCCAGAAAAAGTTCGAAGCGAAGGAATAACCGGCAGGGTAGGGATAGTAATAGAGCGGATACGGCCGCGGGTAATAGTGGTAGACGGGCTGCGGTTGATAAACAACAACGCTTTCGGGTTCGTAATAAGGAACGTAGATAACTTCCTCATTCGCCGGCTCGATTTCGATGACACCATCCTCGTTGCTGACGGTCTGGTGTTCATCACTTGTCAAATTGCCGGCCGCGTAAGCTCTGTCACGAAATGCCTCAACGGCTGCAACCACGTCCGTCTGCTGCGCGACAACGGCCTCACCCAGTCTCCAGGTCCAGTCGATGTCTTCGTTCATGAGTGCAACGACTTCCGGATAATTCAGGAGTGCCGTAACGGAATCGTCCCAGTCCTCATCGGGCTTCAAGGATGAATCAGTTTCAAGCCGCTCGAGAAAACGTGCCGCCTGCACAATCTGTAATGGATACGTCGACGCCGGCAGAACGATCGCGAGGAGGTCGTCAGGATAAAGTGCGACGGGGCCGACGAGATCCGCGAGGTCGGCGGCAGAGAGTAACGGCAGCGCGTTATCCTCAATGCTATCAAGCGTGGCGTCTTCCTGGAGAGGCGCGATTGGGTTGCCGTTTTCGTCGACTGGCACCTGTGCAAGTACGGGCGCCGCAGTCAGCATCGCCAGCCCAACATAGAGCAGCACCTGAAAAACGAGCCGGATTTCTTTAGTTTCTCTCTTCATATCAACCTCCAGGCCAGGCATTGCACATCTGTTTCGCACAATGCTCATCCTGGCTCAAAGCCTAACCTGAGTAAGCTGAACAGGCGCTTAACCTGGTGAGTTTAGCCGTAAGCTGCGCCACGGAAGCACTTTGGGCGTTTTCGACCAGCATCCGGCAGCATTTGGTCTGTCCATTCGCGTAGCGGGACAGAAGAGCAAGAAATTGAGGTGATTCCCCCGGAACTATCGCCAAGGACAAGCCATCGATAAAAGGTGTCTGATTCCGATAGAGGTAGTGCCCATCAGTTTCCGGCGGCGATGGCCACCACTTTGCGGCCAAGCCATTCAATACTTTCCTCTATTTGCTTCGACCAGGGATGGCCGAAACTCAGGCGTATGAAATTCCGGTATCGGTTGCAGGGTGAAAATATCAGGCCGGGCGCTATGCTGATGCCGGCCTCGATCGCCAGCTCGAAAAGAATCTCAGAATCGACTTTTTCCGGCAGTTCGAGCCAAAGCACGCAGCCGCCAACGGGCTTGGAGGTCCTGGTTTGCCGTGGAAAATACTGAGCGACCACTGCGCTCATCCGCTCGGCGTTGCACTGCAGTTCGGGTCTTAGCGTCTTCAGGTAGCGGTCATAGTCTCCGGTGGCAAGAAACTCGCTCAAGGTGAGTTGCTGGAGGAGGCCGGACGAACATGAGAAAGACCGTTTGAGCTGCGTAATATGATCGATGTACTGCCCTGCAATCAACCATCCTATGCGATAGCCTGGTGCTATCGTCTTGGAGAATGATCCGCAGGTCAAAACGCTTCCGGAGCGTGAAAAGAATTCGGCCGGCTTGGGCCGGTGGCCGTCAAACAGAAGATCGCCGTATACGTCATCTTCGATGAGTACGACACCATGCGCTTCGATCATCTCGACCAGCTCTTGTCGCGTTTTCTCCGGCATACTGACGCCCAGCGGGTTACTCAGCGTTGTGGAAAACATGCAGGCCTTAACAGGGTGCGCTTCCAGAGTCTTACGCAATGCACTGAGTGTTATGCCTTCCTCCGGGCAGGTCTCGATTTCGATAGCGAGCATGCCGAGACTGTCGATAAGCTCGAGGAGGCCGTGATAAGTGGGCGATTCGACGGCAATAACATCGCCTCTGCCGGCCACAGCTTGCAATGCAAGTAGCAACGCTTCCTGGCCGCCGTTAGTGATACAAATGTTGTCCGGATCGATTGTTCCGCCGACGGTATCCAGGTACCGGTAGGCAATCTGGCGCCGAAGCCCCGCTTCACCCAGGGTAGGCGCGTATGCAAGGCTTCGTTCCTGGGTGCGCGCCATGACCCGTTTCATCGTTCGCTGCAACGCTTTTGCGGCAGGCTTCACCATGCAGGGATTTGCGATACCGAACGGCACCGCACCGGGTGTGTAGAGACCATCATAAACGCGGTCCATCAGGCTGCGCCCAATGACCGGGATGGGCTTCGCTGAACGGCGGAAGGGGGGTGTCGGCCTGACCAGTTCGTTGGTGGGCAGACCACGGACATAGAAACCCGACTGCGGTCTCGATTGGACGCGCCGTTGGCGCTCAAGCTCGACATAGGCTTGCCGCACGGTTGGGACGCTCACACCGACTCGATGACTCATCCGCCGCAGGGACGGCAGACGGTCGCCCGGCATTAGTGCACCCGACTCGATATTATCCGAAATTAAATCAATGACTTGGCGGTAGAGGTAATCGCTGCTTTCTTTGTCGACGGCAAGCATTAACTGTGCACCTTACATTTTCATAAAATTGGATCTGTTATAGCCCCAATATGCCCGTATAGTCAAGCACTTCGTTCAACAAGAGACACTCAGGAGGCGACCATGAACGGTCAAAACTGCCACTGCAAAGACGCCTATCAGGATCGCCTGTTCACTTTGGCGGGGCATACTCGGTCCCCGGTCATGGTAGCCAGAAAGCACCGATTCGCGTGGCGTAGCGCACTCGCCGGACTGGCACAGCCGATGCTTCGCCTGCATCACCTGCGCAACATTCGCACGCAGATGCTGGACGACGTGCTTGACGACCTCGATGGCCGCAAGATTGCCGGGACACCGCACGAAGATGCGTAACTGGATCCTTTATCTTGTCACCGTACTGGTCTGGGGAACGACCTGGCTTGCCATCGAGTTTCAGCTCGGCGTGGTGTCGCCCGAGGTTTCGGTCTTCTATCGATATGCAATCGCAACCGTACTGTTATTTGCCTGGTGTCTGGCGCGGGGATTGAATCTGAAATTCGATCGCCGCGCCCATTCGCGATTCGTTCTTCTTGGCATGTTGCTTTTTTGCCTGAACTACATCGTGACGTATCACGCACAGCAGTACATTACGTCAGCCTTAACGGCTATCGCGTTTTCGACGATGTTGTGGATGAACATTATCAATGCGCGAATCTTTTTCGGTGTTCGTGCGGGCGGACGCGTAATCGTGGGCGCCTTGCTCGGCATCGTCGGGATTGTCGTTTTGTTCATGCCACAAATCGACAGGGTCTCGCTTTCCGATGCAACGCTTTACGGTGCAGCCCTTTGTGTACTCGGCGCCTTGATCGCGTCACTGGGCAACATGGTGTCGCAGTCGGCCCAAAATGATGGCTTGCCCGTCATGCAATCAAATGCCTGGGGCATGCTGTACGGTTCCATATTGACGGGGGCAATCGCGTTCGGCCAGGGAAAGGAGTTCAGTTTCGACTGGTCTCTAACGTATGTCTCGTCACTTCTGTACCTGATTATCTTCGGGTCGATTATCGCGTTCGGTGCGTACCTGACCCTGCTTGGCCGAATCGGCGCCCACAAAGCCGGATATGCGGTGGTGATGTTCCCGGTCGTGGCGCTTGGCGTATCCGTCTTTTTTGAAGGTCTTCAGATCACGACCAACATCGTCGTGGGTGTGATGCTCGTTCTGCTGGGCAATATATTCATACTGCAAACCAGACCGAAAGCGCAGGCTGCGTACGAACGAAAGGAAGCCGCCGAAACAAGGCGGCCGCTGCATCTCGCCGCCGATCGGGTGCGCTAGCCTGGCCGGGCTTCGGGGCTGGTGAATGCGACTGCGGGAGGGGCAGGGTTGCCCCTTCTGGGGCTCATGACGTTTAATCGTCCGCGTCGTCGTCCCCGCCGTGCCAGGCAATGAATTTCCATTCACCATCGGCACGAACCAGGATGTCTGTGTATCTGCCGTTGGTCACTTCCGTTTCGCCGTCGCTGTTCTCAGTTGCATTGGTATAGAGATAGTGCGCGACCGCCATGTCGCCGTGGATTACGGTCGATAAGGGATATAGCTCGTGTTCAAGACCTTTGGACTGTTTCGCGTCGAACTCATTCCATATACGGGTGGATGCTTTGTCTCGCGGTGCCGGAGAGTTTTTTGGCCAGCCAATGAAATCCGCCGACAAGAATCTTTCGACCCACCGCCGGTCACCCCGCTGCGACGCTTCCCACTGCTCCTCGATCACAGACCAGACGGCCACATAGTCGTCAGTCGAACTTTGGGCAGCGGCACTGTCATCCGTTGCACTTTGCGCAACGGCACTGTCATCAGTCGCTTCCTGTCCGGTAACTGCGTCGTCCGCCGGGTCCTGTGCCAGGACTGTGCCAAAGGCTAAAAGGAATGTCCCCAAAAAAGTAATGCCAAGCTTTTGCATATGAGTCATCGCTCCGTCCCTTAAGTTCTAGTATTGGTCCAGCCGGTATCGAGAGTGTAATCCCTTTCGGCAAACGCGCCAAACAATTGCGCCCTCAAAATTTTGGGGGGCGGGATTGTTGAATTCGATTCTCACAAGCTCAAGCATCCGCCTGATTTCCAGCAGCTGCTTTGTCAGGGTAAGAGAACAACAGGCTGTCTGAGCGATTTGGTTGCAGCAACCGGTCCCGGAAACTGAGAATCGCGCTTTATGTAGAGTAGAGAATGGAGAACATTCAGTACGGCATCGCCATGCGATGGCGCATGGCCGGGAGCAGAGATGGTGGACCGGGCCAGCGGCCCGATCCACTGAATTTTAGTGCACCGAAATCTCAACCGCCTTTGATACGGTCGGTTTCGTCTTCGGCAGATGGACTTTCAAGACTCCTGACTTGGTTTTGGCAGAGATCTTCGATTCATCCACATCGGATGGCAGTCCAAAACTTCGCGAGAATTTCCCATAGAAATTTTCGATCCGATGTTGCTTTTCCGTCTCTTCGTCCGTTTCCATTTCTCGTTCGCCGCTGATCGTCAACATTCCGTTCTCGATCTCAATGTGAATGTCTTCTCTCTCGACCTCCGGCAATTCGGCCTTGATCAGGTACTCTTTCTTCGACTCGCTGATATCGGCCCTCGGGCGCCAACTCAGGTTCGTGCGCAGCGCATCATCATCGAGACCTACAAGATCCCGATCACTCAGCAGCCGATTGTAACGGTCGAAAAAGCCTTCCATATCGCGGAAGGGGCTCCAGCTCACCAGGTTCATACTTCTTCCCTCCATTGCAATAACTCAGACTCCTGTCTGCCCGCAATGTCGTTCCGGGGCGGCAGAGTAATCCTTTCACAGATTATGGATGTTGAGAATCCGTAGTTATCACAGCATCATTAGGTGGAACCACTATCAGGTTGCGCGATGAAGGCAATGATTCTCTCGACGACGGCGCCGCTTTCTGAAAACCGGCAGCCGTTACGGCTGGTCGAACTGGAAACACCGGAGCCCGGCGAAGGTCAGGTGTTGATAAAAGTATCCGTTTGCGGCGTCTGCCATACGGAGCTCGACGAAATCGAAGGCAGGACGACCCCTCCGTCACTGCCTGTCGTGCCGGGCCACGAAGTCATCGGTAACGTAGCCGCCCTCGGCAAGAACGCCGCACGCTTCAAGAAGGGCGAGCGTGTCGGCGTTGGCTGGATTTACTCGTCGTCCGGAGAGGCTGACGAGAATCTGAGTCCTGAATTCCGGGCAACCGGGCGGGACGTCAATGGTGGCTACGCGGAATACATGGTCGTCGGCGAGCATTATGCTTATCCGATCCCCACGTTGTTCTCCGACGAAGAAGCAGCGCCTTTGTTGTGTGCGGGCGGCGTCGGTTACCGCGCCCTTAAACTCGCCAGGCTCGCAGATGGCGAATTGCTGGGTTTAACGGGATTCGGCGGCTCGGGACACCTGGTCCTGCAAATGGCGAAGCACCTGTACCCCAACTCCAGGATCTGTGTTTTTGCGCGCAGCGCAAAGGAACGTGATTTTGCCATGGAACTGGGCGCCGCATGGAGCGGGGACACGGGAGAGCGCCCACCGGAACCGCTACACGCGATCATCGACACGACTCCTGCCTGGCGGCCTGTACTCGAGGCGCTCAGGAACCTGCGGCCGGGCGGGCGCCTTGTCATCAATGCGATCAGAAAAGAGGCAGGCGATCGAGAGCTGATGGCCGGTATCAGCTATGAAAAGCACTTGTGGCTCGAAAAAGAGGTCAAGACGGTCGCTAATGTCACGCGCCAGGACATTGCCGAGTTTCTGCCGATTGCGGCCGAAATACCGATCAGGCCGGTGGTAGAGAGCTATCCCCTGGAGGCCGCGAATAAGGCACTGAATGATTTACGGGCTGGGCATGTGCACGGCGCGAAAGTGCTCCTGGTGAATGTGTAATACTTTGTAAACAAATACTTAGCACGTATTTATAAAGTACTTTCTTCACTGCTGGGTCTGCACACTGGCAGTCAGGTGAGTATCCGCCGTCAGTGAATTGGTGATCAGACAGGCCCGCTCTGCCATCCCGAGCAGTTTCATTGCCTTTTCTTCGTTCATATCGGCCGGTATCGTCAATGCGGCCTTGACCTCGAATGTCGTGAACTGAGTGAGGCGTTCGACCTTGTCAAGCGTGCCCTCGACGGAGCACGTGAGCGAGATCCAGGAGAACTTTGATGCGCGAGCGATCGCTTTGAACGACAGCACCAAACAGTCTGCCACCGACGCGACAAGCAGTGATTCCGGAGACCATTTGTCCCCTGGGCCACCGAATTCGGCAGGTGCAGCAGATTGGAGTGGTGGCAGACCCGTCGACGTTAACTGCACGGGCGATTCCGCTTCTGCGACAGCAGAAACACTGTAATGGTGGGGTAAATTCTGCATTGGAATGAAACCTGCTCGAGTATTTCTTGCTGATTTGAAGAAGATTTGTGACTTGCGGTGAATCAGAAGCTGAATCTTGGATCTTTTTGAACGTTTTCAAGTCCTACAGACATCTCAGATGGCTGAATATCATCTATTCGAACTATTCAACGGGAGCACATGATGCAACGAGCAGGATTCATTGCGTTGCTGGCGTTTGCGGCGTCAGCAGTAACGTTACCAGGAGGCACTTACGCCCAGGCCATCGATTGGGTCGAAAAGAGCAATGCGCATGCACAGATCGTACTGGAGGCCCTTGCGAAATTTAATCCGGAGTCAGCCGGCGCCATCGGCGTCGAGGGTCTCGATGAGGAAATCAGGGACCTGAAACCGGAACGCTACGAGCGTGAGCTTGCCGAGTCGGAAGATATTCTTGCGGAACTCAAGAGGCGGCTCGAGGATGAGACCGATACCAAGGTGCGCCAGGATCTTGGCATTCTGGTCAAGGTCATGAAAGACAGTATCCGGTCGGAAAAGCTGAATCGCGAGAACATGCTCCCTTATTTCAATCTGAGCCAAAGCGTTTTCCGCGGCATTCGCGCCCTGATCGATGTGCAGATTCCGCGTGAGCGCTACCCGGCCGCAATTGTCCGTATCAAACGATACGCAGGCCTCGAGGATGGTTTCACGCCGCTAACCGAGCTCGCAGGTGACCGCACAAGCGAGCGCTTCGACGTCGACGAGCTTGTCGGCCCATATCGTGGTGAGGTGGAGCAGGACCTGGAACGCGCAGAGACTTTTATCGTGGGCATCGAGGAACTGCTGGACGGGACCGATCTGCAGGGCTGGCAGGAGCCTTACGAGACCTTGGCAGGCCAGCTTCGGGACTATAACCGGTGGCTCAGAGACGAGGTGCTGCCACGATCCCGGGACGATTATCGCCTGCCGCCGGTCATGTACGAGGATGCTCTCAGAAACTGGGGTGTCGATGCCTCACCGGAAGTGCTAATCCAGCAGGCAACACAGGGATACATGGATATCCGCAACGAGATGGTCGCGCTGGCACCGCTAGTTGCGAAAGAAAAAGGCTACGCATCGACTGATTACCGCGACGTAATCAGAAAATTGAAGGTCGATGGGGCAATTGATGGCGACAAGTTACTCGATCACTATCAAGGTGTGCTAAAGCAGATTGAAGACATCATCGTCAGGGAGCGCATTATCAGCCTGCCCGAGAGGGACGCAGGCATTCGTATCGCGACCGCAGCCGAGACAGCCGCACAGCCGGCCGCGCACCTCGATGTGCCCCGACTGATCGGCAATACCGGCGAATTTCCCGATTTCGTCATTCCGCAGCTTACGCAGAACGATGACGGGTCCTGGCAGCAGACCGACGACACCTACGAGGCTGGCGCCTGGACCCTGACGGCGCATGAGGCCCGGCCCGGGCACGAGATGCAGTTCTCGCGCATGATCGAGGCCGGCGTGTCCATTACTCGCGCCATATTCGCGTTCAACAGCGTCAACGTTGAAGGCTGGGGGCTGTACGCGGAGGCTATTGCCAAGCCCTACATGCCGCTCGACGGACAGCTGATCAGCTTGCAGTACAGGCTGATGCGCGCCGCGCGAATGTTTCTCGACCCCATGTTGAACCTTGGCCTGATCTCACCCAAAGACGCCAAGAGCCTGATCATGGAAGATATAGTCATCGGCGAGGGTTGGGCACAAAACGAGATCGAACGATACACCTACCGGATGCCGGGTCAGGCCACCGCCTACTACTTCGGCTATACGAAGCTACAGGCCCTGCGAACACAGACCGAACTTGCCTTGCGCGACGATTTCGATCAGCAGTCCTTCCATGACTTCATTCTGGCACAGGGTATGTTGCCACCGGACCTGATGAACAAGGCTGTCATGGAGGACTTTGTGCCGGCGCAAAGAATGAGCGCATCGAGCGACTGACAGACAGGCGGTCACTTTAGAAGGGCTATACTTCGGTGGTATGGCCGACGATCTTTTGTGTTACCGCTGTGGTGCGTCCCTTGAGGACCTGAGCCTGCCACTTTCCAGGCAGGACGAGTGTCCTGCGTGTTCCGTCTACCTGCATGTCTGCAGAATGTGTGCGTTCTACGACCCCGGCGTGCCGAGAAAATGCCGGGAGGACGACGCCGAGGAAGTCATCGAGAAAGAGCGGCTCAATTTCTGCGAGTGGTTCAAGCCGGGCGACGAAGTTTTCGAGGCGGCGAGAGCGAAGCAGGAAGCAAAGGCAAAGGACGATCTCGCAACATTGTTCGACCAGGATGATACGAGTGAGCCGCAGCAGGATGATCTGAGCAGTGAAGCCGAGAAGCTTTTTGAGTAAATGCTGCAGGAGGCAGGCGGGAAGAACATGGCATGAGTGTTGATCGACGACGATTCCTCCAGCTGTCCGGGGCAACATTGGCGGCCCCCGCGATCGGCGGTTGCGGCGGCCACGAGAGGATTCCTGCCAGCGGCATGCCGCGTAGCGATTTCGACGAAGACTCGACTGCCGAGGAAGTTACCGAGGGAATCGACCTGAGCGGCAAGATCGCGGTAGTGACCGGCTGCAATTCCGGTATCGGCTACGAGACGATGCGTGTGCTCGCGTTGCGTGGCGCATACGTGATCGGTACAGGACGCACGCTCGACAAGGCGCAGGAAGCGTGTTCCAGTGTCATCGGCATTACCACACCGGTCGAACTGGAATTATCGGATTTCGATTCGGTCGTGGCTTGCGCCGAGATGATTCGCTCCCTCAACTCGCCTATCGATATGCTGATTTGCAATGCGGGCATGCGGGGTGGCGATCGCGAACAGGTTTATGGACTCGAGAAACATTTTGTCGTTAACCATCTCGGGCATTTCATTCTCGTCAACAACCTGCTGGAGCGCCTTTACCTGTCCTGGCAGGGGCGCGTAGTCGTCGTTGGAAGCCGGTCCGCCTATACGAGCGCGCCCGATAAAGGGATCGAATTCGGCAACTTGCGGGGCACGGCAAACTACAGCGTGGGCCGGGCCTACGGGCATTCGAAACTCGCCAACGTGTTGTATTCACTGGAGCTGGCACGGCTGCTGAAAGGCACGCGCATCACCTCCAATTCTTTGCATCCGGGCGTGATCAACACCCGCATCGACCGGAACGAGCCCGGATTTTTCCAGTTCGCATTCGGCGTGTTGACCGCCATCGGCGGCAAGTCGATCGAACAGGGTGCGGCGACTACCTGTTACGTCGCGACGAGCCCTCTGCTGGGTAGTGTCAGCGGCCAGTACTTCGAAGACTGCAATCCAGTGACGGTGCTCGGTGACAACCACATGCACGATGTGGCGCAGGCTGCAGAACTCTGGGAAGTGTCAAAAGCGCTGACGAAGGACTATCTCCTCGAGATCAAACGTCCGGACTGGGACGATTTCCGAAACGGTGTCCGAAAAAGATCCGAATCCTGATATTGGGCGGAGTACTTTGGTGTTGACGTGTTGAATACGCAAGCGCTGGTCGTTTTGTCGGGCGGGCAGGACTCAACGACCTGTCTCTACTGGGCGCTGGACAAGTTCGGCTCCAATGCCGTCGAGGCCATTACGTTCGACTACGGGCAGCGCCACCGGGTCGAGCTTGGATGCGCGGCTCGGGTCGCAGAATTCGCCGGCGTGTCGCATACGGTAATGCCGATCGACACGTTTGCCGCACTGGGTGGCGACGCTTTGACTGACCGGAGTATCGGTGTGCAAAAGGGCGCCGATATTGAAAACGACCTGCCCAATACGTTCGTACCCGGCAGGAATATTGTTTTTCTGACGTTCGCGGCAGCCTACGCATGGCAACGGAACATCGAGCACCTCGTGGCGGGCGTTGCCCAAACAGACTACAGCGGCTACCCCGATTGCCGGCAGGAGACGATTGAGGCGTTACAATTAACGATACGTCTCGGCATGGCGAGCAATGTCGTGATTCATACGCCGCTGATGAGCCTGTCGAAGAAGGAAACGGTGTTGCTGGCGAGGGACCTGGGTGCACTCGAAGCGATGGCATTGACGCATACCTGCTACGAAGGCAGACGGCCGCCCTGCGGCGAATGTCCGGCATGCGTGCTGCGCGCCAGGGGATTTAATGAGGCCGGTATCGAGGATCCGCTACTCGCGGTTTCGACATGACTTACTCCGCCAGGGAAATCTACTACACGCTGCAGGGGGAGGGGGCACAAACAGGCCGCGCTGCCGTCTTCTTGCGCTTTGCAGGCTGCAATCTTTGGACAGGCCGCGAAAAAGACCGTGCGCGGGCAGTCTGCAGGTTCTGTGACACGGAGTTTGTCGGTACAGATGGTCCGGGCGGTGGAAAATTCAGAACGGCCGAAGAGCTGGCGGCTGCGGTTGAAGCTCACTGGCAGGTTGCGAGCAAACAAAACAAGCCATACGTTGTGTGTACGGGCGGTGAGCCTTTGCTTCAACTCGATGACGCGGCGATCCAGGCGCTACACGAACATGGCTTCGAAGTCGGCATCGAGACAAACGGGACGCTCGCGTCGCCGGCAGGGACCGACTGGATATGCATGAGTCCGAAAGGCGGCGCCGCAATCGTTCAGACAACCGGAGACGAGCTAAAGCTGGTCTATCCACAACAAGAGCGCGAGGCGCAACCCGAGCGTTTCGAAGGGCTCGATTTTGAACATTTTTTTCTTCAACCGCTCGATGACGAGCGCAGAGACGGCAATACCAAAGCGACAATCGAATATTGCCTGGAGCATCCACAATGGAAACTCAGTCTGCAAACACACAAACTGATCGGCATCGCTTGATGATGGGACGATGATTAATCACAAAGTAATAAGGCCGCTGGTCGCGCTCGCCGTTGGGCTGGTGCTGGCCCTGTATGCCTATCAGCGTGTTACCGATCCTGAACCGGGCTTGCAGAGAGCGAGAGAAGAAGCGATCGTGATGGTAGCGCGTGACATTTTGCAGAGTTACGTGTCACCGGGAAATGCCATAGAGATTGTGGATGCCGTTTCCCCGGCCAGCAAAGTCGGCAAATCCTATGTCGGTCCGACTGATGACGGCTGGGAGCTATCGGGTCATTATCGCCGCGATGAGAACGATCGCTGGCACCCGTACCTGATGGCCTTGCATGGAGACGCTGGGCTCAAATCGTTGGCGGTTCAGGACGGCAATGACCGCCTTATCGGTATGTCCGCACAGGACCCTAAATTCTCCGCCGTACCGCCATAGGCGCGGAAACGAACGGGCGATCAGGCAATCCAGACGATCAAGCTCATCAATGCGGCTGCGTAGGCGAATCCCAGGACAATAACGCTGATCTCAAGCTCGTTCAGCGGCTGTTCGTCGTGCATTGATCTTCTCCAGTCAATCGGGTTTTCCAAGGCCTCTATCCTGATTTGTCGTAGCAGTCAGGGCCTGACGGAAGGCCGATTCATTGCTGAGGAAGTTCTGATGAATCTCTGATCGGGGCCGTGCTTCGCCAGAAAACAGTGCCCGCATCACGGGCGAGGCCAATTATTTAAACGCTCTGGGGTGTTCACGCATCTAATCAAGCAATAAAGCACTGGATACGCCTCGACTGAGGCTGTACGCGGAGAGCGAGCTTTGAAAATCGCCGATACATCTGCCCAGGATGTTCAACTGGCACCCCGGAGCCACAGAAACCGCAAAATCGTGGGCGGCAGCGCACTATTTCTGCTTCTGGCGTTGGTCTGGCTCGCGGTACCGATCGTCAAGCGTTGGGCGAGTGCATCCGTGACAGTGCCGATGGACCGGCTGCGAATTGCCGCGGTTATACGCGACGATCTGATCAGGGATATATCCGTGCAAGGAAGGGTCGTGGCGGCAATCAGCCCGACGCTTTATTCGACGGCGTCGGGATCAATCACGTTGTATGTAGAAGCTGGCGCCGCAGTCGAAGAAGATCAGGTGCTCGCCGTCGTAGACAGCCCCGAACTAACGACCGAACTCAAGCAGGCTCAATCGTCGTTGGAACAGTTATCGATGGAGCTTGAACGTCAACGCATCGAGTCCCGGCAGTTGGCGCTTGAGAAACGCAAAGTGGCCGATCTCGGCGAGGTCGCGCTCGTCGCAGCAAAACGGGAAAAACGAAGGGCCGATCAGGCTCACGAGGCCGCTGTAATTTCCTTGATCGACTACGAAAAAGCCCAGGACGATTTGCGAAATGCCGAGCTTACCTACGAACATGCGGTCGCCGACGCAAACCTGTTCGACGAACGCCTTGCCTTCGAACTTAGGGCGCGAGAATTCGAGCTGGAACGCCAGAAACTTCTCGTCAGTGACATGCAACGCCAGGTCAATGAGCTGTCGATCAAGTCGCCGGTGAGCGGAATTGTCGGGGACTTACTCGTCGAACAGAAAGCAGTGGTGTCACGGGACACTCCGGTCCTGTCTGTCGTCGATCTCTCCCGGTTCGAAATCGATGCGCAGATTCCCGAGAGCTATGCCGACGATCTTGCGATCGGCATGGCCGCAGAGATACGTGTCGGCGGGAACACTTATCCAGGCCAGCTTGTCGCTGTTTCACCCGAGATCATCAACAACGAAGTGGGCAGCCGCATCCGGTTTGTCGGCGAAATGCCGGAGAAGATCCGGCAAAACCAACGCCTGACCACCCGGATCCTGATGGAAGAACATCTGAATGTGCTCATGCTCCCACGTGGCCAGTTTCTGGACAGTGGCGCCGGTCGAATCGCCTATGTCCTGGACGGTGAGGGCCTGGCGATCCGGCGACCGATCTCGATCGGTGCCCGCAGCCTTGCAGCCGTCGAGATTCAGGGCGGCCTGGAAGAGGGCGACGTGGTCGTTATCTCCAACATCGACCAATTCCAGGGCGCGGACACCGTATTAGTAACCGATTAATAGCCGAACCGAAAGGAGACTCAGGCAATGCTTTGTATGCAGAATATTTCGAAAGTTTATCGCACCGAATCTATCGAGACTCACGCCCTGAGCGAGTTCTCGTTGACGGTGGATGAGGGGGAATTTGTGTCCGTTACCGGACCGTCAGGGTCGGGCAAAACGACATTTCTCAACATTGCCGGTCTTCTCGAGGAATCCACCGGTGGCACGTACGAACTGGACGGCAACGATGTATCCCGCCTGAACGACCGCGACCGGTCGCAGGTCAGAAACGAAAAAATCGGATTCATTTTTCAGAGCTTCAACCTCATTCCGGAATTGAATGTCTTCGATAACGTCGACGTGCCGTTGCGCTACCGTAGATTCAATGCGACAGAACGACGCGAAAGAATCGAACGCGTGATCGATATCGTCGGCCTGGGCACGCGCATGCAGCACCTTCCTTCGCAGCTGTCCGGCGGTCAGCAGCAGCGTGTCGCAATCGCCCGGGCGTTGGCCGGCGAGCCACGTTTTCTTCTTGCGGACGAACCGACCGGCAATCTCGACTCGCATATGGCTTCGAGCGTCATGGACCTGCTCACGGAGATCAACGAAAACGGGACGACGATCATCATCGTGACGCACGAACCGAGTCTCGCCGAACGTGCCAGGCGAAACATTCATGTCCGCGACGGCCGGGTCAGTACCAGTGAACCGGACCTCCACCTTGCGACCGCGGCAACTGCATAATCATCCGATCGGAGAAATTCAATGTTTCGTTACTATTTGAAGCTCGCCGTGCTGAGCATACGCGGTAACCCGATCCTGAGCGGCCTGATGATTGCGGCGATTGCTGTCGGCATTGGTGCCTGCATGACGATCGTCGATATCGAATACGTCATGAGCAGTGATCCCATTCCCCAACGATCCGACATGCTATTTCATGTGCGGCTTGATAGCTGGAGCCCCGACGAACCCTTATGGAAGCCCGGCGAACCACCCGATCAGGTGACGTATCTGGACGGTACTGCTTTATTGAAAGCCGGCAAAGCGCGCCGGCAAGTGCTGAGTTACCGCGTCGGCCGGGTTCTGCAGCCGCAGGGCGAAGACCAGATGCCGTTCGACGTCAATTCGCGCGTGACAACGGCGGATTTTTTCCCGATGTTCGACGTACCGTTCAAATTCGGCAGCGGCTGGGACAAGAGCGCCGACAATACACTTGAGCAGGTTATTGTGCTGAGCCGTGAAATGAATGACCGGGTTTTCGGTGGCGAAGATTCGGTCGGTCGCACGGTGATATTGAATGGAGACGCGTTTGCGGTAATCGGTGTTCTCGACGACTGGGCGCCCATCCCGAAATTTTATGACGTAACGACCGGTGCATTTGGTGACCCGGGAGATGTCTATTTCCCATTCAGCATCAGCATATCGAAAGAACTTTCAGGGCGTGGTAACACCAGCTGTTGGAAGCCGGTGGGTGAAGGAGGTTATTCGGCATTTCTGAATTCCGAGTGCGTCTGGATGCAATTCTGGGTCGAACTTCATGGAGAAGAAGAGAGGGTGGAGTATCTCGCGTTTCTTGACGCATATGTGGAATCACAGAAACTCCTGGGCCGTTTTCCACGCCCCCTGGATAATCGGCTGGACAGTGTCATGGATTGGATGGAGAACCAGGAAGTGGTCGCAAAGGACGTAAATGTGCTTCTTGGACTGGCAGTGTTATTCCTCGTCGTCTGTCTGCTGAATACGATCGGTCTGCTTCTGGCCAAAGTATTGCGGCGGTCCGGTGATATCGGTCTGCGCCGGGCGCTCGGCGCGTCGAAAAAGGCGGTTTTTCTACAGTACATCGTCGAGGCTGGTCTGATCGGCCTGGCAGGCGGCGTGCTTGGAGTCGGCATGACCTGGCTTGGCTTGCGCGGGATCGAGGTTCTTTACAGCGAATTGAACTTCATCAGCAATGTCGTAAAGATGGACTGGATCATGATTCTGACTGCGGTCCTACTCGCAATCCTCTCGGCGCTGGGTGCGGCGCTTTATCCAACGTGGCGCGCTTGCCGGATACATCCTGCCAGCCAGCTCAAGACAATTTAACGATTCGAATCGGAGAAAGCTTCATGGAAATCGGACCCATATTCCGGGCATTAATGCGAGGCAAAACCAGTGTTCTACTCATAGCGCTGCAGATTGCAGTCACGATGGCGATCATGGCAAACGCGATCGCCATCATTCAGGAGCGCTCGCGGTTGATGGACAGGCCGAGCGGTGTCGACGAGGACAATATTTTTTATCTTACGAGTACAGGCTTCTCGGCAGACTTCGACGCGCGCTCTGCCATTACCGAGGATCTGGATGCAATCCGCAACACGCCCGGTGTCGTTGATGCCATTTCGACCAATACCGTGCCATTGCAGGGCGGGGGCTGGTCGTCAGACATTCGCGTGGAACCCGGCAGAGATAACGAGGCAGCCGATTTCGCGATTTATTTCTCCGATGAACACGGCATCGATACCTTTGGTGTCGACTTAATTGCAGGTAGAAACTTCCTGCCTGGCGACGTTTATTGGCAGGACTTCGACGTAGATCGCTGGGCCGGTGCCGGCATGATCACCCGGGCCGGAGCGGAGACATTGTTTCCCGATGATCCGGACAGTGCGCTCGGCAAGACCGTCTACATCAATGATGATGTTCCCATCACGATCGTAGCCATCATCGACGTAATGCAGGCTGCGTGGAAGAGTTGGAGCGGTGTTGAACGGTCCATGATCGTACCGCAAATAAGGCCCGAAAACTCAACACGCTACGTGATCAGAACTGAACCAGGTCGTCGTGATGAGTTAATGCCGGCGATTGAGGATATGCTCGCCAATGCCAACAAAGGTCGGATCATCCAGTGGATGAGGTCGATGACCGACGTGAGAAAGCGGAGTTATGCTGGCGACGCGGCGATGATCAAGCTGCTCATATTCATCGTTAGCGTACTAACGGCGATAACGAGCTTAGGGATCGTCGGCCTTGCGAGTTTCAGCGTAACCAGGCGCAGGAAACAAATCGGTACGAGGCGCGCTCTGGGTGCGACGCGGCCGGCGATACTCCGCTATTTCATGCTGGAGAATTTCATGATCAGTAGCGTCGGCGTCGTCGCCGGCGCAATACTGGCTGTCGCTCTGAACATCTGGATGGTGCAAATATTCGATTTGACGCGGATTGCATGGTACATCATTCCGGCCGCC
>Ga0255052_10000540_pt1 | contig 30291 bp, 25 predicted proteins | sample JV7_2_21_MG_FD_188632 | JGI IMG/M metagenome (GOLD analysis project Ga0255052, IMG submission 188632) | Seawater microbial communities from Jervis Inlet, British Columbia, Canada - JV7_2_21 | ecosystem: Environmental > Aquatic > Marine > Inlet | place: Canada: British Columbia | collected...
CGAAATCGTGTTGATTTCGTCGAACCTGACGATGGGGTATTTATTGTCCGCCGGGGTTCGATTAGTGGAAAGCGGGAGCTAGCCCGCGCTCCATTGGCGGCCGCCGAACAGTCTGACGTTGAAATTCCTGCCGGTGCGAAAGAAACCGTGTTGCTTCTACCGGCCGACAAAGTGCTGGTCAGATCGATGACTTTGCCGCTCGCAGCCGAAGAGAATTTACGGGAAGTGTTGTCATTCGAGATGGACCGCCAGACACCCTTTTCCGCTGATCAGGTTTACTATGAATGTATCGTCACCAATCGGAATACCGATCGGAAAACATTGTCGGTCGAACTGGTGCTTGCACCACGAGAGATCGTGGATGCGTTGCTCAACGATCTGGCAGCCTCTGGATTAAGTGCCGATATTATCTCAACGCGGGATAGCAGCGGCACGGCGATGCTGCCAATCAATTTGTTGTCGCGACAAAAACGCAGCAACAGTAACAAGGTCGTCGATCGCCTGAATGCCACCCTCGCCGCAGCGACTATTATCCTGTTTATCACCGCGATCTCACTGCCACTGTTGCACAAGCGACAGATACTACGTGAGCTTGAACCACAGCTCATCGAAGCTGGGGCCCAAAGCGAGAGCGCAAATGAATTACGCCAGCAAGTGGAAAGACTGGTAGCGGGGTCAGGGTACCTTGTCAGGAGAAAGCAAACCGGAATATCGATCCTGCAATCCATCGACGAGATGACTCGCGTCCTTCCCGATAACACCTCGATCAGCCGGTTGGACATCAGTAATTCGGAGGTCCAGCTGCAGGGGCAGTCGTCGTCTTCGGCGACTTTGATTTCGCTTCTCGAAAGCTCGCCTGTTTTGAAGAACGTTCGGTTCCGGTCCCCGGTGATTCAGATACCAAGCACGGACGAAGAGCGATTTCATATCTCGGCCGAGATTGAACAGGAGGAATCGAAGTGATTGAGCAACTATCGAAGGCAGATCAGCGGCGGCTGGCTGTAGCGCTTCTGGCAGTGTTTTTCGCTGCTGTGTTGCTTGTCACGGTGTTGCCTGTTTGGTCGGCTAACGCGACTTACCAGAATCGTATCGACGATATTCAAGAGCAGTTGCAGGAGCTGCGCGCTAATGCCGCGGCAGACGAGAACCTCCGCCCACGTTTTGAACAGCTCAGAAAATCGCAGATGTCAGATGGCCATTACCTGAAAAGCGGTACTGAGGCCGTCGCGGCAGCAGAGTTGCAACGTATCGTGAAGCGCATTACAGCAAACAATGGTACGCAGATCCTTAGTACACAGATTCTCCCACACAGCCAAGAGGAAGATTTCGTCCGCGTCGCTCTTAAAGTGCGGATGCGAGGCACGCTGACGGGAATCGTCGGGTCGATCTACGATATTGAATCAAGTCTCACATTTTTGTTCATGGACAAGGTATCGATTCGCAACAGCGCCAGACGGCGCTCGGTCAGGCAGCGTACCAGTAATCAGTTTGATACGAATTTTGATCTGATCGCGTATATGCCGGAAGAACGAAATGAGAATTAAAACCGGCAATTTACGGTTCATTGAAACCGGCAATTTGCGGTTTATTGAAACCGGAAATTTGCGGTTTATTGAAACTGGAAATTCTCAGACACGATTATTGTTGTCACTGTGCGGTCTGCTGATATTTATCATCGCGGTGGAGTGGTTTCTTCCGGTTCGAGCCGATGCGATTGACGAATTGAGGGCCGATTCAGCCAACGTTGAGTTGCCGACATTGACCTCTTCAACGTATGTGCATCCACACATTGATAAATTCGCAGCAATTCTGGAACGGCCGGTTTTCTTCAAGGATCGCAAATTACCACCGAAACCGGCCGCCGAGCCTGTCGCTCCTCGGGCGCCAATTCGACTGAAACTCGAGGGTGTCGCAATCGTTGCTGAAGCGAGGATCGCAGTGCTGCGCGATCTGGCCGACAACCAACTGGTGCAACTCGCGGAGGGCATGTCGCATAATGGCTGGACGCTTGAAACCGTCGCCGCCGACGGCGCGATCTTCAGGCGCGGTGAACAGGTTTCCGAACTTTCGCTGGAACTGGCCACCGGCGGACGCAGGCAAAAATAAGTGCGCTATTGGGTGAGCGCAGAACCTAATGAAACCGTTTGCTATCGGAATAGCTGCCAGGCACTGGCAAGACCGGCCTGACCTCTTCTGACAGAGACAGGTGGTATAGCAGGTTCGCAGTGATTTCTGCGCCATCCAGATTGAAGTTGGGGTCTGCGGGTTCAAATTTGATGAGCTGATGAATGCCGCTTGCCATCGACGCTCCGTTCAGGTGGTGCGACATCAACATGCGGCCAACACCCCAGTGAACCAGTCTTTGCGCACGATCAAGCTGCTCCGATTCGTCGCTGTTGCCCCCAGGTACGAGCAAAGCAGAAATCCTGGTAGCAATCACATCAATGGCGGTATTGTAGCCACAGTGGCACACAGCCCAGCGAACTCTTGCGAGTTCGGCACCAAGATCCGGCACTGATCGCTTTAGCGTCAGGGCTGGCAATCTTTCGGCGGCATTCTGCAGGTCCTGCCACTCGTCCTGCGGCAGGGACGGACCGGCGACAATCGTCATCGGTAGTTCGTCCGCTTCCCACAAGAGGCGATGCGCTTCAACAGCCGCACGATATAGCCGACCACCGGCGCTGCCACTACCCGCCGACACCAAAATACGCTCTTCCCTTCGATCAGCGGCTGGCATATTTTGCCGGTCCCGCAACACAAAGCCAGTGTGATAAACAGGAGTGGTCGTGGCATTGCGTGGTTGAAAGAACTCCTCCAAACGAGCGAAGTTAGGATCGGAATGCACAAGCACGGCATCGAAGTGCTTATCTAGCAGAGACGCAATCCTGTCGTCGTCGCTCTCATTATCACGCTGCCCCCCCGATACTATGTCGGTGACACTGCAGATTATGATCGGGCGGGACGAAACTCCATGGCTGGCCTTTTCGATCATCGGCATCAGCTCGCCGTCGAGTTTTCTGCTGCCAAGCGGAAAAGCCTCGATGAGAATGACACGTGGATTGCACTGCGAGTATTTCTCGAGAATCATCTCCCGGCGCAGCGCAATATCATTTTGGATGGTTGGCGATTCATCAATAACGATGTCGCTACTATCAATATCCAGGCTGAGCGGAGGCAACTGCACGAAATCGATATCAGGTGACATGGTCATGTCGGGCGTCGGAGCTCCACCATTCAACATCACGACGCGGAAGCGGTCGACCAGTCGATTGGCGATCGTAACTGCCCGCACAGCTCCCCCCATTCCGCGGCTGTGTTGGCAGTAATACAGCAATACCGGCTTATCCATTATTATCGCTCATCTTATCGCTCGCTCGCGGCGGACCTCTCTATGCGGCCCGCCGCTATTGTTGCTGCAACCATCGCCGATACGAAATGTTCACGTCACTCCACTTGAATTTGCACTTCTTCCGCAATAAAGGTTACCGGCGGCAGGGCAAGTGAGCCTGTTACCGTCGCACTCTGCCCTTTTGCTTTTATCAGGCTGCCGTCTCCCACACGGGGCCAAAATCCGAAATCGGGATCATCAGGGTTCGTAATGATGGATCCGTCATCATTCTCGAAAACCGTGAACCCGTCCGTCACGACCCTCACACCGAGGACGTCCAGCATCGGTTTATTGGCACCACCAGGCTCGACAAAGCCCTGGAGAATAGTCTCGGTATCGGGATCGTCACGCTCCACGAGTACCGCGAATACGCCGCCACTGCCGTCTTCCTGGCCGCGAACTTCGAGGTAATCTCCCATTGCGAGATCTTTGATGTTGAAAATCTCGATGGGCGCGGAACCGTCCTTGTCTTCGAATCGAGTCCGGTTGTCGACATCGAACGTGATGCCCAGCAGTACAACAGAAACCGCGTTACCGTCGCCATCCACGTTAACGGGCTCCTCCATCAAAGCGGTAACCCGGACGGCATTTCCGAGACGAATATCCACACTGGTCGCTACGACTACGCCGTTCTCAAGCTGGCCTTTGACTTCGACTTTCACGTTCAAGGCGAGCGTCCCGCCAGCCACGCCTTCCGTGGTTACGGTGCATCCAGCATCACAGACCACCGCCTGGTGAGATACCTCAAAATTCTGTTGATCCGTGAGATCGGTAATGAAACCCTCTATCTCCATGTGATCGCCGTCATCACCGTTCAGCCGGTCACCTTTGAACTCAACCCGGGTCGCGATCAATTCATCATTGGTTCCAAGTATTTGCTCGCCCTTGACCTCGACCAGATCGCCCACGGCTATATCACGGCCGCCCGGGAAATTGTCGAAAGTGGCGCTGCGTGTTGCGACATCGACAACCAGGCTGTTGATCATGAAACTCGTTCCCGGGGTGAGCGGTGCCGCGACGATGCCGGTGACCTCGAACAGATCGCCCACCTGCAAGGTTTTGAGTTCGATGCGGGTCGCGGTGATGCCACCATCCGAATGCTCCATCCCGGAGACCTCGACGATATCGCCGTCACTCAGGCCATCAATAGACGCTGGACTGATACTGTCGTCAAACGAGGTATTGAAGTTGAAATGCACCGTCTGGCCCAGCACGACGAAAGTGCCGGCGGTTCGGTCCAATGGGTCAATGCTGATGCTGCCAGCTTCGATCGGACCCTCGACGTTGTCGTCGAATTCAACCGATTCAGCTACGCCATTGGATACATTGTCGTCATCGATTGTTCCTCTAACGAGGACGATATCGCCGACGGCAAGATCGTCCTGCGAAACGTCAGTATCGCCATCGATCGTGAATGTAGCAGTCGAAGTGTCGTACTCGACGCCATTCACGATGATGCTGCCGAAACCGCTAATGGTACCGATGGAAACGAATGCTCCAGTTCCGGTAATGCCGCCGACCGGGCCGCCACCGCCCCCTGGGTTGGCCGGGGGAGCGCCGCCGCCACCGCCGCATGCGCTGATGGAAGCAGCAATTGTTGCAATCAGCCAACTGGCTCTGAGCTTTTGAGAGATCATTTTCGGTTCCTCGTTTGAATTTCGTCATGAATAAGGTAAATGCCAACACCGAGCCGAGCTTCGCGGCTGCTGGTGCTCTTTGATTCGTCAATTTCGTGCTGCGACAGCCACGCATCCATTTCGTTCAGGAATTCCATGCCGCGGTCTTCCACGAGCTTCATGAATGTCTTGGCCGAACGGGCGGAGACATGGGCGTTATCCGCGAGACGCTCGAAGCGGGCCGGCGTCTTGCGAGCATCGTTCAGATTGTGGTCCAGAGTCTCTGCATGATCGTGCAAAGCGACGCCCATCTGGCGCACCATCTCGGGATCAAGCGTTGTATAAAGATAATCGCGCTTCAGCACTTTCAGGTCTCCGCTATCCATTTCTTCTACCAAACCGAGCCGGAGCATTTCCTTTTTGATCGCACTGTGCGGCAGGTCTCCAGCATAGCGTTTTAATAGACTGGACAGACTCGCCGAAGGGCCAGTTGCCGGTAGATCTTTTGGTTGGCCGCTGTCGTCCGTGAATTCCTCGTCAACGTGCCAGCCGGTCAGGATCTGTGAAAGTCGATTTCCCTGACGCTGCATGGGACTGTCATCCTCATCTAGAAGTCGGTCCCGTACGTGCGCAACTTCACGCCGGCTTAGTCCGGTCATCATGGCGACCCTGGAGTTGTTGGTCGGCCTCCCCTGAATCCCGTGTTCCTGTCTGGCAACGTTTACATACATATCTTTTGATACCTCGCTGAACTCGTCCCACGTGACTCCATGCCGCAAGAGAAAGCGAACGATGGGTCTCATGAAGTGGCGACAACCACTCAAAATCTGATCTTTCCGCACTGCCTCTAATGCCAAGAAGCCATATATGTGGGCGAGATTAGCACATATATAATAGATTGCAACAGCTTGCTGCCCGTCCCGATGGATCGTTGCATCATGGAAGCGCTAATCCCCGGTATGTGTTTGTTTCGACAGAAAATTGCCGGTGGCAATGAAGTCCGCCCATCGTCCGGACATAATCCGGAATAGCCGGCGAGCAGCCGATGCGACGATCAGATCAGGAACTTAAATGTACCAGGCTCGAATTCATGCCTGCCAGATGGTCCAGGTTCCTATTAGAACGAAACCCAGGCCGGCGGCATAGGACAGGTACTTTGGATCAACGTATTGTGAGATTAGCGAGTCACTGACGACAGCTATCCCGGTCGCCAGCATTAGCGCGAACGATGCGCCGACGAATATCGTCGCAAGGCTTGCCGATTCCCTGGTGGACAAGAGTAGTGTTGCCAACTGAGTTTTATCGCCGAGCTCGGCCAGAAACACGGTACCGAACACTGTTGCCAGCAATTTCATATCCATTTTTGAAATCATCCACATTTGTCTTGAGCCCTTCAGGCAAGGACCAGGTCTCAGCTCCCTTGCTACTGAATGTATTGGATGCAAGCGTTGTAAGCGGCCATGACAATGTATTTTTAGTATCCCCGCGCATTCTACAGCGGCTCGGACTGATGGTAGCGTCATGTCGCTGGAATGCTTTCTCCCCGTTTGTTGACGATTGGACGACCATCAGAATGTGGTTCCCCGATTGTCATTCCTGCACGCAGGGTCTAGTCTCATAAGTGGCGCATCACGCCCACTCTTGCAGCTTCCTTAAGCGGTGACACGATGAAAGGCTACAAATATACATTTATCATTTCCATCGTGGCTGCATTGTATTGGGTCGCCGAAGCGTTGTTACACGAGTTTATCTTCAAGGATCCTGACTCCGCGTTCTTTCCTACTAACATTAACGAATTGTGGATGAGATCAGCTATCGTTGTGTTGATGATATTGTTCGGCGTCTATATCGATATCCAGACCCGGAAATTGCTTGCCAAGGAGGAGGAAAAGCGTGAGGTTTTTTTCGCGACGGTAAGTTCCACACAACATATATTGAACAACCTGCTGAATCAGCTGCAAATCGCACTGGTAAATGCAAATGGGACTAGTGCACTGGATGATGAAACCAGAAAGCTGTTGAAGCAGGCATTGGTCGAAAGTAAGGAACAGGTCATGCGATTGAGTTCGGTGACCGAACTGGACCGGGCTTCAATCAGAAAGTCCATAGAAACGTAGTGCGATTTCACTTTTGCGGACCATTCAGGGATGTGGTTCGGGCAATGAGGACAAGATTCTTGCGTCAATAAAGCACTAATATTCTTTGCACTTGAAAAGGTCCCTGACGGGAACTTTTCTAATTGCTGGTCGCAGGCTGCATGAGCACGCCGCCGATTTCGACATGTCTGAAGCGCGGATCCACGATCTCAATTTTTCCTTCCATGATCTTGTCCTTAGTGGCTTCGCCGCCGTATCTCCATCCCGGATTGCTAAGAAAACCGTTCTTCCAACCATCGTCTGTCAGATAGAATAACTGTGATCGTGCGATCCTATTTCCCTGTAGATTGAATAACAGGTACTCACTCTGATTGTCGGCATCCAGGTCGAGCTGAATCATTACGTATTCGCCCTGATCGCCTCCGTAGTATTGCTTGGCGATAAAGTTGTGCAGGCTTTCCGGCACTTCAAAGGGCTCCGGTCTGTAAGTCATGTTCGCCCACATATCATCGTTGTCGCGCATTCTTTGCGCCTGCCACTTGTTGACGGGATTCGTAATCAGCTCGCGCAGGTCCAGGTCCGAATCCCCAACCTGCTCTTTCATGTCTTCCATTGCCAGGTATCCGGGCCGCGCGAGATTCTGTTTTGTGTACCAGAAGTCGAATTCTCTGAGCTCTATTTCCCCCGACTCGACGCGGTGCCGCTGGCTCGAAAGGGATATCTTCCGAAAATCGAGAACCGGGCTGTTGGCGAGCAGCATGAGGGCCAGCACCACGAGGCCCATTCCCGAATTGACACGTGCCAGGTCGCTGGTCCACTCGGTTCGCCGCCGAACGATGCCAACTACATAACCGACTGCGATCAACGTGAGAATCAGCCAGACGACGAATGCCCAGCAGCGTTCAACCGACCAGCCGTACTGGTTCAGGCGCAGTACCAGACCATAGAGACTGAGCGCCGAAACAATTGGCATGACGCAGAGTCCCGAGAAAATCAGGCGATGAATGATGGGCGGGTACGGATTGGTTTCGCGGCCATCCTGATACACGGCGTTCGTGAAGAACAGCATGACCGCCAGCAACCAGAGCAGCAATGCAGTGCCTCTGCCGGTCGACCAAAGCACGTCCAGGCCGACAATCGGCAGAGCTGCAAGGAAAATTACCGCGACCGCGACGATCAAAGGCAACAAGAGTTTGATCAGCCCGTGCAAGAGCTTTGTGATGTTGTCGATGACCCGCGTGAGATTACGAAAGATGATGACGCCCAGGCCGAGGGCAAATCCGAGCACGGGAAAGATGAACCAGTCCTCGCGGAACAGATCGCGAAAGAAATCGATCTTGATGACCCTGAACAATTCTCCCCAGAGCAACAGGATCAGCCAGAAGATCAAAACAAAAATTGCCGAAAGCGCGGTGACGAGGAAGTTGCGCCAGGAATTGGTAAAGAGAACCTGATAAGTCAGCGGCACCCGATCCGCACGTTGCTGCAAATACATCAGTGCCTTGAAACAGGCGAGCGTGATACTGCAGGTGAATGCGAACGACAGACCCCACAACGGGAACTCGCCGAAGGGCTTTGCCTGCCAGCCAGTGTATATCGCCAGCAGTGCAAGAACGCCGGCAAACAAGGCGACGAGTTGGACGACACGTTTCTCGTTGCCGCGACTCAGAGAAAGCAAGAGAAGTAATGGCACTGCGATGGCCAGGGTCCACAGCGGATATGACCAGAGCGGCGACTCACTTGGCCAGAAGTTAGCGTCGAAAGCGCGATACAAGGAGAACAGCAGAATGCCCTGCACGACGGCTATGACGAGCATTGCGGCTCGGGGCAGTGAAGACGAATCGTTCATGACCGGTAAACAATACTAAAAAAGGGGGCCGGCGGCCCCCTTTTGATTCGATCCAGGCTCTAACGTCGAGCCCCGATAATTTACCTAGAAATCCCAGGTTAGCTGGAGGAAATACTCCCTCGGGCGAGCATATGCGATTTCGGCATAACCGCTGCCCGTGGTCAGAGACGAGTTGCCTCCCGTCGAGTGGAGCTCATCCGTCAGATTCGTGACTGCCGCACGAATTCGCCAGGGACCTTCGTCAGGCCCAATTGCGATCGCAGCGTTAACGAGCGAGTACTCCGAATTCACGGCAATCTCTTGCGTATTATTCGCATCCCAGAAAGAATCTTCCTGATAGAAGAAATCTACCCGTGGAGCGATCGACCAGCCGTTTCCGAGCATTGCCGTATAGCCAACGCCTAAGCTCAATTGCAATTCGGGCGAATACGGCAGTTTATTGCCCACTTCTACACCGATTCCCGTCCCGGCGATCAGGCGAAGGCTGTCGATACTCGTATCGAGCGTCCCGACTCCGGCTTCGATATTCCAGTTCTCCGTGGGTAGAAAAGTCATTTCCAGCTCGAAGCCGTCGATACTGGCCTCACCGGCATTGGCAAGGTACGGCGCAACTCCGGAACGATACACGAACTGCAGATCATCATAATCTGTACTGAAGTACGCGCCATTCAGACGCAGTGTATTGCCCGCCAGGTCCAGTTTGAAACCTACTTCATAGGTAGTGGCCTCTTCCGGTCCGAACGAGTGGACACCCTGGTCGAACGCAGCTACTGCTGCGAGGGCATTGTTGTAAGGGGGCGTACCTGGTACCAGACCCAGATCTGCGAAACAGGGATCAATTACCTGGCAGGTGTTGAAGTGGCTGTTCCAGCCGCCACCCTTGAAGGCCTCAGAGTAGCTAACGTAGGCCATCGCCTGCTCATTGAACCGATAAGCCGCCGATGCGTGCAGGGACGTGTTGGTAAATGTAGCTTCATAAAGCTGCACCGGAAGGTACTTTGCGTCCGGAACGGCATAGTTAAACTGATCCGGGATCGAGCCTTTGGTGTCTTCCGTATACCGGCCACCCACAGTGAGTGCCAGATTTTCCGTGGCATCGAAAGTCCACTGTGTAAATAAAGCCCAGCCGTCGTTGTCGGTAATATTGTTATCGCTGTCTTCTTGCACGCCTGGTGCTGGATCATTTAACTGAACGTAAACGATATCCTTGACCTCTTCCGAGAAAAAATAAGCCCCCGCCACTCCATTGACTGAATCCGAAGAGAACAGAAGTTGCAATTCCTGGCTGAACTGGTCGCCGTCACTGTCATAGTCTGTATGCAGAATCGGTAACGGCGTATTGTCCGCATCGCGAATGCCTTCCCACTCGAGCGATCGCGACGCAGTAATCGATTTGAGACTAACGGACTCGGTGACGTCCCAGGTCAGGTGCAGGGAAGCGCCCCAGTTCGTCAGAATGCTCTCGATCGGATAGTCGCCGTTATTGAAGTACGGTCCCTTGTTTTGGAAATCATTAGAGCAACGTTCGTCATCGATCATCGGTACCGGTATTCCGGGCGGCGGAAACGTAGCGCCAGGGCAGCCCGCATCCCGACTGGCTATGATCTGAAATATTGCTGATTCGGTGCTGGCCGCAAATACGAACGGGTTGCCGTTCTCATCGGCTTCGGTGTAATCGAACTGAATTTTGGCGCGAAAATTATCACTCGGTTCGAATACCAGTTTGCCGGTTGCCGTCCAGACACTGGTGTCACCAAGGTCTTCTCCTGTCTGCAGTCGAGTTACATACCCATCCTGTTCGCGGGCGCCGAAGCTGAAGCGACTTTTGACGGTGTCGGAGAATGGTGCGTCGAACGCAACAAATAGATCCATAAGACTGTCAGATCCGAATCCGGCACGAACCGTGCCACCGAACTCATCGCCCGGCTCCACGGTCGTCAGCAGGATGGCGCCGCCGACACTGTTCTTTCCGAACAGAGTGCCCTGTGGGCCACGCAGGATCTGCACCGTATCGATATCCCGTAAGCCCATGGTGCCGCCAACTGACTGGCCCATATAAACGTCGTCGAGATACAGACCCACGCCAGGATCGACAGTAGAGGTCGGGTCCGTCTGGCCAACTCCGCGAATGAATATGTTCGAGGAGTTGTTGTTACCAGCCAGCGTTGTGTCGTTGGTGAAACTGAGATTTGGCGTGATCTGGTCCAGTTCCTCCGTAGTCACGATCATTCTTTCCCGCAGACTGTCTGCCGTGAATGCACTGATCGAAATCGGCGTGTCCTGCATACGCTCTTCGATGCGTCTGGCTGTCACGACAATTTCCTCGAGTTCACCGGCAGTGGAATCCGTCTGCGCCCGGGAATTCTCAGGCATGCCAATTGTCGAGGACAAGGCCACGGCCAGGATCGAAAGCAGATATTTCTTGGTATTCATGTCACTCCCCCATAAAGCTTTATAGCAAACCGCCAGTGGCCTGCGTGGCTCCAAAATCAGGCGCACACCCCATCTCAAGCGGTCGAACTAGTGGACTGTACGTCGGAACGTGCAGGTTCAGCTATCTGCACTTTCCGAAATGCAATCGTTTGCGTTAGATTTATTCTAATTCAGGAAATTTGCCGAAGAGTATGAAATTCGTTTGCACAAACAGCGAATTACGTTTCTACGGCCGTGAAACGGCCTGGTTATGCCGAATTTACGACTGACTCGTCATCTGACCGGCGACCGAGTAGAAATCGTGCCAGTCCGAGTCGGCGCCCTCGTAATAACGCTTGATTCTGACGTCGACGAGATAGGGGCGGCCATCCTGTATTGTCTTCTTGCAGCGCGCCAATGCCGCCGCAAGTTTCCCCGGATCACTGACGGTCTCGCCTTCTATGTCGTATGCGCCGGCCATCTTGACGTAGTCGATGTCGGGATGCCGCAGACTGCAGCCGATAAAGTGACCGGTCTCCCGCATCCTGCCGTTGTAGCGGACCGAGTTGGCCCGGTTGGCCTGGAAGTCACCGTTATTGAATATCACTATGCCAATCGGAACTTCGTATCGCGATGCTGACCAAAGCGCCTGGCTGCCAAAGTTGAAACAGCCGTCGGCCGTAAGACACCAGACTTCCTTTTGCGGATTTCCGATCTTCGTTCCAATAGCCGCGGCGACGCCCCAGCCGAGTACGCCCGAGCCCGTGTAATACTGCCTGCGTCGCTCCGACGGCGGCTTGGTATGGTCGAACGTCAGATATTTTCTCGGGTATCCATCCGACGTAATGAGTTCCGACACGACTTCGGCGTTCGGTGCGATGACTTTGTCCAGCTCTATCATTAGGCGCGACGTTGCGATCGGAGTGTCATTCCATTCCGCTTTGGCGGTCTCGTCGAATTTCTGCCGTTGTTTGCTTGTGTAATCGTGCAGCCAGCGAGTCCGCTCGCGAATCGCCGATGTGTTCAGATCACGTTTACGCAGCTCTTCGAGAACCAATCCGCTTGTCGCCTTGATGCTCGCGATTGTCGCAATATCGACCGGATAGTTTCGGCCAACCTGAGTGTCCGAAAGGCTCGTATGAATAACCGTCGCATCGCGTCGTATTATCGGTTCCGATGGTCGCGCAAACGTCTTGAACATTTGTGCACCGACACTCCAGATGCAATCGATGTCCGGCAAAATCGATTGATCGTCCAGTACCTCTCCGACGAAATTGGGATGAGTCGTCGGAAATACCGCCGGAATTTTCACAGAGAACATGACCATGGCGCCGATCGCCTCCGCGATCGCTGCAATCTCCTCACTGACTTCGTGTTTGACGCATTCCCTGCCGAGAAACAAGGTCGGCCTGTTCGCACTCAGCAACGCGTCGGCGATTTGCTCGACGTGACCATCCGGTGGCAAGACGTCACCGTCCACTTTTGAACGCGATCGAGGAATGATTTCCGCGGATTGAACATTCTGTTCCCACAGGTCCTTTGAAAAGGTAACGAATGTCGGGCCGCCCGGAGGGGCTTCCGCTAGCAGAAATGCGCGACGCAGTACCTCGGGAATTGTTTCGGGACTCATGACATCCCAGGTCCACTGTGCATAGTCGCGCGGCATTTCTGCCAGATTAGGAGATTCTAGAAAGCCATCATGCCCGCGAAAGTTTGTCGACTGGCGCCCTGCTGTCACGACAACCGGAATCCGGTCCCGGTAGCTACCGGCAAGTTGCCCAAGCGCATAGGCAACACCTGCAACCGAATGCAGCTGAACGATTGAGGTATCACCCGTAGAGCGGGAGTATCCGTCCGCCATCGCCATAACCGCATTCTCATGCAGGCCGGTCGTATACTTGAGACTCGGCCGATCAACGAGAGCATCGAGAAAGCCGACTTCCTCGGAACCGGCAAGTCCGAACACATACGGAACGTCCCATTCGACAAGAAATTCCGCCATGGCATCGCCGCCGGTCACATTGCGAATCACACGTCCCTGCTCCGGTTTATCTGCGCCTTGTGGCAGCGGTTTTTGCTCCGTGGCTGCGAGGCTGTTGGCCATAGCGCTCGCACCGGCGAGCGAGACACCTGCCTTGACCATTCGGCTGATGAAACTCCTTCGCCCAATTTTCCCGTCAAGCAGGTTTTTTGATAATTCGTACATGATTTCTGCCGCTATTTAAAATGGATGGTACTTTTATATGGTCCGCCTCGACGATCATAAGTGCAACCGCCTTCCCTGCCACAAGCTGGAGTGTCTGATAATGAAACCCGAGTTCGATGCAACTGTGATCACCCGGCTGGAGGAGGCAGGCGCAGTACTGCCTGGCAAACTGAATCTGACCGAAGGCACGATGGCCGGATACCATCCCGACTTCGACATACCGGTCAATCCCTGGGGCGACCATCTCTGGGCCGGTGCTTCATCGAGCGGATCGGGCGTCGCGACCGCCGCCGGCCTGTGCTTCGGATCGCTTGGCACCGATACCGGTGGATCGATCAGATTTCCGTCGATCTAGAACCTCATCACCATGTCCTGGGACAGGAGCCAGACGTTGGCACCGGCCATCAGAACTATAAAGACAAGCATGGGTAGCAGTTGCACGCCTTTGATGCTTCCATTATTTGGAAGTATGTTCGCCGACCTGTAACGCAGGATATTCACTGCCAGCCATATACCCATGACCATGAGACCGGCTTGCATGGTGAAAAGAAACTCTTCAGGGACCCTGGTCGCCATTTGCGCGTGACGCGCCATCCCTGTAGCGGGCTCGATGCCAGTGCCCAGGGGATTGAAGAACAAGTCGATGATGCCACCGCCTTCTCTCGCAAGATGATTAAGGTTGTGCGCGAGGTGATAGGTAAAAGCGATCGGCAGAGTCGAAAAAGGCAGCGCGATGAACAGGCGCTTGAAACTTATGCGGGAACTCACAAGGAACATCGTCACCGCAATCGCGATGGCGTAGACGATTACCGGGACAGCGAACCCGGCAACCATTCCAATCGTAAAACTCCATACCACTTTGCCTGTTTCGCCGACTGCTCTGGCTATCCAGATCACCAGGTCTGTCCAGCCAGGCAACATCGTGACTCCATGAAACGTGGTAATGCCGAGAAGAATCAACATGAACCAGGTTCCGTCCGAACTTGGCCGCGCATCGGTCGTCGCCTCGCTACCCATCGTTCGGAGGCGCCAGCTCACGTTCTTGTGAGGACAACTAAGAACGCAATTGCCGCAGGAGATGCAAAACGTATTCTGCGAGAATTTGCCGATTGTCAGCTTGGTCGGGCAGGGTTCATAGTTTTCTGAACCCCGATAACACTCGAGCGTCGTGCAGCTTGCGCAGGTTTCCTGTTCCTTGGGGCGCAAGGCGATGGGCGCAAGCCGGGAATAGTATCCGAGCGTGCGACCCACAGGGCAGGCATACCGACAAAAGGCCTTGCGCTCGAACAATACGAGAAATATCAGGGATAGGCTGAGCATGAACATCGCCATCAGGGCCGTTGCCTTGGGTATGGACGTGACGCCGACTCCCAGCTCCAGCCAGGTCAGGCCGATGAACATCAACAATGCCAGCCAGACACTTCGCAAATATTTTGGCACTTTCCTGTTCAGACCGGGATGTGGAAACGCGCGCCGCCAGAACTTTCTGCGAACCAGCCAGGAACTGAGCGTGTCCCAGGGACAGATCGCACACCATACCGATCCGAGAAAGAAAACCGATACGACGACCAGTGGCCACCACCAGTTCCACACCAAAACTGTCGCCAGATTGTTCTCCGGATATACCGTTCCATAGAAACCCGAGATGACGACGAGGACAAATGCAGAGACTGTAACAAGCTTGAGAATGAATAACGGAATCGGTGATGCACTCAGGATATCGATCAGTTGTCCGACGAGCGGCACGTTCGCCAGGTTCATAGACCCGGGCTCCTTCCTGGTGGGCGCATTCACGCCGATAGCCCAGCCGAGAATTGCTGTCGATAACACAATGATCAGCACGATCCAGCCCTTCGGCAGACCGGGATGATTCATGGTCATGCCGCCGTCACCATGACCTCCCATGCCGTGGCCGGCTGTGCCGGGAGCAACAGATTCCATCTCGCTCATATCGCGTTCTTGATGAACACTCGTATCAGGAGAAACAGTTACATCGGATTCTTTTTCGGCTTCGGCAAGTTCCGGGCTCACCTGCTCTGTTTCATCTTCCTCGGGCAAGACAGGTGCCGCGTCATGTGCATAGGCGCTTTGCGGATTAAACGATGCCAGCAACAGCACCACAAGAAAACAAATTACGGTTTTTACTACCTCGGCAGATGGGCGTTCTTGTAGAAGCACTATTCGTCTGTTCGTTTCTTCTTGGATCGTTCATGAATTCTAATTCCTAAAACGCTCAGAGGAACTACGAGCATTACTTGAGTAATTTCGGTTATTACCTAGATCGGGCGTAAGTTGAAAGGCGTAAGGTTCAAAAATATGAACGCACCGGATCGCAATTCCCTAAAACCTTACGCGGATTTACGCGAGTACCTCGAAGTACTCGAACAGCACGGAAAACTCAAGCGCATTACTCGCGAGGTCGACAAGGACTGGGAAATCTCCGCGGTCGGGCGGGTGAATTTTCAAAGCGTTCCGGAAGAGCAGCGTTGCGCATTGATGTTTGAGAGCGTGAAAGGTCACGATATCCCTGTCACCTTCGGTGTACTCGGCGGATCGCGCGAGATTTACGCGCTTGCAATGCGTGCTAACGGAGTCGATGACATCAATGACGCATGGACACGCGCGCTGCTGAATACGGTGCCACCTGAAGAGGTCGAGAGTGCCCCTGTGCATGAAAATGTCCACTTAGGCGAGGCTGCTGATCTCCTGAAGCTGCCGGTGCCGATCTGGACTGTCGAACACGATCCGGGGCCTTATTTGACGGCACCATTTGTATTTACCCGCGACCCCGACACGGGCGTGCAAAATGTCGGCACCTACCGCTGCCAGGTCAAGGAATCGCGAAAAATCGGCATGTTCATGGCCCACGTTCAGGATGGCCGCAAACATGTCCGCTTGCATGATGAGCGCGACATCAATACGCCGGTAGCTATCGTTTTGGGCGCTGATCCGGGCATAGGCATTTGCTCGGTCTCACGGATTCCCTACGGAACTGATGAACTTGCGGTCGCGGGCGCACTACGCGGCGCGCCCGTACCCACGGTTCAGGCGAAAACGGTTGATCTCAAGGTTCCCGCAAATGCGGAAATCGTCATTGAGGGTTTTATTCGCAAGAACGAGCTCGAATGGGAAGGCCCATTCGGTGAATACACCGGCTACATGGGTCCACATTCAGAGTCATTTGTTTTCGACGTCACCGCGATAACGCATCGGAACGACCCGATCTATCAGGCATTCCTTAGCCAGATGCCACCGAGTGAGTCGAGTACGATTCGGGGCTATGGCCGTGAAGCTGCAATACGCAGACATCTGCTGGACCTCAAGCTGCCTATCAAGGATGTTCATTTGCTGCATTCCGGTGGCGCCGCCGGATACCTCGCAATTTCCATCAGGAAAGAATATCCGGGCCAGGCACAACAAGTGATGTTCGGCGCATGGGCGGTCGATCCGACGCTCGGTAAGTACACGGTTATCGTCGACGATGACATCGATGTCCGCGACCCCTTCATGGTCAACTGGGCCTTGAGCTTCCGCAGCCAGCCTCACAAGGACACGCTAATCGCGGACGACATGCCCGCTGTGCGGCTCGATCCGTCCCAGGCAGCCGAGGATGTTCCGCAACTCGATGAAAGTCGCGTGACCTCGGGAAAGATCGGAATAGATGCGACGAAAAAGCACAAATTCCCGCCGATCGCTCTGCCACCGGAGGAGCACCTGCAACGCGTGCGCGCCCGGTGGTCAGACTACGGCTTCTAGCCTAGTCTGTAGAAAGATTTTCCTTGAGCCGGTCGAAAAGCGACTGGAACTGCCGGACTTCTTCGATACTGAATCCATCGGTCGCTGCGATATTCACGTCATGAGCGAGCGGCAGCAAGACGTCACGGGACCGGCGACCTTTGTCGGTCAGACAGATTCTCAGCTTGCGGCGATCGCTCACATCCCGTTCGCGAACGACGAAGCCGTCGTTCACCAGGCGGCGAATTGCGACCATGGTGGTCGGCGCCTTCATGCCTACCCTCGATGACAGCTCTGCCTGAGTAAGGCCGTCTTCGACCCACAATTCACGCAGGAAGAACCACTGGCCGACCAGTATCCCGTGCGGCCCGATCTCTGCCTCCAGCGCCTTGATGAATCTCCGGTTACAGTCGCGTAGCAGGTAACCAATGCTTCGTCCGGGCTTGAACTGAAATTCCTCACTAAGATCGTCGCCTGGCAAATTTGTATCTTTTTCAACCATTTAGAAAGCCTCGATAATTTCGGTTTACCCGTATTGACGATCTGTCCGTATAATAGTTAGATATCTAACTAAATCTGCCATATCTGCTCGCTGGCAGCAAGGAATTTGGGAGGCGTTGTGAAAAGACTGGTTATTGGTATGACGGGCGCTACTGGTGCAATCTTCGGCGTCCGGCTTCTGGAGGTGCTGGCTGATGCCGAGGTGGAGACTCACCTGGTAATGAGCAAGTGGTCTCAGAGAACGGTCGAGCACGAGACCGCGAGAAACCTCGACGAGATCTGTGCTCTTGCGACCGAGGTTCATGGGCCGGGCAACATGGGCGCGAAAATTTCTTCAGGCTCCTTTCACACGGACGGCATGGTCGTCGTCCCATGTTCCATGCGTACGGTTGCCGCTATTGCCCATGGCCAGGGGGACCATCTGGTTCACCGCGCTGCAGACGTGATTCTCAAAGAGCGTCGCAAACTGGTGCTGGTCGCCCGCGAAACACCACTGAATGACATCCATCTCGAAAACCTGCTGAAGCTGTCACGCATGGGCGTCAATATCCTTCCGCCAATGCCTGCCTTCTACAACTTGCCGGAGACTCTGGATGACATGATCAATCACATCGTCATGCGGATCCTCGATCAATTCGATATTCCGACTGACCTAATCAAACGCTGGGACGGGGAGATGCGCACAAACACAGCGAATGTCCATCCCGTCAAAGTAGAGAATTGTTGAACTCAAAAAGAACGAACAGGAGAACAAACATGGCCGCGATCTCACAGAAAGTAATTGCCACGCCCCGCGACATAACCAGCCTTCGCTCAACGATTGACTGGCTCCGCGCTAACGGCGATCTGATCGAAACAGAAAAAGAGGTTAATCCCGACCTCGAAATAACGGGACTGCAGAAACACCTGGATGGCGGGCCGCCAATCCTGTTCGAAAACGTGAAGGGAAAGCCACATGCGCGCGCTATCACTAATCTGTTCTCCGATATCAATGTAATCGACCGCATGTTCGGCTTCGAAGGCCCGCTGGACCGAACCCGCAAGATCGCAGCCGCATTCAACAATCCACTGGATACCGTTGAAGTCGCTCAGGACGAGGCGCCCTGTCAGGAACATGTCATTACTGATGATCTCGACGTCAACAAGTGGATCACGGCAATTCGACATACGGAACTCGAGAGTGAATTGACGATCGGTTCCGGTATTCGCTGCGTAGTCGGCGACTATTTTGACGGGGGTGCCGATCTCGGCTACAACCGCATGAATTTCCGCTGGGGCAATGTCGGCACGTTCCAGATCTCGCCCGGCTCGCATATGTGGCAGGTGATAACCAAGCATTACAAGGATGAAGAGCCGATCCCCATCACGATGTGCTTTGGCGTACCGCCCGCTTGCACGCTGCTCGCCGGCGCTGGATTCGACTACCTCATCCTGCCGAAAGGCTGTAACGAGATCGCCGTAGCCGGCGCGATTCAGGGCGAACCGGTCAAGCTGGTCAAGGCACGCACCGTCGATGCCTGGGCAATTGCCGAGTCGGAATACGTGCTGGAAGGTTACGTGTATCCACGTGACAAACGTTATGAAACGGCAGAGTCGGAAGAAGCCGACATTCAGGGACGTTATCACTTCCATCCCGAATGGGCCGGATACATGGGCAAGGCATACAAGGCACCGACATTTCACGTCACTGCCATTACGATGCGCAAGCCGGAATCGAAACCGATTATTTTCCCGCTCGGCGTGCACACGGCAGACGACAGCAATATCGACACAACGGTGCGTGAAGCGGCCATATTCGAACTTTGCGAGCGGCTGCAGCCCGGCATCATCGTCGATGCACATATCCCTTACTGTATGACTGACTGGGGTGGCTGCGTTATTCAGGTCAAAAAGCGAAACCAAATAGAGGAGGGCTGGCAACGCAATTTCCTCTCCGCGATATTGTCTTGCTCCCAGGGAATGCGACTCGCTATCGCGGTCAGCGAAGATGTCGACATGTACTCCATGGATGACATCATGTGGTGCCTGACCACACGGGTGAATCCGCGAAGCGATATTCTGAATCCGATCCCCGGAGGTATCGGGCAGACCTTCATGCCGTCAGAGCGCCTGACAGCTGGTGACAAGCAATGGACTGCATCGAATACCGAATTCGAAGGTGGCATGGGAATCGATGCAACGGTCCCGTACGGTTATGAGAAGGATTTCCACCGCCCGGTTTATCCGGTGGACAAGGTCGATCCGGCCGACTTCTTCACACCCGAGGATATCGCCAACGCCAAGTCGCGTATGCACGGCTGGCTCCTGTCGCTGGCAAGAACGGGCCGGTAGGTACAGACCGCATGCTTGGCTGCTACAAGGTCGTCGATCTAAGCAACCGACTTGGCTGGCTGGCCGGGCGTATTCTCGCCGACCTCGGCGCCGACGTCATGAAGATCGAGGCGCCCGGCGCCGATCTGGATAACCCCGAGTGGAGGGCGCTTAACTTCAACAAGCGCCTTTTGCTGCTCGATGCGGCGAGCTCTTCCGGCCGGCAGGCAATTGAACGCATGATCGCCGGCATCGATATTCTCATAGAGTCTGCCGAGCCGGCCGATGAATGGCTGGATCCTGCGCGCTTGTCCGCTCTGAATCCAAGGCTGATCCATGTGTCCATCACGCCGTTTGGCAGAAAGGGTCCTCGCGCAGACTGGCGGGGCTCAGATCTGGAAATCATGGCAGCAGGCGGCGCCATGTCGCTGGCCGGAGATCCCGACGGTGCGCCGCTACGCATATCGATTCCGCAAGCCTGCTCCTGGGCCGGTGCACATGCGGCGACCGGTGCAATGATTGCACTCAGTCATCGCAGTGCGGGGGGCCAGGGCCAACATGTTGATGTCTCCGCCCAGGCCTCTGTGGTTGCTGCGTTAGCCCACGCTCCCACATTTTTCGACATCCTCGGAGAAACTCCGAGCCGCGCCGGTTCGAAAATCACAGGGCGTTCAGTTCACGGCGCCGTCTATCGCGCCTTCTGGCCATGCAAGGATGGCTACATCAATTTCGTTGTATATGGCGGTCCGGCCGGACGCCGCACGAACAAAGGGCTTGTTACATGGATGCGTGAAAAGGGGCTGCAACTCGGTCACCTTGAAAATATCGACTGGGATAGCTTCGATCCAAAGCTTGCAACTCAGGACGAGGTTGACCGGATCGAAGCGCCGCTACTCGCATTTTTTGCAGGCGTTACGAAATCCGAATTTCTCGAAGGCGCCTGTACGCGCGAAATGCTCGGTTATCCGGTCTCGACCGTTGCCGACATTGCGGCAGACCCGCAACTCGAGGCGCGCGGCTTCTGGCAGGACATCGAGATGCCGGACGGCAACAGGGAGCGGCATTGCGGTTCCTTCTATGTCGCCGACGGTTTACGCCCGGAAGTCAGCAAGTCGGCGGAGGAAGCCGCATGAACGCCGCACCGCAAGCCCTTGGTGATTTAAAAGTCGTCGAGTTCGGCGGTTATGCGGCGGGACCACATATCGGCAAGATCCTCGCCAACTTTGGCGCAACTGTCGTGCACGTAGAGTCAGAGAATCGTCCCGACGGCTTTCGACTCGAGTACCCGCCATTCAAGGACGGTGTCGCCGGAGTGAATCGCGGCGGCTGTTTTGCTTTTTTTAATGATTCGAAATATGGCGTAACAATCGATTTGAAAACGCCCGAAGGTCTTGATCATGCGCGGCAACTCGTTGACTGGGCCGATCTGCTCATCGAGAACATGCGGCCCGGGGTCATGGCGCGAATCGGTCTTGGCTACGAGGAACTCAGCAAGACGAATCCGGATCTGATCATGCTCTCTACCTGCAACATGGGTCAGACCGGGCCGAGGGCACATACACCCGGCTTCGGTTCGCAGCTGTCATCGCTGGCCGGCTTTTGCGGCGCGACGGGCGACGCAGACGGGCCTCCGACGCTGCTCTATGGCCCCTACATCGATTTCATCGCATCGGTGATGGGCTGTTCGGCAGCGCTTGCCGCTCTCGATCAACGCAGACGAACGGGAAAAGGCACATGGATAGACATTTCGCAATACGAGTGCGGCCTGCACTTTATGGCCGGCGCCCTGCTTGCCTACCATCGGGACGGAATCCTTACCGATCGCCAGGGCAATCGTGACCCCGAGGCTGCGCCGCATGGCGCATACCTGTGTCGCGACGATTGCTGGCTTGCCCTGTCGTGCTGGTCCAATGCCGAATTCCAGCAACTGGCCGAAGTCCTGGAATATCCGGAGCTGGCCGGGGACGAACGATTTGCCACAATCGCGAACCGGCATGACAACGCGGAGGCGCTGGATGAATGTCTCGCTGATTGCCTGCGAAATCGCGACGCTGCGAATACCGCTGAACAATTGCAGCTCGCTGGCGTGGGCGCTTATCCCGTGAATACGATCTCCGATCTGTTCAGCGATCCGCAGCTCGCTGCACGAAGAACCTGGCGGCGCCGCAAACACGAAGAAATTGGTGAGCAGGCCTATCTGATGCCGGCATTCGATCTCTCATCCACACCCGGAGACATCAGTCACGCCGCACCGCTCCTGGGTGCTGACAACGATGTCGTGTTGGGCGAGTTTTTGGGATAGCCATGTTTCTCGCACAAGCCGAACTGGAAAACAGAATTCTCGAGGAACTGGAGCAACACACCGTTCTGACACTGGCAGTCAATGGAGACGAGGGCCCGCACGCCGTTTCCCTGATGTATGCGCACGAGGGATTCAACATTTACTGGTTATCGGATCCCAAGGCACGCCATTCCGCATATCTTGAGTCCGGCTCTTCAGCATCCGTTACGATTGCGTCACAACATACGGATTTCCGCGAAATCCGCGGCCTTCAATTGACAGGCGATGCGCATCGCATCAGCGGCTCAGCGGAAGAAGCGACCGGGTTCAGGCTGCTGGTCGCCAGATACCCCTTCCTTAAAAAATTTGGTGCCGGAAAACTGGCGCGACACTTAGGTGCTGCCGCCATCTATGCTTTTCGTCCGGCAACGATGACATTAATCGACAATACACGCGGCTTCGGTTTCAAGCAGACCCTGGCACCGCAGGAGTTTCAAAATGAATATTCAAGCAACCGTTCCTAAAGACGACATGGGCATACCGGCCGGCAGCAAAGCCGTTGGCAAGGAAGCCAAGTCGCAAGAATCTGCCGCTTCCAGCGAGGATTTGACACTGGCAATTTCCTATCGTGATCTTCGCGAGTGGCTGACTGAAGCAGAGAAGTTCGGCGAAGTTGAAATAGTGAAAGGTGCGAACTGGCAGGAAGAGATCGGCATGGCCGCGGAAATGGTAATGCACAGCGATACGGCGCCCTGTGTCGTCTTCGAGGACATACCGGATACACTGCCGGGATCTCGGGTTCTTGTTAATTTCTTTGGTGGCCAGCGAAAAGCGATGACACTGGGTTTCCCGACCGACTTGTCAAAGCTGCAGCTCTCCGAGGCCGCGCGACAACATTACCTCGCCGATCTTCCGCAGTTGTCGCCGCGCTACGTCGATGACGGCCCGATACTCGAAAATGTGGTCACCGGTGACGACGTAGACGTCACACAGTTCCCGACGCCGCATTGGCATGAAGAGGACGGCGGCCGATATATCGGCACCGGCAGCTACAACATCACTCGCGACCCGGACAACGGTTGGATCAATTGTGGAACCTACCGTGTAATGATCCACAATGAAAAACAATTGGGTTTCTATATTTCTCCGGGTAAGCACGGCCGCATTATGCGTGACAAATATCTGGCGGCAGGTGAGCCCATGCCCGTCGTCATCGTCGTCGGCGGCGATCCCCTGAGCTTCCTCTTCGGATGCAGTGAGGTACCGTACGGCGTTTCCGAGCTGGACATCATCGGCGGCATTCGTGGAGAGCCGGTCGACGTGATCAAGGGACGGTTCACCGGGCTTCCCATTCCGGCGAACGCAGAGATAGCGATCGAAGGATTCGTGGAACCGGGAAATCTGCGTGCAGAAGGGCCGTTCGGCGAATGGACCGGATACTATGCCAGCGACGTTCGCGATGAGCCGGTACTCGATATCAAGGCGATATACCACCGCGACGACCCTATTCTCCTCGGATGCCCGCCGCTAAGACCGCCTGATGAAATCTGCCGTTATCGGGCGATCATGCGCTCGGCATTGTTACGGGAGAACATTGCGCAAGCTGGCGTACCGGATGTTACCGCTGCCTGGGCACATGAATCCGGTAGTGCCAGATTACTGCTCGCGGTCGCCATTAAGCAACGCTATCCCGGCCACGCGGCACAGGCTGGCCATATTGCGTCGATGTGTCATGTAGGGGCGTATTGCGGACGCTATGTAATCGTCGTCGACGATGATATCGACGTGTCGGACCTGGACGAGGTGATGTGGGCGGTCGTCACCCGATCGGACCCCGAATCTTCCATCGATATCATTAAGAAAGCGTGGTCGACGCCACTGGATCCTCGCCTCGATCCGAGGCAGAGGGAACTGGGTGATTACACGAATTCCCGCGCGATCATTGATGCCTGTCGACCGTGGCACTGGCGTAAGGAATTTCCGAAGGTGAATATGCCCAGCCCGGAACTGGCGAAAAGGGCGCGCGAAAAATTCGGCTATCTCTTGCGCTGAGAGCCGCTCGCACGCAACATCGATAGCAACAAGGAATCCGACGGGAGATCGGAGATGCGAAGCTTTCCTGTAATTTTCGCCGTACTCATGTTGATGCCTGTCCTGCCGGCAAAGAGCGCTGTTGCCGCAGATCAGGGCTACGCTTCATGTGATGACTTCCTGCCTGCGGCCAGGCGGGTTTCAGACCAAACGGTTGGGCCGGAATCCTGCGTGATGCAGGAGGCCGATGTCCTTTACAACGAGCGGACATACCGAAGAGTCGACATGGGCCTGAATGGCACAGCCGAGGGCTATGTAAAGGACGAAGGAACCTACCATGAATACCTGACCAACGGGCCGGAGCTGATTTTCGAGCAGGCAGCAACACCGGGGGAACGGCGTCTCGCGATCGCCAACTATGAGCGCATGAGAGGTTCGGCAATATTGCTCATGTACCCGAAGAAAAAGGCCAACTGGAATGGCAAGTTATGGGTTACCGCGCATGGCAGAGGCCGATCATTTCGCAATGGCGCACTGAAAATGTGGGATCGCTATTACGACCCCGAGGCGCCGATGGCCGCCTTCGACAAGATCGACAAAGTCATGGTGTCGAAAGGCTATGCACTTGCCGTGACAAGGCGAACGAGTGAACAGGGCATTGGCGAAGTAATCGCCACTCTCGATGACGGCACCATCGTCGACTTCGCCGCTTTCAATGACAACGCAGCCATTATCAAGGACTTCGCCGCAGTCGCGGAAGCAATGATCAAAGACCGTCTCGGTAAAAAACCATCGAGGACTTACCTTTACGGGCACTCAGCCGGCGCGAGAATCGCACGGAGTCTGAACTACACGCCCGGGCTCAATTCGGACTCCGGCGGTAATCCTGTATTCGACGGATTCCTGCTCGACGATTCCGCAACCGGGCTGTGGCTACCAGTAGTGATGAGGGACGGTAAGGACATTCTCTTCGCCAGTGATGAGGATAAGGAGACATTCAGGCCACAGATCGAGCTCGTGCATCAGATGTACACGAAAGTCTGGAACCGCGCACCGGATCGGCCGGATTGGGTTTCGAACGGCTATCTCGCCAATAAGCGGATCAATGCGAAGATTCTCATGGAAAAGAATCTGGGCGACAGGTTTCGCATGTACGAGATTCGGTCAATGAGTCATAACGGCGGCGAGAGCTTACCGCCCGACAACCGGCGCGGCAAGGTTCACGTACTTGACGTATCTCTCGTGATCGGCGGTGCAATAGACATGCTCGATGACCTCGTCGAGGATCGCGAGGAACCTGTGCCCTCAAAGTCGGACTGGCATTACATCGGCGACGTCGACAAAGACGGCGAAATCGAACACGCCGCGATCACTTATCCCGAAGTCGCGTGTCCGCTTGGAGTTTTCTATCCGTATCCGCAAAGCGGAGCAGGTACCACTGCTTTCGCCGCATTTACAGGCGACGGGCTGGAACCCCTCGATGAACAGAACGTGTTTGTAGACATGAATCGAAACGGCGTCTGGGATTTTCGCGATACGCCGACCATGGCGTGGAGGCGTCTGGATCTGCTCGAAGCGGGAGAGCAACTCACGAGGGAGCGTTACGTACAGTGCATCAAGGATGCGGCCGCCAGTCTCAGAGATGACGGCTTTTTCAGCGAGGTAAGTGCGTCGCAATATGTCCGGCAGGCGCAAACGCAAGAACTGGATCCGGCGGCACTACATGACTAGAACTGCCGCAATTGCACTTTGCACCATTGCCATATTCTTGCCTGAACCTGTTCCCGCCGGGACCTCGGCGGAGGACGAGGTCGTTGACATGCTCGCGGACGATCAGCCCTATCACAGAGTATCTCCCGACCTGTTCGAACGACTTGGCTGGGATCTACCGGACGCCGGCGCAACGGTCAAAGCGCTGGCCGATAAGACGCCCGGTGGCGCGCTCGATCCACGCATGCTTCAAGCCATTTCGGCCGACAAACTCGGCTATCGCGCGAGCTGGCACGCGGTCAGGTTTCAGACATACGGGCTCGACTGGGACATTGGCGGTCTGCATCTGCGACCTGAAAATCCGCTGCCGGGCGTACCCACGATGGTCATCATCAACGGCGGTGCCGCCAACTGGTACGAGTTTTTTCTCGACCCGCTGAATCGGCCCGGGCTCGGTCAGTATCTTGCACAGAGGGTACCGGTCCTGTTGCTCAGCATACCGGGGAACTACCGGCATGGTGGCTGGACTGAAAATGAATTCGAAAAACGCATTCCCGGATACTTGCTCGACAGGGATGTGTCGCGGGAAGAGACGGCCATTCGCAATGCGATTTACACGTTCAAAGTCGTAACCGAAGGCGTCAAGGCAATTGTCGAAAGCGTCGTCGATGGCCCGGCAGTGATAATCGGCCACTCAACCGGTGGCGAAGTTCAATACATACTCAAGGAGTCCACACTGCGGAGCAAGCTTGACGGTTTATCCATGGGCTGGGGTACCGGCGGGCCCGCAGGAATGAAAACGATGCGAGAATTTCGTGGTATTCGTGAGGCATCCGACTATCTGCACGTAAGTCAAATACGTGCACGCACGCCCGATCAATATTCACGCGGCTATCTCGGCCCACTGAATCCATTCTGGGATCCGGACAAATCGCGGCAGGAGATGGCGGAAGCATGGATGGGCAAGGAAGAACGCCGACGCGCGCAATTCAAACAACCGCTTCAGGACATGGAGCATTCCAGCACGAATTATCTGCAGGCGCACATCGAAGCGCAGATTCGCGAGACGTTGGACGGTAATACACTCGGCGTCGATGCCGACGAAGTTATCAATGATCTATTCACAACGATGGATTCGCCAGTCATCGGTTATCGAAAAATGATCTGGACGACAACCCTGCTCGATACCGGCCACTGGAATGATGATCTCTCCGAGGCGCGCGAACTGTTGATCGCAGACGAGTTTCGTGCCGCCAACCCTGATGCCGCGATACGAGTGTTGTTATTCGGCGTTCCGATGACGCACTACGGGCACATCGAGAAGCCCCGGCAACTGGCAGGCGGACTCGTCGCGGCATTGCGCTGGCTTGCGTCTCCCTAGTGCATCGCGTGGGTGGTCATCGCCACCTCGGCAATCGTATCCATCAGGTGTCGCAGTGCTGGCGGCGGATTGGTATCGACGCGAGTCGTAAAGCCCACCGACCCCTGAGTATCGGATGTATCGACATGCAGCGCTCGCAGGGTGCCATTCTCCAGTTCGTGCTCCACGACACCGTGTGATATGAGCCAGACAGCGTCCGACGAAAGTACATATTGACGGCAAAAGTCAGGAGACCTGGCCTCGATGAAGTCCGGCAATGTAACGATGCCATGTGCGACCCAGAACCGGTCGATGACCGGCCGCATGAGGCCACTTTTCGTGGGCACCAGCGCCGTCATTTTTTCCAGCGCATGAACATCGACTTCAGCTTCTTCGGCCAATGGGTGGCCCGGACGCACGACAAGAACGAGTTGGTCGGGGTACAGGTGGGTAAACGAAAAGCCGAGCATTTCCCTGGGTCGTCCAAGTCTGCCGACGACGAGATCCAGCTCCCCCAGCCGCAGCTGATCCAGCAATGCATCATTCGGACGCGTAATGACTTTGAGGGGCGTGGAATGTGTTTCCTTGAATTTCTGAATTGCCTCAGGCATTACGCTGGTGGCAACCGTCGGCAGCACGCCAACGGTAATTTTCGTTTCTCCATGCGTGCTGTCCTGCGCAATACTGTCGACACCCTCCTTCAGGGCAGCAATGCTTGCGCCCGCGTAACGCAGAAATAACCGGCCGGAGGGTGTCAGCTTGAGGCCGGCCCGGCCGCCGCGGACAAACAGCTTCGAACCGAGAATATCCTCCAGCTCGTGCAGTGTCTTGGATGCGGCCGGTTGACTGATATTCAGGGCCTCAGCCGCAGCACTGACTTTCCGGGACTTCGCGGTTTCCAGGAAACAGTTCAAATGGCGATGACGAATGCGCGCCAACTGGCGCCGTGTGGTATCTAGTCTGGCTATATTAACCATTTGGTTATATTACAGCCTGTTTTTTTCAATTTCCATAACCAAAAAAAAATTCTATCTTTAACCGTCCAGACGGGGAAATCGCCGGTAGCCGGCCAGCCAGGTTGGATGGGACGGAACTCATCCTCTTCGCAGCCGTATTGGTGATCTCTGGTAATCATTTCAGGAGATCCAAAAAATGGCCGAAAAGTTAAAGAATCTGGACCTGGAAGAGTATCTTCCAAGTCAGTTGGCAACGCTGTCAAATTCAATCACCCGCCCTATAGCTGTCGTTTTCGAGCAGCGTTTTTCCATCACTATGCCTGAATGGCGAGTGCTGGCAATTATTGGTCGGCGACCGGGATTGTCGGCCGTCGATGTCGCATATCGCGCACAGATGGATAAAGTCGCAGTCAGTCGCGCAATCAGCAAGCTTGTGAAAAGCGGACGAATCGACCGCAGCTTCGGAAGTGTGGATCGCCGTCGTTCCATTTTGAAACTGACGGAGGAAGGTCGCGAGCTCTACGAAGAAATCGCACCGATGGCACTGCTGCTCGAATCCGAGCTGCTCGAGGACCTGACCGAAGATGAGAAACAGATTCTCGGTCGCGTTATCGATAAGCTAAACTCAAAATCCCGTGTTTTCACGAGGCCGCATCTGACGCCGACCAACGGCATACGATATCCGAGCACACGTATGGCGATGTGATCACCAATTCCTGAAAGATGAGTCTTTCAGGGTTTGAAAACATAAAGGACGCCAGGTACGTCAGCACCCGATCGGGTGATTCCGGCGCCGTTGACAGCCTTCGCGACGAGAGGGATTATCGAAGCGTCGGCTAATAACAGTCAGGGGGCAATCAAATGACTGAGCAACAGAGCAGACCGCAGGTTGCGGTCATGAACGCGATACACGACCTTCCCGTGCTGGTCGCTCGTGATAACGGCTATTACGAGGACGAAGGACTGGATATCGACTGGGTGACTACGCCAGGAATGGCCCAGGTCACGACATCACACAGCGTCAAATACGACACGGTTTTCGATCGACCTCTGGATTCGCTATATAACGACGGCGGCATCGATCAGTACCGCATGTGCGAATGGGGCATCATGAAGCGTGCCGTGGAAGCCGATACTCAGGGACTCCGCCATCGCAAGATAGTCGCACTCGGCGCTGCAATGTCCACCTTCGCGATCGCCGTCAGACCTGACTCGGACGCCTATGAGCCCGAGCAACTGAAGGGCAAGGAGATCGCAGTCACACCAAACAACGGCTCGCACTTCACAACGCTGAAAATGATGGAAGGATTCCTGGCACCAGAACACCTGAAGACGACCAATGCCGGAACGATGGTCAAACGGCTGGAGGCGCTTGCCGAGGGCAAGGTCGAAGCAGTCAGTTTGATGGAGCCGTGGATCAGCGTTGCCGAGAAACAGGGCATGCGTATCCTGATCGAGGCGCATACGACACGCAGTGAAGCGGCCAGTGACGCACTCGATGGTGAGACCCTGGCAGCAATGTTCCGCGCACAGGCGAGAGCCGTAGAGTTACTCGAAAAAGATCCCACGCCCTACGTGCACTATCTCGTCGCAGAGACAGGCGGTCTTCTCGAACCCGAAGAGTTCCGTGTATCGCGACTGCTCAATGCGCCACCAACGCCTTACACTCGCGAACGTTTCGACGACACCTACAACTGGACAGAAAAGTGGAACATGGTCGTGCCGGGAGCAACCTTTGAGAACACCGTCGATAACCGCGCCTGGGAATAGCTCAAGACAACAAGCGTAACGGCTAGCATCTGATTCGCGGACGGTATCTAGTCAGATCGAGCACGGTCGA
>Ga0255052_10000541_pt1 | contig 30288 bp, 27 predicted proteins | sample JV7_2_21_MG_FD_188632 | JGI IMG/M metagenome (GOLD analysis project Ga0255052, IMG submission 188632) | Seawater microbial communities from Jervis Inlet, British Columbia, Canada - JV7_2_21 | ecosystem: Environmental > Aquatic > Marine > Inlet | place: Canada: British Columbia | collected...
TGACTATCCGACTCGTGAAACTGTGTACCTGCATTTCTCTGAAGTCATTCATTGCGTGAATAAACTTAGTTTACTAAAGAACCCGTCTGAACAGAGCAGCCGCCAGGGCATATAGTGCCAGCGACAACAGAATCACCGCGGTAAAACCGAATTCGATTGCAAGCAGTGTGGCCAGCGACGCACTTATGACGGACGCAAAGCCGTTCAGCCCCCATGCCCACGGAATGAACGCCGCGGACTCTTTCGCTATGCTGTTGAGCCCGATCGGAAACGGCATACCCATGCAAAATGCCAGCGGCCCGATAAAAAGCAGTGACAAGCCAACTTTCAGAATGTCAGGCAGGCCGACCAGCCGCCCGAACACTTCCGGCAGTATCAACACGTAGGCAAGCGAAATGGCGCTGATGATCGCAACGATGATCGTGACCAGTGAGTAGTCGCCCTTTTCGAACCGGTCTGCCAGGCGCCCGGAGTAGCCGCTCCCGATGCCGGCAAAGACCAGGAATCCACTAAGCACGACCGCAACCGAATACAGCGGATGGCTCAGGAAAAGGATGAGTTTCTGGATGAACGCAATCTCGACGAACATGAAGGCGAGCCCCAGTAAGAAAAAATAACTGCCCATGCGCGTGCCGGTGCCGCGCTGCCAGCCACGTTCGGCGAGAAATAATGGCAGGAGAATCAGCAAGGCTCCTGCCACCAAAGCCTGCACGAGCGTCCCGATCAATATCACATAGCCCCACTCGATCAAATCGGCGCCGCCGCGTTTGCGCAAAGCCAGGGCCTCCGGTAACGATCCCCACTTGAAGAAGTTGAAAAAGTACGGCCGGTTGTCAGTTGCCGGCGAAATGTCGAACTTGTAGCGATCAATGTACGTTGCGGCGTTTTCACTTAAGAGCGCACTGGTCCCGTTGTACAGGTACGGCTCGGGGAGGACGTTGTATTGATTCGCATCGCTGTCGGGCATGTTCGGATAAAAGCTCAAGTCGAACGATCGTGACCTGGAGAACGCGCGAATTATCTCGATGTCCTTATCGGCGAACTCACTATTTCTCACCAGCATCGTGCTCGTATTCCAACTCCGAACAAGCACGAGTTGCCGTCCCGCATGACCGGTGCCCGCCGTGCGCAGGGCCTCGATGGCGGTAGCGAAGAGCTTGAGACTGTCGCGTGGCGGCACGCGTAGCCAGCGGGTAATGGCGAGTATGCCGCCGGGCTCCAGATGGCGCAGGTACTCACGAATGGCCTCCACCGTGTAGAGATAGTTCTCGTTTAGTGCCTGCACGCCGGAACCGGCAGAGGAAAACGAGTCCAGCAGCGCGATCTGTATGAGATCGTATCTCCCCGTTTGCCTGGCGACAAAGCCTCGCGCCTCGCCGACGTGAACCGTAACGCGGCCATCGTCGTATATATTTCCGGCGAAATCGGCGAAAAGATTTCCTACAAGCTCCGTCACAATCGGATTCAGTTCAACAGCATCTATTTCGCGAGCACCGTGATAAAGGGCCGACAGTACGTCCGTACCGCCGCCAGCACCGAGAATCAGCACTCTGGGCTTGTCGAGCAGTCGATACGACAGCGCCGCAGTCACGTCGGCTAGGTAGTCAAGCGATTCGAGACTGCCTTCGTAACGCGTGATCACACTCATCGAGCCGCCGTCGGTGAATATCGCCAGCTGCTCCGGCGGTTCAGTTGCGGAATTCAGGCTGAGCCCTGGCGCATCCCGGAATGGAATGGTCGGGCTGGCCACGACGGTCACCAGGCCCAATGGGCTCGAATACTCACTCAGCACTTTCGAATCGACGACTTCAAGTGCCTGGCTCAGGCCCTTGAACGGAGACATGCGAAATTCAAGCAGGCTCTGCGGAAGAAAAAGCAGCAGAAGGAAACAGGCCAGCGCGTATATCCGGATGGAGCGATTCGCCATCAGCACAGAGGCAAGCAGTGCAATGGCAGTCAGCAACTTGAGCGAAGCTTGCGGGGAAAAAGCGAAAAGAGCGGAGATGATGATCAGTGCGCCGGCTCCGGCACCGAGTAAATCGAAAAAATAGATTCGGCTTATCTGTGTTCTCAGGCAAGTCAATGCGAGTCCGATACAACTCGCAGCAAAGAAAAACGGTACGAAGAACACCAGGTACATGCCCGACAGGTAAATTACCTGACGCGGGTTCCACACCACTTCCAGCGCATTGAAAGGCACAAGTTGCCCGATCACGAAGCATGCGACCATAGTCACCGCAAACAGCAATCCACTGATGGCGAACGCAAGCTCGAATCGTGCTTGCAGATACGGGCGGCAAATCGCGATAAAGGTGCCGCTCGCTCCATAACCAAGGAGGGCCAGGCTGATGATCATGTAGGCGAAGTGGTGCCAATGGACGATTGACAGCAGCCGCATCAGCAGAATTTCGTATCCGATAGCCGCAGACGAGATCAAGAAAGTTGCGGGATATACGAGGCGCGCTTGCGTCACTAATGCTCGCCCGTCAGCGGCACAAATCGGACCGCTGCGATCTGGAAGGTCTTTATTTCGCCCTTTTCGGTTTTTTCGATCAAAAGCAATTGCTGGGTCATGAAGCGGCCGCCAACCGGAATTACCATCTTTCCGCCCGGTCGCAGCTGTCTGACCAGCGAAGGCGGAACGTGACTTGCTGCAGCAGTCACCACGATGGAATCGAAAGGCGCATGTTCTTCCCAGCCATAGTAGCCATCGCCAAGTCTTGTCGTGATGTTGTCATAGCCGAGACGCTCAAGCCTTTCTTTGGCCTGTCGTGCGAGCGGCGGCACGATTTCGATGCTGTAAACCTGTCTGACGAGCTTCGCCAGGATTGCAGCCTGGTAACCGGAACCGGTACCAACCTCCAAAACGACGTCATCTATCGCAGGTTTTATCAGGTTCGTCATCAAGGCGACGATATAGGGTTGCGATATCGTCTGCCCGTGGCCGATCGGCAGGGGCCGATTCTCATACGCGAAGCGCTTCTGATTGTCGGGAACGAATGCGTGACGCATTACTGTGGCAAGCGACGACAGCACGCCCGGGTCAATGGGCCCGCCTATCGTGTCCCTTGCCAGAAGTGCATATTGCTCGATCTCGGCAACCATGTCGGATCTCTCGGCAGCAAATTCCGTATCGTCCGCATGGCTGGTCCAGGGAAGGGCCAGCATGAGGCCCAACGCTGCACTGGCAGCAACTCGAAAAAGACCTGGATGAAATTTCATGTTATCGGCTCAAACCGTGCGTCCGTCTATGGCGCTTTGATGCGACCTATGTATTCTTAAGGCGTCTTAACCCAAATATAGTTGACGATTCTTGTTTATTCCGGTCAAAGCAGACTTTCCGTTGCCCAGATTTCCGTATCTGACGGTTCTGGTCTGCGTGATGTGCATCGGCGTATTCCTGCACCAGATGAGCACGTGGAACGACTACGAGAGGGCTTTTACCTCGTTTTGTTCCGAGCCTAAAGGCCGCCTGACAGAAATGGTCATGGCGCGGATCGCCGAAGCCAGCTCGGATTCCGCCTGTTTCGATGTGCTCCTCGATATCGATACCTCAAAAGACCCGACAGAAACTATCCAGAAAATGGCTGACGGGATGAAGCCGCTGGTTGGGCTCAGTACACAGGACTCACGGCTCTACGTGCTCGACAAGCTGACCGAGCAATTCCGGCTTTTCAAGATCCGCGTACCGACCTTTCCGGACAATGAATTCGCCTACTATACCGGCTCATGGAACCCGATCATGATGGTCATATCGAGTTTTACGCATGGTAGCTGGTCTCATATCATCTTTAACCTGATCTTCTTCTTCGCATTCGCATCGACGATCGAAGTATTGATCGGAAGTTTTTCATTCATTTCGGTGATCATCGCGATATCGATATTCAGTGGGATTCTGTCATCGGCAGCGGCCGGTCTGATCGGACAGCACTATGCCACCCTGGGGCTTTCCGGCGTGGTCATGGGCATGATCGGGCTGTATGCCTACCTGTTACCGGACGGCCGCATTCGCTGCTACTACTGGTTCATCATAATCTTCGGTTCCGTCGCAATCCCTGCCTGGGCGCTGGCCGTCTGGTACATCGGCTGGGACGTGTACAACCTGTTTGCCAATGCTGACAACGGCATGGTCGATGTCATGGCGCATGTCACCGGTGGAGCGGCCGGCTACCTCTACGGCGTCACACTCCTCGGGCGCAAGCGAAAAGACATTCAGGCTATGCGGCTCGTCAAGCCGATCGGCGAACCAGGCATTATCTAGGACTCACTCCCGAGGAACCGAACCAGCCTGATCATGGCCTCTGTGTCGAACTTGCAGTAACGCAGCAGCTGTTCCTTCAATTGGGCCTTTCTCTGCGTGTTAGTAGCCGGATCAATAGCCTCGATATAACCTTCAGAAGCAGCGGTACCTTCTTGAATTCCTGCTAGTTCTGAGTACTGCATATCGCCCGCAATAGTGGGCAGAACGGCCTTGAGTGACCAGGAGCCGCGCATGTCCGGATGGTAGTAGTGCTCGCGGGTCGGCGGTGCCAGATCGATGAGCCGGTCTACAATCGCCGTCAGTGGGCCCGCAAGGTCCGGAAAACGCTGGATCAACCCGTTGATGATGCGTTTTTCGTAGGACGTATACATCAATACCGGCCCTTCACTGCCCACTGCCCGGATCAGTGACTCCGCCAGCCGACGCATCGGCGGATCGCCACTCAGGTCCAGGAACTCTGCGTGATCCATCTTTCCCGGCGCCGCTTCATAATGGCAGGACCACTGAAACGGCAAGGTTTCATACGGTCGGGTACCGGCCCAGATCGGCACGGCCGGCATTATCGTCTCGAAGTCCAGGTAATAACGGGGATACCCAAGATCGGCAACGAATCCGGATGCGCCGGACAATAATTCTGCTTTTGCCGAGGCGGTTACGCGCTTTATTCGCTGTTGCTTCTCGGTCAGTCGGTTCGTCGGAACGTCTCGCAGGTCCTCAAATCCCTCCACTACGAATTCTGCGAGTTTCGCCTTGCTGCCGGCCAGTCCCTGTACCGGATAATCGCTCGCCGACGGCCAGCAGTAAGAGACAAACGGGCATTCATAGGGTTCGAAGCAATGTTTTCCAACGGCGATGTCCGGCTCTTCGCCGGTCGCCACGTCCCGTGCCTCATTGACCCACTCCGGCACAGCCGGCTGCAGTTGCTCCACATCGGCGGCCATATCCTGTTCGACCAGCAGCCCCTGGTAGTTGCCGTCACCCTCATACACGAAACTGTTGTCGACATGCGCGAGCGCAATGCCTTTCAACCGATGCCCCATGCCCTGGAAGACCCAACTCTGCACGGCACAGTCGAAAGCGTGTTCTTCTTTCACGGATGTTGAGGCTTTTACCTCGACGACCCGCCAACCATCCCCATCGGGCATCAGCGCGTCAACTCGCACCAGCACGCCGCTGTACTGAAATGTGGCTTCAAAGATCGGAAACGCCGGTCCCTCTTTGACCAGGCGCGCCGTCTTCTTCAGCGCGTGACCCAAGCCTCCCTCGTAAGGAATAAATACAGCTTCGTCGGAACCGTATATCTGTTGTGCCACATCACCGACCCGGTGACCGATTTCGAATGCGGCTTCGGTCCCCGCGGAAACCACCTTGAGGTCGGGCTGGTGAATCTCCAGGTGCAGCCGTTTCAGGCACTGCCTCGCAGACATCAACCTGGACTTGGAGAGATAGGTCTTCATCGAATGGTCGATTCTTGTCGAATGAGAAAAATGAATCCAGTCAAACCTTTGCTATGAGCCGTTCTAGGTAGCATCCACAATATCGCGATATTCCCGCTGGTGCTACAAGGGTCGGGCGTATGTATATGCGAAGAGAGCAACGCTTATCGCTGCCGAGAAATTCCAGGAGAACGAACATGAACACGACATTTTTTGACTTCGGTGTCGCTATTGTTTTGGTTAGCGTTACCGCAATCCTCGTCTTTTTGTTTCGCCGCAAACTCAAATTTGACTCAACCAGACGCATGTATCGCATGATGGCGAAAGTCGGCGTCTACCCGAGGAGATTTTCGAGATCAAATGAAGACGCAGTTGTTGATATGCATGCGGTTCGAACCCGCTGTCGAATGTGTCCGGCCGAAGACAGGTGCGAACGATGGCTTGCAGGAAAAATTGAGGGCGATAACGGCTTTTGCCCAAATGCGAAGGTATTTGACGGAATCGTCAAAACCGGCCAGCCAGGCTATTTTTGACCTCTGATTATCGCTCGGGACTGGTTTTCCAATCAGTCCCCGACCCGGTTTTGGTGCTATCTTTACGGTCCGTATCAATGCGTCGGCAAAACTGGACCAACGGTGACCGAAGACCTTTTCAGACACGACTCCTATCTTAAAGAGTGCGATTCGGTTGTCACCGGCGTCGATGACGACGCTATCGTTCTTGATCGAACCGTCTTCTATCCCATGGGGGGCGGTCAGCCTGGCGACATTGGAACCATTCGCTGGGATGGCGGAAGCGCAAGTGTTATCGACACACGGTACGGCGAAGGCGGCGCCATCAGGCACATCCTGGCAGCAGACGCCGAAAAACCTGCGGCAGGAGACAACGTAACCGGAGAACTCGACTGGGACAGGCGTTACCGCCACATGCGCATGCACACGGCACTCCATCTGTTGGGTTCAGTGCTGCAGTACGGCGTTACCGGCGGCAGCATCTCCGCTGAAAAGAGCCGTCTTGATTTCGACATGCAGGACGCCGTCGACAAAGAAGAGGTCAGCAAAGCGCTAATCGCACTCGTCGAGGAAAATCACGAAGTAAGCAGCCGCTGGATCAGCGACGAAGAACTGGAGGCTCAACCCGATCTCGTTCGAACGCTGTCCGTACAGCCTCCAAAAGGCGCCGGCAAGGTAAGACTACTCGAGATCGAAGGCGTCGATCTTCAGCCGTGCGGCGGCACGCATCTGAAGACAACCGGGGAAGTAGGCAACGTTCGTATCGGCAAGGTCGAGAACAAAGGCAAGCACAACCGTCGCTTCAATATTCACCTTGACGACTAGTTTTGATAATCGATACTCAATCTGACAGTCTCTGTCAGATTGAGTCGAGACCGCTATTCGCTTTACATTCAACAGCGGTCGCTGGGATGACAGGCTCCTTAATGGCCGCTGACGATCCAAAGCTGGCATAGCTTCTTATGTATATCCCCTGATTGACGAGATTTTCCTATTGGGTAATAAAGCGTAGTCACAACCGAAAGTTGCGGGATTTCTTTAAAATGTTATGTTCGCGGCCACGTGACTACGCGCAGGAGAATTAAAACAATGAAAAGAATACTGGCACTGTACCTAATGCTCGCCATTGTCGCCGGCTCGGCCTACGCACAGGAATTTGACACGAACGAAAAGCAACTGGCGGAAGTCTACAGCGGTGACTACACCGGCAAGACGTACTCGCCCTATGCTGAGCGCGATTTCGCCAGTCGGCCGTTGTTTGGCGAGACCCACGTTCACACAGCGCTATCTATGGATGCGGGTGGCTTCGGCAACCGTCTCGGTGTGCGTGAGGCCTACCGGTTTGCGCTCGGTGAAGAGGTCACCGCGTCTTCCGGCCAGAGCGTCCGGTTATCGCGCCCGCTCGACTGGCTGGTGGTCGCCGATCACTCCGACGGGCTCGGGTTCATCACCGACATTCTCGCTAGATCACCGTTGGTAACAAAGTACGAGCAAGGTAAGCGCTGGTCCGAAGGGTTTAATGCCGGCGGGCAAGAAGCGGTTGAGTCGACGCTCGACCTGATTGGGACCTTCTCGCAAGGCAAGATTAACCCGGAGATGATAGCTAACTATTCTCCCGGCTCCGAAAACTACCAGACAATCTGGGATGACGTCATCGCCGCCGCCGAAGAGTATAACGAACCCGGTCGCTTCACGGCGCTTATCGGGTTTGAGTGGACGTCGCTGGTCCGGGGCGGAAATATGCATCGCAATGTCATCTTCCGTGATGGGCCCGATCGAGTGGGCCAAGTGGTTCCCTTTACGACTCAGGCCCCGATCGGCAGCATTGATCCGCTCGATCTATATAAGTATCTGGAAAACTACGAGGCGACAACCGGCGGCTCGGCCCAGACTCTGGCGCATAACGGCAATCTGTCGAACGGCATCATGTTCCCCATTGATGCTCAGTACACGGGCCGGAAACTGGATGAGTTCTACGTCGAGCAGCGCGCGAAATGGGAGCGCAATTACGAGGTCACTCAGATCAAGGGCGACGGCGAAACGCACTCCTTCTTATCGCCCGATGACGAGTTCGCGGACTACGGTACGTGGGATGTGGGCAATCTTGATGTCTCCGAGGCGAAAACAGACGACATGCTCGCTGGTGAGTATGCGCGTGAGGCGCTCAAAAACGGGCTGGTGCTGGAGGCAAAGCTTGGGACAAATCCCTACAAGTTCGGCCTGCAGGGCGCAACAGACACCCACACCTCGCTGGCAACCACTCAGGAGGATAATTTCTTCGGTAAACACTCCGGCTATGAACCTAAGCCCGGACGCTTGACTCACCCGTTCATGAAAAACGAGATCGGTGAAATCTTGGGCTGGCAGCAGGTGGCTTCCGGCCTCACCGGAGTCTGGGCCCAGGAGAACACTCGGGAAGCGATCTTCGACGCGATGCACCGTAAGGAGGTTTACGCCACCACGGGTACGCGCATGACGGTGCGCTTCTTCGGCGGTTGGGAGTACACCGAAAAGGACATCCACAGCCGCGAGCCTGCATTCGCCGGCTATGGCAAGGGCGTTCCTATGGGGGGAGATCTGACCAATGCTCCCAAAGGCAAGGCACCGAATTTCATGGTTCTTGCCTTGCGTGATCCGATCGGTGCCAATCTTGACCGCATACAAGTTGTCAAAGGCTGGCTCGACAACGAGGGAAAGACCCATGAGCAGGTCTATGACGTGGCCTGGTCGGGCGATCGCAAGCCCAGCAAAGGCAAGCTGCCGGCTGTTGGCAATACTGTGGACATTGCGTCTGCCAGTTGGACGAACACGATTGGTGCCTCAGAACTGGGGGTCGTTTGGACCGACCCGGACTTCGATCCTAAGGAAAAGGCGTTCTACTATGCACGTGTGCTCGAGATTCCCACCCCGCCCTGGTACGTCTACGATGTCTTCCGTTTCGGCCTGGAAATGCCCAAGGATGCGCCCACCAGCCAACAGGATCGAGCTTACACGTCACCGATTTGGTACACGCCGTAGTCAAAGTTCGCTTGCGGCCGAAAGCTGCCCCTGAAAACTCCAGTTTTCTAGCAAATTGAACGACCGATTTCGGGAAAAGGAGCCGGTTAAACACGATCTGGTCAGGCAGTGTCTGTACGGTCGAGTGTGAGCTATTCCAACCAGTTACGATAATCGCGACTTGACCAGGCAAACAGTGGCCAATTCCACTTGAGTCATGTATTTAGACTGGCGATGAAATCAGGACCGCACAGCCGCATGCGGGTTTACAGGATGACCTTTCTGGTTTACTCGGTTTCACTGTATTTCCGGAGGTGCAGCTCCTTGGCCTGACCAATCCAGTCGTCTTGCTCGATCCGGCCTTTGAATTCTTTTAACTCCTTATTGACTCGTGCCATATCGCCGACGTTGAATTCGGCGATTTGCCGAAAGCTGAAAATACCGAGTTCGTTCAGCGCCTGTTCGAACACTTTGCCAACGCCGACGATCTCTTGCAGGTCATCGACCTCGTTTGGAGGTGAATTCTCGGCGCTTGATGCCGGAACGACTGATGTCTTGCGAGCATCTTTAAGCGCTTGGTGTTGCTGCTTTTCTATGTCTGCGAAATTTTGCTCGATGTCGTTCAATTTGAGACGCAGTGTTTCGGATAATTGTTCGGATTGCTCAGCACTGTCGCGGAATCTTTCCGCGTCGTCCTCATGCTGCTTACGGCTGCTTTCCAACGACTCGACACAATGCACCAGTTGTTGGTTATGAATCCTGAGTTCCTCCAACTCTTCAACGTCCCGTTGTAGTGCCTCATATTCTTGCTTCGTTCGTGTGGCCTCATCGCTTAGCTGTGCGTTTTCAGCCTCTAATTTTTCAAAGTTGCGTTCAAGTACATCCAGCCGCACAAGTCGGATTTTGGTTGCAGCGATCATTTTATCGGCGGATCCGTGTTCCGAAAATGAGGATTCGAGAAGATCAGTAAAGGATTCTTGCTCATTTCGCGCACCTTCCAGTTTCTCTTCGAGCACCTTGCGCTTTTCAAACGATTTGACGAGTTCGCCTTTGTAGAACTCACCGGCTTTGACGAACTCCGTTTGCAGCGCAACAGTTTGTTTATTTACTAGGACGAGCGCATTTTGGATCGTGCTGACCTTGATCTTGGTGTCCTCACGTTCTGCGCGAAGCGTGAGCACATTCTTCGCCAACAATTTTGCTTTCTCGACTGTGGACTCAAGCTCGATACGGCCTTTGGCAACTGCAGCTTGCAGGGACTCTGCCGTCGATCGTAATTTGGAATATTCAGCGGCGAACTGGTCTCTCTGACGGGTGACCTCGTCCAATCTTGTCTGCTCGTTAGCGTTACCGGTCAACTGGCCAATACGACGTTTACTGGTTGCGCCTCGAATTAGCCATCCGGTAACGGCGCCGAAAACGCCGGCGAAGACTACATACAACGCAATTTGAGGAATCGAGCCGCCCATGTTTGTCCCTCAGGCAGGAAATGGACTCATTTCCTGATCCCGCCAGTATGGCCGACCCGGACATTTTGGACTACGACGAATCGCACAAAAACAAGACTAAACCCGGTCGAACGTCAGGGTATCGACGGTCTGGATGGGTAGAGAGCCCCAACCAAGCGTGTTTCACGCATTTTCGTATTCTTCCCCTGGCCGTTTGCCGCCTGGTCGCGTTAGGGCTAAGTGTTGCGTTGCTCAGTTGAAATCGCCACTCGACTGCGGACATTGGGGTGATAGTCTCATTAGTTCGCTGGATATTGACGTCCAGGCTGCGGGGCAAACAGGACGGGACGCACGGGCATCGCTCCTGAATGCTCCCTGGAAAAGCTCTCAGCACCAGGTGCAGCATGAAAGGCCCCTGGACCTGTTGCCGCCGGAGATTATGTGCGAGATTGGCGGTCGCGAAAATCAAGAAACCGATCGACGAAACGGGAGAAATTGCTGTGTCACGAACAGACTTTCGGGACTTCACGAGCAAGCTGTACGAGATTGTCTCGACCCCCGGTCCGGACAGAGACTGGGAAGCGGAGCGTGCGCTGTATCACCCGGATGCCAGGCTGGTTCGCACGGGCCTGAACAATGACGGTTCATCATTCGCCAAAGTCATGTCGTTTGACGAGTTCATCGAAAATGCAGACGAGATGCTTATCAACGCCGAGTTCTCGGAGCTTGAGATCGGGCACGAAGCGAGAATATTCGGCAACGTCGCGCAGGTCGCAAGCATCTACGAGAAGTCGCTCAAAAGCGAAACAGAAGAGATCCACGGACGCGGCATCAACTTCTTCAATCTCGTCTATGACGGCTCAAACTGGCTCATCATGAGCATCGTCTGGGATAACGAGCGCGAGGGAGTCTCTTTGTCTGACCTGGGCTTGTGATCGAGAACCTTTGGTAATCGATGCGGTCTAGTAGTTCAGCCGGCCCGGCGAAAGGCCGTATTTTCGATTGCAATCTGCTGTTTTCCGTGTAGTTTGGCAAACCTTTGACGGTCGGCGGCATCAGACCCTGGCAACGAAACCCTGATTTGTATTTGGAGCAAGAAGAATGAGGAATATCCGATCAGTCACGGTGTGGATCACGATGATGGTATGGACTGGCATCGCAAGTGGCGAAACGACTGAAACCTATCGTCTACCGCACAGTATTCAACCCGCTTTTCAGGCAGTAGAGCTTCGCATCGATCCGGCGCAGCCGGATTACAGCGGCACAACGACGATCGACCTGTCGGTGGCGGAAGCGACCGACCGCATCGGCATATATCAGCTCGGTCTGTCGCTGGACAAGATCTCGCTCTCATCAGATGCCGGAACGCGCACGCTCACGGCCGAATCGGCCGGCTACGAAATCAACTGGTTAGCGGATGGGGACGAGATTCCTGCCGGCGACTACGATCTGACGATCGATTTCAGCGGCAAATTTTCGACCGATGCACTCGGCATGCACAGGGTCGATTTTGAAGACAATGCCTACGTTTTCACGCAGTTTGAGGCAATGTTCGGACGCCGTGCGTTTCCTCTTTTCGATGAGCCCGAATTTAAGATTCCCTACCAATTGACGATCGCTGCGCCAGACGGTCTTGCGGTGGTCGCCAACACGCCGGTCGATGACATCGAAAAAGAGGATGGCTGGCAGATCGTTCGTTTCATGAAGACCAAGCCGCTTCCCAGCTACCTGATCGCGTATGCGGTCGGGCCACTGGATCGCGCACCAATTACAGGACTGTCGGTGCCCGGCTACATTTACACACCGAAAGGGCATGCCGACGAGGTCGAGTTCGTCGTCCGGGAAACGCCGAACATCCTTGCCGCACTGGAGAACTATTTCGACCTGGACTATCCATATCGAAAGCTCGATTTTCTTGCCGTCCCTGACTTTGCTTTTGGCGCAATGGAAAACCCCGGACTGATTACGTATCGAACAGACCTGTTGCAGTTCGAGAACGAGGTCCGCGGATCGACGGCAGAAACAGTACTGAACGTAGTTGCACATGAAGTTGCACATATCTGGTACGGCGATCTCGTGACCATGAAATGGTGGGATGATTTATGGCTGAACGAGGCGTTCGCGACCTGGATGGCTCAGACGATTCTCAGAACGGAATATCCGCAGTACGAAAACACGTTGAAGCTTCCGCAGTCGAGCGCGTTTGCCGCCGATCAGCGAACAACGTCAAAGGCCATTCGCAGGACCGTCCGAAATACACCAGAGATCATGGATGGCATGGGTCTGAACTACACGAAGGGCCACTCGATCCTGAACATGCTTGAAGAATACGTCGGAGCGGAAATGCTGCAAGAGTCGATACGACGATATATTCGAAAATATTCCTGGAGCAACGCCACGGAACGGGATCTCTGGAACGTCATCTCGGAGACCTCGGGACTCGATGTCGCCTCTGTCGCCAGTGACTATTTGAACCAGCCCGGGTTTGCGAAGATAGGCATCGACCGTGACGGCAACGTTGAGCAGCAGCGCTACGTCAGTTACGGGCGGACCGCGCCGGATCTCAGCTGGCAGGTACCACTCAATGTCAAATATAAAAAAGATCAGAAAATTCTCGAGACGACTTATCTGTTAAAGGATCAGGCGGGTGTTATCGATGTACCGAAAGATACAGACTGGATTTTTCCGGATGCGGGTGGCAATGGTTACTACCGCTGGGTTACGGATTCCACACAGTTTTATAACCTGATTGATGACGCAGACAAGCTGACAGACCGGGAAAGGATCGCGCTACTCTCAAACAGCAAGGCACTCCTTGATGCCGGTGACCTGACCCTTGCCGATTATCTTTTCGCTCTGGACAAGTTGCTCAAAGACAAGCATCCACTCGTGTTCCTACCGGCACTCGAAGCGCTTAAGGACATTGGTGATTCGTTTACGGACAGCGATTCGGCGCCGTTGTTCGCTCACTTTGTTGACGAATCACTGACATCACGCTTTCTGGAGGTCGGTACCGAAACCGACGATCAGGACAGCGAAGCAATCATTAAGATGCGCCCTCGCCTTATGCGTGTTCTGGGCGAGTACGGCAACGATCCGACTGTGCGGGAAGCGGCCGCGAGGCTTGCCAGGCAATATCTCGATTCGCCAACGTCCGTATCTGCCGATCTGGGCCGCGAGGCCCTTCGGGTCGCTGCGTTGTCAAACGATGGCGGACTGTATGAGCAATACCAACAGGCCTATCTGGAATCTTCATCCGCCGACTTCAAAAGCAATATCCTGGCATCGATTTACTTCGACAATGAAGAGATTATCAGGGAGCATTTGGACTTCTCGATGTCGTCGGCAGTGACCGCAGGAGACGCACTCACAGGACTGACTTTATTCGCAGCCACGATTGAGGACCACACACCGCTGTACAACTGGCTTAACGATAATATGGATACTTTGTTAGGAAAAATTCCCGAATTTCGTCACGCCTTTTTGCCGCAATTTATGGCGCCAACGTGCAATCAGGCGAATCTGGATATGCTAAAAAACTTTTTCGAACCGCTTGGCGATGCCTACAGCGCAAGTCTGGTGAAAGCGGTGGAGACGAGTGAAAACTGCATTGCGCGAAAAGAGCGTGAGCGGGAAGCGCTGGTACAGTTCCTCCAGAAGTATTCTGACAAGAAGGCGTCTCTGTAACGACGCGACCGGAACACCGCGCTAGTTGCGTTTCTTACCCAGCCAGAATGCTATTGCTGCGAACCCAAAGTAGGCGATCATTGCCGAGACGGCCATTTCGATCTTGCCGCCAGCGGGCGGTGGACCAAAGATATTCACAATATTGATTAACACTAGAACGACGATAAAAACCGGCATGCCATATTTCCCGAGGGACGAGGAAGCCTGCGTCGCACGCAGGTATATCCACAGCGCGCCTGCCAGCAAGATCGCCTCCAGCGCATAGGTTGCAGCTGCGCTGTTCCAGAGACCCAGTCCCAGTTTCACCGAATCGTCTGTCCACAGCGGCAAGTCAGGCGTATGCGTTATCAGGTCGAGCACCCAGTGCGAGAACACGGCCAGCGCGATGACCAGTGCTACAGACTGCTTCTTCACGAACAGCCATCTGAAAATGACATAGGCGACTGCTGCCCAAAACACGGAGCCAACCAGGCTGTGCGTATAAGGCACGAATTCGAGTTCGAAATGGGTCGACTGCGTAAAGCCAGGCACGATATTCATTCGCTCGATGCCCAGTAAAACGAACGGCATAAACAGGATGTCCACGAACTGCACGGCGAGGAATAAAACACCGAGTGACGCCCTTTTCTCGAATCTCTTAAGTGCCAGGCTTACTGCGTAGTGCCCTACAAACATCGAAAGTCCCCGATTGCGGATTGATCTTTTTTTTACCGGGCGTTAAGCCTACTGGATTATTGCACGCTTCTCATGCAACCATTCTGCCTGGCCCAGACCACGGTGATCACTTTTACGATTCGACCAAGGTGCTGATGGCGTCGCTATTGGCCGTTGTTCTGATTAGCAACGCGCTGATGCGTCCCGTGCACGCCCGACATCACCTGGGAGACGAATGATGAATAAGATTCTTGTAACAGGCTGCAACCGCGGTATCGGACTGCAGTTATGTACTCAATTGCATGATCGTGGCGACGAGGTGATCGGCGTCTGTCGTTCAGCGAACCCTGAAATATCGTCACTCGGGATTCGTATCATCGAAGGAATCGACGTCTCGGATGGAGAAGATGTCGCTACGTTGGCGACCGCTCTGGACGGAGAGCCCATCGATACTCTAATCAACAATGCCGGCATCTTGCGTTCGGACACGCTCGAGCGCATCGACTACGACGCGATGCTGGAACAGTATCGCGTCAACACCCTGGGTCCGTTACGCGTTACCCGGGCCCTGCTCTCCAATCTTAACGAAGGCTCTAAAGTCGCCATCGTGTCGAGCCGGGTCGGCTCCATAGAAGACAACAGTTCAGGCAACAATTACGGCTATCGCGTCTCGAAAGTCGCTGTCAACATGGTGGGCATGAACCTCCGGCATGATCTCGAGCCCAGAGGCATCGCCGTGGCTCTGCTACATCCGGGATATGTCGCCACTGACATGACGGGCGGCACCGGGATACCACCTGCGAAGTCGGCGAAAGGCCTGATCGAGCGGATCGACGAACTCAATCTCGAGAATAGCGGCGGGTTCTGGCATGCGGAGGGCTATCGGCTGCCGTGGTAGTCCATATATGGACTTTCATGACCTTTTTGACCTTGGTGCCTGGAGGAGTATGATCTTGCCAACAGGGGAGTAAGCTTTAGCGGCGGCCATCGCGGTGATGCAAGCCATCAGAAAGGAGATGTTTCGCAGGGCAGATGTTCATTTCTCCAAATCGCGACGATCTGCACAAGATCGTCATACTGAACCCCAAAGGGGGTTGCGGTAAGACCACGCTGGCGACCAACCTGGCGAGTTGCTATGCGCTCCGGGGACCACCTCCCACACTCATCGACAACGATCCCAACGGCTACACGATGCGTTGGCTCGAGAAGCGCTCGCGAAATCGATGCGAAATTCACGGCATCGCTACCTATAAATCGTCAATGCAGGCCACCCGGACCTGGCAGCTACGTATACCGAATGAGACCAGCACCGTAATCATCGATACGCCTGCGGCCCTCACACAGCCGGACATCCACGAGCTAACCTACGAAGCCAACAGCATCCTGATTCCCATACTGCCCTCGTCTATCGATATTCGGTATGCAACTAAATTTATTGCCGAACTGTTGCTGGTCACTCAAATAGATCGGCGTGACCGTCAACTCGCGGTCGTCGCGAACCGGACGCGAAAGAACACCCACAGCCTGGCAAAGTTGATGCGATTCCTGACCAGCCTGCAGATTCCAATTATTGCCGTATTGCGCGACAGCCAGAACTACGTGTATGCAGCCGATCTCGGTATGGGCATCCATGAGATGCCGTACCATCGCGTCAAAAAAGACCTCGAACAGATGGATAAGATCGTCAACTGGCTCGATGGACTGCCGACGAGGAAACAGGTACCGGAGATTATGTCCCCGTTCGAAGCTCCGCTGGAGCCGCCTGGCAAACCCCTGCACTGATCATGCCGGGGACGAGACGCGACACTTACTGAACAACGGCGCTCAGATTCAGGAGCGCTGGCACATCCGTTGGCTTATACAGATCGATTTGCGACAGGCTGATCGGCTGGTTGGGTTCCGCTGTCAGTATGAATTTCGATCCGCCGGCCAGGAATTTCTGATACGGGACCATGACGAGTTCGTCGAAGGCGATTCCGCTTTCCAGCCCTGCGGCCCGAAAAGCATCCAATTCTGCAACCGCTATGTCGTCGTCGGACAAGCCCTGGGCCCGGCAAAGTGAGCGCGTTTTCTCGATCAGCGAGGAGTCCTGGTATTCGACTCGGCCATCGATCATCTTCGGTCGATAAGTGCGGCGGGCCAGAGATTCCGGGGTCATCGCACCGTCTAGCGTCAGGTCGATCTTCATGGAGTACATATCCTCGAGATCGGCCCACATATCGACCAACACCGTGTCCTCTTGCTGGCGATATCCCATCGACATGCTCATGACGAGATCCTTGTACCCGAGGAGTCTCAAGGTCGCCATCGAAAATCCGTATTTGCCGACGCAGGTGGCCGCTATATCGTCTTCGTCTATCTCGGGATAGCCTTCGCGCGCGGCTTCGGATAGCGCTTTCATGAAATCGTCGGATACGTGGGCACGCAGGCCCGTGATCGCGAAACCGAGTGACTCGGGAATCGACGCGTCCGACCCGGCCATCTTCTGCCCGATGTCGCCGAGGCTCAAGAGATGCCAGAAGCCCGGTGTGATGAGGCTGACCTGGTCGATCTCCAGCCTGTCATGAAACTTTCCGAAACGTGCGCTGATGCCGTCAACACTGAGTTCTCCGGTCATCGTGGAGCTGACACCCTCGTATTGAATATCCGCAAACGGCTGAACCATTGCCAATACCACATCGAGATTGGAACTCACCTCATGGTGTAAATAGAATTTGGCACCGAAATAGCCGACGATGCCCACCAATATTGCCGTTAACACGAGATTTTTCATGTCGATTCCTGCCCGGAAGCGAAGCTCTATGAGACACTCGCTGGATTGTGGGCGCAGGAAGGCCTTATGTGAACTTACCGCGTCACAGATTGCCGATTTTGTGTTGGAGCCGGCCGATAATGCCGATCTGGGTCAGGCAGCGATATTGTCGGTCAATGCGTAGCGCAACAGCACTTCATAACTGCTTGTTTCCAGCGCCATGCCGTCCGGCAGCTCGAGCGTATGCAGCCGCTCGCCCTCCAGGCTCTGAATATCCTGATACAACTTCTCGCCCCGGCTATAGATGCGGTAACGGACATCCTGTGGCTCGGTTCCCTTTACCGCCACTCGGCTCATCGTCCAGTTCTTGATTACGATTGTATCCATCGTCTTTTCACTCCATGCCAAGCGAATGCTCATAGATATAAGTGCAAGGCCCGTGCCAATGTCGATTACACTTTAAGTATCTCTAATAACTAACTGTTTTCTCTATACTAACCGTTACTCTCTGAAACTCGCACTTCATTCGAAAGTGTCTGGAAAGTGTATTTTTGTGACGCAGGTTTCATGCGTTCTGCGACAAGCGCTTGACATAGTTTTGTCTCCCGGCCGCGACAATTTGTGATCCCCCTCACGGCATGTCGAGGCCCCGTGTATTAAGGTGTTCAACACAGTTCGATAACAACCTAATGGATTAGGCTCTGAATATGGCAACGGACGCCGCAGCACAAACTCTGGACACGCCGATCAGCGCTGACAGCATAGTCAAAACAGCCAAATCAAATCTGAAAGTGCCTGATGGCATAGCATCGGAGCACATACTGATTGATGGTGATGGCACAGATACGACTGACGAGCCAACCGCTGTCGGCAAAAGGCTCAATCTATCCAACCGTGCACGCGGCCTTCGCACGGAATTCACCTTTTTTAAAGAGGGCTTCCTGAAAGTCCGCCAATACAAGAAGAGCAAGCTGATCAAGGACTACATGCTGGAACTCCGTTTTCTCAATCAGAAACCAGAGGTAACCCAACGCTTCGTCAGCGAGTCTTTCCTGGCCGCAAAGATTATGGGTGGCGCAGCGGTATTCAGCTGGCTACTCACCAGATTCACACAGCTCGATACCTATACGTTTCCTGCATCGATAGTATTCCTGACCGGCGCGCTCGTTGCCTTGCTTCTCGGTATCTATCAAAGCGGTGAAAAGGTTGTGTACAACACGGCAAGCGGCAACATACCGGTACTTATGGTGCTGACGAACTTTGGCTGCTTCCGGCGTGCCCGGGCAGTCATTTCCGAGATCGACAGGGCAATTGGCGTAGCACTTGCCATGAACAAGGTCGATGAAGAAGCCCATCTCCGTGCCGAGATGCAGGATCACTATCGTCTGCGCAATGAAGGCGTGATCACACCCAAAGCCTGCAACAAAGCGTCCTCTCGCATCCTGGCCAGATTCGGCTAGACACATCTCAAGCCGCACAAGATAGACCCACGAAACTGACGAGCGAGATAATCGCTGACCTGGAGCAGTATCCAGTCTCCCTGTATGGGGAGATAAGCGGTAAAATCAGGAAAAGCCGCACGATAAGTGGCAATCAGGGGGTCGTATGAATAAGAAATTCCTCATGTCCTGGGTAGTGATATTCGTCGTCTGGATGGTCGGCAGTTTCGTCGTACACGGCGTTTTGCTGGGTACCGACTACGCGGCTCTTACGGGCATCATTCGTCCGCAAGCCGAGCAACAAGAATACTTCCACTGGATGTTGCTGGCGCACGTCATCATGGCCGGTGCATTCGTCTGGATCTACAACCGTGGCAGCGAAGACAAGCCATGGATGCAGCAAGGCATTCGCTATGGCATTGCCATCGCTCTACTTGCTGCAGTTCCGCTGTACATGATCTATTACGCCGTACAACAATTGCCAGGCATGCTTGTCGTCAAGCAAATCATCTTCGACAGTGCCCTGCTCATTATTCTCGGCATTGTTGTTGCTGCTCTGAACAAGCCCCGGGCAACGGTTGCAAGCGCGTAATTCCTGATGAATACCGCCGCAACTGCTGGCGATATTTCCTGTCGCTTGGCATGGCGAACAACTGATTCGTGATCTATGCTTTAGTCATTACCTCGTTAGAATTCGAACAAGCATACCAGGAGAATAAAAATGGCTAACCCTTCTATACATCCTGCAATCGACGACGGCATCAAGGCAGGCAAAGACGACTTTGCCGGTGGATATCTGCACTGCCATTGCGGAACGGACCCGGTTCAGGTCACGGTAAACTCTCAGAGCGCACACAACCATGCATGCGGTTGCACAAAATGCTGGAAACCGAAGGATGCTGTGTTTTCTCTGGTAGCCGTGGTGCCCAGAGACAGCGTCAAAGTCACGGCAAATGAGAATAAGCTCGCGATTGTGGATGAATCAGCCGCGATACAACGTCATGCCTGCAAAGTCTGCGGCGTGCATATGGTTGGCCGCATCGAGAATGACGGTCATCCGTTCTACGGGCTCGATTTCGTCCACACGGAGCTTTCGGACGAAGATGGTTGGTCGGAACCGGAGTTTGCCGCATTCGTGTCGTCGATTATCGAGACCGGATTTTCCCCTGACCGCATGGACGGTATTCGGGCGAGGCTCAAAGAACTCGGTCTGGAGCCGTATGACTGCCTGTCACCACCCCTGATGGACCTGATTGCAACGCATACGGCAAGAGTTGCGGGTAAATTGGCAGCATGATCGAATCGTTTATCGATTCTTGCTGATATTCTCGATTTGTGTCCGTACGGTCTAGCCGAGACTCCCCTCTGCCAGCCATTTGGCACAATCGGGTCCAAGTTCCACGAGAGCACGACTTTCGTACTCTTGAATTTCCTCTGCCGACAGCGTGTCACGCCAACGGCCATTCTGTCCTTTATGAATGAAGGTCTTGGCCCCGCCGTCCCAGAATGCGCCGCCCAGCGGTACGCTTTGAGTCGCGTTGGCTTTCATGTAATCGAAACTGCAATGCAGCAGAATCGAGTCCCAAACATCATCGTTGATCGGGATTTCCAGGAATTCGGCCACTTTGCGAATCTCAGCGGCCATGTCGCGTTTGAGATCCGCAAAGTGAATTAAATGGACGTTCGGCAGTTCCCTGATGGCCCACCAGGACCGGACGTTCTCCCAAAACGGCCACCAGGGATGACCGTCGTCGGCGAGCCAGCCCTGGTAGTACTGGGTTACCGATGACGGTGGCTTCTCTATCGGAGGGCCGACCAGACCCGGCGTGTTATTGAGTGCGTCGTACCAGGCCTCGTTGGCAGTCGAGTGGTGGTTGTACATGCTCCAGACTACGTCGCGACCATCCCGACCTATGTAGACATATTTCGCTTTGTCCGAGAAGACCAGTGCATCGACCGGCAAGTGAGTCTTTAGAAATCGACGGTGCGTCTGGGCATCAACGAGCGGCAGTTTCACCGCGCTTGGCGGAATACGCAGATCCATCCAGGGCGACATCTCCGCAACTTCCATGCCTTCTGCACCATCAAACAGAAGTTGTGAAACGATTTGTTGCAGCCAGGTCGTGCCTGACTTCGCGTAGGTGGCAATGATGATGTCATCATCGCGAAACTCGAAGTCATTCCATATGGTCGAATCGATGTGATGATTGTGAAATTCACGGATTTTGACGGGGGGTTCGTGGCTGCTCATGACGTATCTTTTGGTGCCTCTTGTTAATGATCTGACATGGATGTCGCAGTGATTTTACGACGATTTTGAGGCTACCTGCAGGATTTCGGCCTGACGGGCGACCTTTCCAACCGTTACGCATAAACTGAGTGACATGACCGCAACGCATCGCCTGCATATGAAATGCTTTTTATCGGCAATGATTCTGATGCTGCCCGCTGCTGCAGCCTCGGAGTTCTCCGGCCTGGCGACGTTGACCAGCAAGTACATTTATCGGGGACTGGAAATGTCGGATGGTGATCCCGCGCTTCAGATGGGGCTGGATTACGAGCACGATACTGGCTTTTTCGTTGGCGTTTGGGCGAGCACGATCGATATTCAGACCGCTATGGGTAGCCGCGATACGGAACTGGATTATTACGCAGGCTTTCACTACGCGACTGATGCTCCGGTCACCGCAACCATCACGTTGCTGCGTTACTCCTATCCAGGCCAGACCGGCATGCACAGCTACGACTACAACGAGGTACTGGTCGGCGCAAGCTGGCGGGAGCGGTACTCGATCGAACTGGGTTACACGAGCGATCTTTACGGGCTTGACCGGACTGCGCGCCACTGGGAGCTGCGATCCGAGTGGCCCGTTGCAAGCGCCTGGGTGATCGGCGCCACGCTCGGCGGCAATGACATGTCGGATGCCGGCGTGTCACGTTACCTGCACTGGGATGTCGGCGCGTCTGCCAGGTTCTCGCGGCTGACATTTGATCTGCGCTGGTATGACAACGAGTTGCCGGATGGATTTGCTGCGCTATTGTCCGCCAATTCTCAGCTTGTATTGAGCATTTCTGCGTCTTTTTGACCGACGATCAATATCTCTGTGACACAGCCTCGCTGCCTCTGCAACCCGAGCGCTGCAGCAATTGCGCGAGTGCACGACAGGCATTGACGGACTGATTCATTGTCGGTCGGCTCGCGACCAAAAGCGTACTGATCTGTTCGCCGGTCAATCCCGGCTTTTGTGCTACAAGTAATGCAGCGATGCCGGATACATGTGCAGCAGACAGCGAACTACCGGAGGCATAGTCATATCCGCCGGCAGGCACCGGCACCAGAATATCGTCACCGGGGGCCGTGATCGGAATTTGTACTGAATTTGCGTAACCGTCTTTGTCGACAACGATCACGCCAGCGATTTTTGCAGGAAATTCGAATCCACTGTGCTTCGGTGCGGCCGCAACGACGATAATGTCATCGCGGAGCGCCTGTTTCACCAATCGGCCAAGCAACGCGTCGGCCGGACCGCCCAAACTCAAGTTTATGACGTCTGTTTTCGATTCGATTGCATGACTCAACGCTTTTGCCAGCGTGAAGCTGTCGCATATCGCTCTCGTGCTGACCGAACCGTACCAACATGCTTTGAGTACAGACATGCGTGTCGATGGTGCAACGCCAACCATGCCGACCCCGTTGTTGGACGCCGCCCCAATGATTCCGGCTACCGCCGTGCCGTGTGCATCGGCCGAAAAATCGCCGCCTTCATCGTCGACGAAATCGTAATGCGTCGCGACCTGTGTTCTCAGCTCCGGGTGATCAATATCAGCGCCGGTATCGATAATCGTCACGTTAGTGCCATCGCCAAGCGACCAGTTATGTGCCTGCACTAACTCCAGCGTGGTGTGATTGTGTTGCAGCTTCAAATAGGGATCTGCGGTTTCGGTCCGTTCCGTTGCCGAAACCTCAAACTCGTTCATTAGCTGTGCGGACTCAACCTCTGGTCGTTCGTTCAGGCGTGCAAGCAATTCTTCAATCTCGCCGTCATCCTCGACACCGAAGACGAGGCAATGCACCTTCAGCGAGACAATCGGCCACTCTTCAAGCTTCACCAGATCGAAATCCTTTGCGATCCGGCTTGCTGCACGTTTTACGCCGACAGACGCCAGATATATCGATGAACGACGCCTGTAGCCGGGCCCGGCCGGGCCCGCACGCGTGGAGTTGCTCATTCCAGGATCTTCAAACGTGACGAGAATTTTGGTCATTCCGGGGTCCTTCCCGGAACGTTCCTCGGCGTCTGACGCAGTCGGGATATTACCCGCCAGGAAAACCGCTATGACCAGCCAGCGCATCATCACTCCGCTCCGATAACTACCGGCTCGGCGAACAGGACATTCGAATTGGCCTGCAGACTCGACAAAAGCGTGCCGTCATCAATGTTGGTGTTTGCAAAGCCCAGGGTATAAACACCGCGCATTGACGGGCCATCGACAATAGTCAGGGCGTGCGCATCAAGCAGTGTGTTAATTTGTGGCTGTTGAAGATCCGGGCTGAATACGACGCGAATGTACTGGCCCTCGGCAAGATTCTGCGTCTCAGACAGTGTCGTGAACTCGACGCTCCTGGGCTCCGGCCAGAACAACACGCCGGCAAGCACGATCAAAAAGACAGTCTGTGCCGCAAATGCGATTCGCCATGGACTATCGAATACCTCACGAAGCCGCGACAGTAACTCGCGTCCCCGGTTTTGCCTGTCGATCAGCGCATCGATCCGTGCGTTAATATTTCGCATATCGGGTTCCGGAATCATTGCTGAATCTGAAGCCGAGACGATCGAATCCCGAGTTTCTTCCAGATCAAGCAGCTCACGCCGGCAAATCACGCAGGATTTAGCGTGCGCACGAACAGCCTCTTGCTCCTGCGCGCCCAATGAGTCGTTGACGAGCCACGGCAACAACTCGACTGCCTGCTCATGCGACACCGATTCACGCACGTTCACGGGAATGTTCCTTTTTCTGACCGGCGAGCAGCGGCAACAGGACTTTGAGCCGGCGACGCGCATGGAACATCCGCGTCTTTACAGTATTAACGGGACAATCTGCGATTTTCGCGATCTCCCGATAGGAAAAACCACCGTAATAGGTGAGCTCCACCACCTGCCGGTGATCGGGGCTCAATTGAATGAGTGCGGCCCGGATCCATTCGTCGTGCTTTGATGACACAGCGGCAACCGTGTTGGCATCGGTTCCATGCACCAGTGGTGCCTGGTAACGGCTTTCGGTCCTCATGTTGGTCAATGCTTTGCGGTACGCGATGCCAAATATCCAGCTCGAAACGACCGCATCCCCGCGATACTTCCGGGCATCTTTCCAGACCACCAACATCACATCATCCAGAACCTCTTCGACCGAGGCCGGATTTGGCAACATTCTTCGAAGATAGCCATACAGACGCGGGTGATACAGGCGGTATAACTCGGAGAATGCCCCGCGATCACCACGGCGAACGCGATTCAAGAGAGCAAGCTCATCGCCCTCCTTCGCTTCCCGTGCTGACTGGCCGGCCCTGGACTGCGCCATTTGCATTGTCCCGAACGTGATGTGGACTCCTTATTATAAGTCCCCAAAGCGTGCCAAAAGGTTCACCTGACAAATATCGATATATTCGGCTTTCGGCCGCAAGCCCCACGTGCAATCAGTATTGCAGAGCACATTTCGCCTGCAAATCGAGGCGGTCCCGAACGCGCGCTCTCGCTCTTTCGATGACCTGCTTGATGTCATTGAACGATGTTTCGGGAAGATTGTTGAAATCCATCATGCGATGCTCAAAATCGCGCTCGCCTGTCGCGTCGTCTATTGCGAATCGAACTTCCTGCAGCGCCGTCCGTCGATGCTGATATTCACCAATCGCTTTTACGGAACCAAAATACAGTGCGCAAAACAGGCTGACTTTCTCGTCCCGTGAACTGCATTCCCTGTCATCGGCACGATCCCAGACCGTTGGGTCGGATAAACTCATATAAGCGCTATCCAGCAACGCGAGATCGTGACGATCAACCGGTCTGCTACGGTCGTCCAGAATCGCCTGCATTCGATTTAACAACTCGATTTCCGCTTCGCTCAGGTCACTTTCGGAGAGCGCTTCCGACATGAAGCGCCTGTATACGTCTAGCCCCTTTTCGATTTCGCTTATTTCAAGCGCCTTGATAGCTGCATAATCAGTTTTGCATGAAGCGCTTGAGGCGACGGGCTCGTCGTTGCCAAGTGCGGACCCGGCAAGAGCTACGCCCACAATTGTTGCGCCAAGTACGGCGTCGAACCTCATCGTGCATCTACTCTCTATGACTGGAATCAGAAGAGAAAATAACGACCGTAAATTCGGGCCATTGATAAAGCGGCTCTTGATTCGTGCCTTGATCCGACATCTTGTTATTCCCGCTGTTTGCTCACGACAACAATACGCCAAATCAATCGACGCGGTATAGCGGGAAGCTATCTCAAGGGGACGAAGGCTGAGCGGGCCTCAGCCTCGTACTCAACTATCTTCGGGAATTAATACTTGCTCGCGTTGGCCGATTTTCCCCCGACCAGGCGGGGTTTTTTTGAGCCAGCGGTTTTGTCTTCCTCGGGCGCCTTCGGCGATGCCGCTGCCTTGGACGGTTTGCCCATATCGATCTTGCCCTTGAACTTCGCGCCATCCGCCATGACGATACGGCCGCAGAAGATATTGCCTTTGACGTCGGCTGTTTTGGCGAGCGAGACCATGCCTTCACTATGGATGTCGCCGACAAGGTGCCCTAATACGATAACCGAGCTGGCATGAATGTCCGCCATGACGCGACCTTTTTCACCCACCGTCAGATGCTTGTTGTGGTGGGAGATGGTGCCCTCGATGTGACCCTCAATGATCAGGTCTTCGTCTGCCGTCAACTCGCCCTTGAACACCAATGTCGGGCCGATGACTGACACATTGTTAGACCGTACCGGCCGTGTTTGTGTGATTTTTCTTGCCGACTGTGTGTCCGCTATATCGGTTTCTTCTGGTTTATTGAAAATCGCCATTATGTCCTCCGCTTTCCGTGCGAGTTGACGCTACGATGCCGCCGATCAGGGATATCATCGCCGGCCGGCTCGAAGCCGTTAAGGCATTGAATGAAAAAGAATTACACCACGCTTAGTCGATTTATGTAGTGTCCATGGTCACAGGCCATTTTGTGCACTGGTTCGCCAAAAAAAGTGGACGTACACCAACCCTCCCTGCAGCCAGGAATTTGCGCGTATTTGACCGATAAAAAACGGCGTAGAAGCTAGATATATGACTCCAATCAAGCCATGCTTCGCATGCCGGGTTGAAAGGACTCGGCATAGGCCCAACCAGGTGAGCCATGTCATTTATTGAGGAACTCAAACGCCGCAATGTCATCAAGGTAGGGGTTGCCTATGTCATTGCTGCCTGGCTGCTGCTGCAGATAGCAGACGTCGTCCTCAATAATATTGAGGCGCCGCGCTGGGTGTTTCTGGCCATGCTGTTGCTGGTGGCACTCGGTTTTCCGTTTGCGTTGATCTTCGCCTGGGCTTTCGAACTGACACCGGAGGGCCTGAAAAAGGAAAAGGACGTCGTTCGCTCGGAGTCCATTACCCATGTTACCGGCCGAAAACTGGACTTCGTGATAATCGGGGTGATGGCAATAGCCATAGGCTTCCTGGTGACGGACAGGTTTTTTCTTGAGGAGAGCCCGGAAACGGGTGTCGGCGAGATCATCACAACCGGGCAGTCCATAGCGGTATTGCCGTTCGTCAACATCAGCTCCGACAAGGAACAGGATTATTTCTCGGACGGCATCACGGAGGAAATATTGAACTCACTGGCTTCGGTCAAAGAGCTCAAAGTTGCAGGGCGTACCTCTTCCTTTGCCTTCAAAGGACAAAATGATGACTTGCGCCGGATCGGCGATCTGCTGGGCGTGGAACATATCCTCGAGGGATCGGTCCGCAAGGCTGGCACGACGGTACGCATCACGGCCCAGTTGGTTCAGGTTGAGGACGGTTTTCATCTCTGGTCCGATACTTATGATCGTGAGCTCACCGATATCTTCGCCATACAGGATGAAATCGCCAACGAAATCCTCAACCAGTTAAAGGCGCGGCTGCTCGATGAAGATGAAGAGCCGCCACTGCTCGTGAGCCAGCGTACCGACCCGGAAGTCTATGATCTCTATCTGCTGGCGAAGCAGCGCCTGTATGCCCGAAACCGTTTAACGATCGAGTCAGCCATAGAGCTTCTGGATCAGGCCATCGCGAAGGATCCGGATTACGCGCCGGCCCTGGCACAGCGTGGGATTGCGACAATGTTCCTGTCCGATCGCAGCTACGGCACAATTCCGGAGTCGGAGGCATTGGTTCAGGGCAAGCGCTTTATCGATGCTGCGCTGGAGAAGGACGCGCAACTGGCGGAAGCCTGGGCGGCCCTGGGGCTCTACCACGCTAATCGGCCAGCCGAGCACGAGGAGGCCATCGAAGTACTCACAAAAGCATTGTCGATCAATCCTAATCTGATCAATGCCAGCAACTGGTTGCAAATAGCGCTGCAGAGTTCTGGCGATTCGCGTAGCGCGCTGCAGCTCCTTGAACAGATGACGCAGAGGGACCCGCTATATCGACCCGGGTTCGGAAATGCAGTGCAGGCTTTTAACGATTTTGGATTGGAGGATAAGGCGCAAACACTGATTGACCAATTCAGAAAGTACGACCCGAATGATCCACAACTGCTGCAGTCTGACGCCATGCACCACTTCTACCGCGGCAGTACTGCCGCCGGATTTCGCCTGGTCGAGCAGGCGCGTCGGCTTGCGCCGACTGATAATGTTACCCATTTCGCTTTCACCGTCGGGTTGCTTCAGAGCCAGCAGGTCGAACGTATCGTGGAAGATGGTCTGGACTTCTTCAAAGTTGCCGCGTTGGAACACCTCGGCCGTCGGGACGAAGCATTCGAACTCGCGTTCGAGTTATCGAGGGAAGGTTTTCCACAGAACCTGTTCGCTCTTTATAACCGGGCTGATCGTAGCCAGGAGCTGATTGACTACCTCGAAGAACGCTGGCCTTCTCTGGACTCATTCGCCGCCGATTATCCGCACGACGCCTACGGCTATGACGTGATGGTAGACGTCGCTCTGGCGTATTCCCGTACAGGCAATACACGACGTTTTGATGACGCGCTATTGCTGGTCGATAGGGCCATATCCAGCCAGTTAGAGCAGGGCGTCGATAACTGGGGTTTCCTGGCAGGCAACGCAAGGTACCTGGCGCTTGCCGGGGATTACGACGAGGCTATCACCCAGCTGCAGCATGCGGTTGATCGCGGAATGCGATTGTATCCTCCCCTTGCGGCGTCGGAACCGACATTCGCGCCGTTGCGTGATGATCCGCGCTTTATCGCCCTTGAGACCGTCATGGTTGATGACATCAACGTCGAACGCGAAGCCCTGGGGCTGGAAGCTATCGACCCGCTCAATCAGTTCTAAAGTAAACCGGTGGTTAATCGAACCGGCGCTTTGATTCTCGATAGCTCTAGAAAGTGCGCTTGAATTTGGAGTGCGAATACCACGATTTCGACGTGTCGAAAGTGCCGGAATCATAGGGATCGAATCCGGGTGCTTCGCCGGCGTTTGGAGTATCAGGCTCTAGCCGGATCGGCGTATCTTCCTTAGCAAACTCGTCATCTGACGGAGCATCATTCTGCGATTCGTCGTTTTCATCCCGACAGGATTCGTCGGTACTGTCTTTTAGATTTTTCACTGGAAGTATTCCTGTGCCAGGCGGGTCCATGGCTTCTTGACGAAGCGGAAATCCGTGGCTTCCGTGCCCCCGTCTTGTGGCGGGTTTGGCATTGTTATTATTTGTTGTGTGTACTTTATACGATGAGTCGCCGAAGAGTTTCCGAGTGTTAACGTAATCACGAACTTTTCTTGCACGCTGTATTGTCCGCCCTGGGTCGAATACAGACAATTCGGTCCAAATTATCATTTATAATACAATCAGTTCTTGCTATTAATTAATGTCCTTTATAGGGCAATTTTTCGTAAGATATTGCAGCCTTGGCCTGTGATCATGCCTGTCAGTTGGCGGCTTGCGATTGGACGTAAGTCAACGCCGTTCTGCATCCAGCGTTGAACTATCGCCCATGGAGAGGTTACTCACATAACAAGTTCATCGGCTTGGGAGAGCCCTGGTTTCCGGAATGAATAGAGTTGGAAATGATTGCTCAGGGAATGTGCGGTGGCCGGGACTTCTGCTTTATTCACTGCTTGGCAGCACAATTGCCGGCTGCACGGCGGGTAGCGGCGAAGGGCTCGATATTAGTGGCCGGCCACTCAGTGAAGGTGGCGATGTGCCGCTTGGCCCCACGCTGGAGTCCGTTCAGGCCAACGTATTCAATCCGTCCTGCATCGTTTGTCATTCCGGTGCCAATGCGCCGCAAGGATTACGGCTTGATGCCGTAAACAGCTTTACCAATCTCGTTGGGGTAGCCAGCCGGCAGGACTCATCATTTTTGCGCGTGGCGCCGGGTGATCCCGACCGGAGCTACCTGATCAGAAAGCTCGAGGGCACGGCATCGACCGGTCAGCAAATGCCCCTGGGCGGGCCGCCGATACCGCAATCCACGATCGAGTTCGTGCGCCAATGGATCATTGACGGCGCCCTGCCCGATTCCGGGGGCATGCCGGATATGCCACCGGTGGTTGTGTCGCTTACGCCGGACCCTGACAGCATCCTGGCCGGATTCCCGCCGGATATCACTGCGGGATTTGATCAGGATATTGATGCATCAACGATTAATGACATGACGTTCACGCTGGTCCGCAGCGGTGGCGACGGGACATTCGGCGATGGCAACGAAGCAGTCATAGTGCCGGCATCGGTTGCCCTGTCAGTCGTGAACCCGAGGCTCGCGATTATGGACCTGACCGGCGTATCGGCAATCGAAGATCGCTACCAGGTGTCTCTCCATGGCTCCGGCGCCAACATGATTTTCGGCATCAACGGTGCTGCGCTGGACGGCGAATATGCGGGCAGCTTGCCGTCCGGAAACGGCACCGAAGGTG
>Ga0255052_10000542_pt1 | contig 30281 bp, 26 predicted proteins | sample JV7_2_21_MG_FD_188632 | JGI IMG/M metagenome (GOLD analysis project Ga0255052, IMG submission 188632) | Seawater microbial communities from Jervis Inlet, British Columbia, Canada - JV7_2_21 | ecosystem: Environmental > Aquatic > Marine > Inlet | place: Canada: British Columbia | collected...
CGCGACCGATGTCGAGGCTGACGGCGATGCGATGCAGTTCAGCCTGCATATTCACTCAGAAGAAATTCCGATCAGATTGCCGTTGGCCGGACTCCACAACGTCAGGAACGCTTGCGCCACGGCCGCTGTGCTACACGGGCTCGGAGCAGACGGTAAACAGATTCGCCAGGGCCTCGAGTCCGTGCAGGCAGTCTCGGGAAGGCTGCAACCCGTCGAAAGCATCACGTCACTGACCGTTTACGACGACAGCTATAACGCCAATCCGCAAAGCGTTATCGCAGCCGCAGAGTTCCTGGCAGCACAACCCGGCAGTAACTGGCTCGTTCTCGGTGACATGGGAGAGCTTGGTGAGGACGAGGTATTGCTGCACAAGGCTGTCGGGCGGGCGGCAAGGCGACTGGGTATCGATCGAATCCTGGCCACTGGTTCGCTGTCACAGAACACGGTCAAGACTTTTGGTAAAGGCGGAATGTGGTACGAGGACATCGCTGCGCTGATCGAGGAACTGCAGCGCTCGGCGACCGAGGACACGAATGTTCTGATCAAAGGTTCCAGATTCATGCAAATGGAGCGGGTCGTCGAGGCCCTGATCAACGAACCGCCGGCGAGGCGCAAGGCCTGATCATGCTGCTCTATCTCACAGAATACCTGACGCAGTTCGAGTCCGGCTTCAACGTATTCAGCTACCTGACGCTGCGCGCAATCCTTGGTGCCCTGACGGCGCTGATTCTGTGTTTCGTCATTGGTCCACGAATGATCGAAAAGCTCAGCCTCAACCAGGTTGGCCAGCCGGTTCGCGATCTGGGTCCGTCAAGCCATCTGCCAAAAGCAGGCACGCCGACGATGGGCGGTGCGCTGATATTGACGGCCATCGTCGTCAGCACGGTGCTGTGGGCGAATCTCGAGAACCGCTTTATCTGGATTGTATTGTTCGTGACGCTTGCATTCGGTGTGATCGGCTACGTCGATGATTACAAAAAGCTCGTGTTGCAGGATCCCGCAGGATTGTCCGCGGGCAAGAAACTGTTCTGGCAGTCTGCTGCAGCGATCATCGGCGCGGTCGCCCTTTACATGCTCGCTGTCGATCCGGTAAGCACCTCGTTGCTGATACCGTATTTCAAAGATCTGGCGCTGCCGCTAGTGATGTTGCAAATCGTCGTGACTTTCCTGTTTGTCGTCGGCTTTAGCAATGCAGTTAATCTGACCGACGGACTGGACGGCCTGGCGATCATGCCGACGGTGCTGGTCGGCGGTGCACTCGGCGTTTTCGCTTATGTCACCGGCAACGTAAATTTTTCGGAGTACCTCGGAATACCGTATGTCGCGGGCACCGGTGAGATTCTCGTGTTCTGCTCCGCACTCGCAGGTGCAGGCCTCGGCTTTCTCTGGTTTAACACCTATCCGGCCCAGGTATTCATGGGTGACATCGGTGCGCTGTCGCTTGGTGCAGCACTTGGCATCGTTGCGGTTGTCGTTCGCCAGGAAATCGTGCTGGCGATCATGGGTGGCGTGTTCGTCGTCGAAACCGTATCCGTCATTATCCAGGTCGTGTCGTTCAAGCTGACCGGACGCCGCGTTTTTCGTATGGCGCCTTTACACCACCACTTCGAACTCAAGGGTTGGGCGGAACCCAAAGTCATTGTCCGCTTCTGGATTATCACGGTCATTCTCGTCCTGATTGGCCTTGCGAGCCTGAAGATCCGATGAGCGCCGTGAAGCAAAGTACGCAAGCTGCAGCGAAGGTCAACGACCTCGTGTTCGGACTCGGCGCAACCGGTCTGTCAGTCGCCAGATATCTGAAACGTAATGGCATCGATGCCAGGTTTGTCGACAGCCGAAGCGAACCACCGGGACTCGATGAATTGCAGGAGTTATTGCCGGACGCCGACGTCATTTGCGGCGACAGTAACAGCGTCAGCCTCGCAAACATCGGCCGCATCATTGCCTCGCCCGGTGTCGCCGACTCCGAGCCACTGCTCGTGTCAGCCCGGGAATCCGGCATCGACGTCGTATCCGACATCGAATTGTTCGCGAATGATGCGTGCGCGGCCATTGTCGCCGTAACCGGTTCGAACGGCAAAAGTACGGTGACAACACTCCTGGCACTCATGTGCGATGCCGCTGGAAAAACCGCACTGGCCGGTGCGAATCTGGGAGAACCGGCCCTCGATCTTCTGGCGCAGAAAACACCCGATTTTTATGTGCTCGAGCTATCGAGTTTTCAATTGCAACGGACCAAGAAGCTGCCGGCGAAAGTCGCAGTCCTACTGAATATCACGGCCGACCATCTCGACTGGCACGAGAACGAAAAAAATTACCGCAATGCGAAGTACAGAATATTCGAACATGCCGATGCTGCCGTGATTAACCGCTCCGACCCGGATATCGCCAGGCATGTCGGTAAAGGCACGAGGACGGTGACATTCGGCCTGGATGTGCCGGAGGAAAGTCAGTACGGGCTGCTCGAGGAAGACGGCGTGGATTTTCTTGCTCGAGGAGAGCAACTCCTGCTCGCGACCTCTGAGCTGGCGATGGTCGGCCAACACAACCAGCTGAACGCGCTTGCGGCACTTGCCGCTGGCGAACGCATGGGCCTCAAGATGTCTGCGATGCTCCAGGTTCTGCCGGAATTTCCGGGGTTGCCGCACCGCATGCAGCTGGTCGCGCGAAAAGGCGGTGTCGAATTCATCAACGATTCGAAGGCTACTAACGTCGGCGCTGCAGTCGCGTCTATTGATTCTATCGACGGGATCATCGTGTTGATCGCGGGCGGTGTAACGAAGGGCGGAGATTTTGCCGAACTGGCAGAGGCACTCGATGGCAGGCTGCGAGCAGCCGTTCTGATCGGCAGCGATGCTGACCAGATTGCAGATGCGTTGGCTGACATTGCTCCGGTTCACATCGCGGAGGACATGGACGAGGCCGTCGCAAAGGCAGCGGCACAGGCAGAGGCAGGCGACACCGTGTTGCTCGCACCGGCCTGCGCGAGCCTGGATCAGTTTCCGAATTTCAAGGCGCGAGGCGCTGCATTCGGGGCGGCAGTCCTGAGGCTACCGGCATGAGTCTGTCGAGCGCAACAATGCCGTTTCCAGCTCGCCTGCGGACACCGTTGCAAATCGATCCGGTGTTGCTATCGATCGGACTTGCCCTCCTGATCGGCGGCCTGGTCATCCTCGCATCGGCATCGATATCGGTTTCGGATAACACGGCCGGCGATCCGTTCTATTACGTTCAACGCCAGGCAATAGCGGCATTGATCGGCACCGTATCTGCTTTCTTTTGCCTCTTTGTTCCCATGAATGTCTGGCAGAAGCTGGGTCCGCTGATGTTGTTGATCGCGTTCGCATTGTTGCTCGTGGTTTTGATTCCGGGCGTCGGTCACGAGGTCAATGGCAGCACGCGCTGGCTAAGGGTCGGCGTCATGAACGTGCAGGTATCCGAACCGGCCCGGCTATGCCTGATTCTGTATATCGCCGGTTATCTGGTCCGGCAAAACAAGTCTTTGCGCGCACATTTCCTCGGATTTCTGCGACCGATGGCGGTCTTAAGTCTCGCCTGCGGGTTGTTGCTGGCGGAGCCCGATTTCGGCGCTGCGATCGTGTTGCTCGCGACTGCATTGGCGATGCTTTTCGTCGCCGGCGCACGCGTACGGGATTTTTTGCTGTTTTTCAGCGCGACATTCGTTGCGATGGCGGCATTGGCTATCACGTCGCCCTATCGTCTCGAGCGGCTCACCGCTTTCCTGGATCCCTGGTCGGACCCGTTCAATTCCGGATTTCAGTTGACGCAGTCGTTGATTGCGATCGGCCGTGGTGAATGGTTTGGCGTTGGTCTTGGAAGCAGCGTGCAAAAACTATTCTACCTGCCCGAAGCACATACCGATTTCGTTTTTGCAGTGTATGCGGAGGAATTCGGGCTGTTCGGTTCATTACTACTGATCGCCTTGTTCATGGGCCTTCTGTGGCGCGTATTCAAACTCGCAATACGCGCTGCGAACGCCGAGAGATTCTTCGAAGCCTGTCTGACGGTGGGTCTCGGCACCTGGCTCGGCCTGCAGGCGTTCATCAACGTTGGAGTAAACATGGGTTTGCTGCCGACCAAGGGCCTTACGCTTCCGCTGATCAGCTATGGCCGAAGCAGCCTGATCATCGCGATGATCAGCATTGGCCTCCTGCTTCGCGTACATCACGAACTTGCGACTGACGCACGACCGGTCAATCGCAGGCGCAAGCCCAAAAAGGCAAAACGATGAGCGGCCGGCCCATTCTTGTTATGGCAGGTGGAACGGGTGGCCACGTTTATCCGGCGCTTGCTGTTGCAAAGGCATTGCAGCTGCAGTCGCGCGAGGTCGTCTGGCTTGGTACCCATCGCGGTCTCGAATCCAGGGTCGTGCCGGCAAACAATATCGATATGGAATGGATCAGTGTTGCGGGGCTGCGCGGCAAGGGTGCGATGACCCAAATCCTGGCGCCGTTCCGTCTGATCTGGGCGCTCGCCCAATCGCTGATTGTCATGGCCCGCCACCGACCCGCTGCCGTTCTCGGTATGGGTGGTTTCGTGAGCGGACCTGGTGGTGTTGCAGCGTGGCTCATGCGGCGACCACTCGTGATTCACGAACAGAATGCCGTAGCAGGCTTAACAAATCGTCTTCTGGCGCGTCTTGCCCGGGTTGTGCTTCAGGCCTTCCCGGGCAGTTTTCCCGCCAACATCGAATCGGAGACTGTGGGTAATCCGGTGCGTGCCGAAATTGCTGCGCTGGACGATCCCGCGACGCGCTTCCATGGGCGCGAAGGCTCGATTCGACTCCTGGTGCTCGGCGGAAGCCAGGGCGCACTCGCATTGAACAAGGTGGTGCCGGCGGCACTGGCACGTCTGCCCAGGGAATTGCGGCCGGTCGTGCGACATCAGACGGGCAGCCGAACCATCGACGCGGCACGCGAGGCCTACGAGCAAACTTCACTCGACGTGAACTTGCTGCCGTTCATCGAGGACATGGCCGAAGCGTATGACTGGGCGGATCTCGTCGTTTGCCGTGCCGGCGCGCTGACCGTCGCCGAGTTATCCGCGGCCGGATTGGCGGCGATATTCGTGCCGTATCCGGCGGCTGTGGACGACCATCAGACCGCAAATGCCAGGCCGATGACCGACGCAGGGGCTGCCGCGATCGTGGCCGAGGCGGACCTCTCCGATGAGTCTCTCGCCAGACTCCTGTCAAACTGGCTGAGCAGCCGCGATGAATTGCAGGAGCGTGCTTCGAAAGCGCGGGCGCTCGCGATGCCGGATGCCTTGCGCCGTATCACGGATCTTTGCATCGAAGTCGCCGGAGCCAGCGCGTGATCAAAAGAATGCGAAGGATCAATCGCGTGCACTTCGTCGGCATAGGTGGATCAGGTATGTCCGGAATCGCCGAGGTTATGCTGAGCCTCGGTTACCAGGTACAGGGCTCCGATCTCAGGAACAACGCTTCGGTTCAGCGGCTCGAGAATCTCGGTGCGACCGTGTTTATCGGGCACGACGAAAAGAATGTTCGTAACGCCGATGCCGTCGTCGTCTCGAGTGCCGTTGACGAAAGCAATCCGGAAGTCGTAGCCGCACGGGGCGCACTAATGCCGATCGTGCGGCGGGCGGAGATGCTCGCCGAACTCATGCGCTTTCGCTATTCGATCGCCGTCGCCGGGACGCACGGCAAAACGACCACAACGAGTCTGGTTGCGAGCATTCTTGCCGAAGGAGGGCTCGATCCGACATTCGTGATCGGCGGCCGTCTCAAGAGTGCGGACAGCAATGCGAGGCTCGGCCAGGGCGAGTATCTCGTGGCAGAAGCCGATGAAAGCGATGCGAGCTTCGTTCATCTGAAACCAATGCTCGCGATCGTGACAAACATCGACGCCGACCACATGTCCACCTACGACGGCGATCTCGAGAAGCTACGAAACGGCTTTATAGAATTTCTGCACAACCTGCCTTTTTACGGTCTCGCTATTCTGTGTGCGGACGATCCAGGCGTGAATGAAATACTCGGCCGGGTAGGCAGATCGACCGTGACTTATGGCCTTAATGAGGCGGCCGACATCAGGGCGGAAAACATCGAATTCTCTGAAGGCCTGACACGATTCACGGTTGTGCGAGCGGATGACAAGGAGCTGCTGGATATCAGTCTGCGTCTGCCCGGCATGCATAACGTACGAAACGCGCTTGCGGCAATCGCCATCGCCAACGAGCTACAGATCGCAGACCAGGCTGTCGTCAAGGCGCTCGAAAGCTTCGAAGGAATCGACCGGCGCTTCCAGAATCAGGGAGAAATTGAAACGCCTAATGGCCGGGTGATGCTGGTCGATGACTACGGCCATCACCCTACGGAAATCGCTGCAACGCTGGACGCTGCCCGTGCCGGTTGGCCGGACAGACGCATTGTCCTGGCATTCCAGCCGCACCGATATTCACGAACCCGCGACCTGATGGACGATTTTGCCGCAGTACTGTCCGAGGCAGATGTGCTCGTTCTCCTCGAAGTGTATGCCGCCGGAGAAGATCCGATTGCCGGCGCCGACGGCAGGGCGATAGCCCGGGCAGTGAGGAGCCGTGGCGGCGTCGAGCCCATTTTCGTCGAGGAACTCGATGGTCTCGCAGCTGTTCTCGCAGGTTTGCTGACCGAGGGCGATCTTGTTCTGACAATGGGTGCGGGAGACATCGGCGCACTGGCGCCGCAGTTGCCAGGCTTGCTCGGCAAAAAACCGGTCTTGAAGGTGCACTCATGATGGCGGCCGAAAGGAATCTGTCCGTGTCAGGAGAATTACTTTCTGACGAGCCCATGAGCAGACACACCTCGTGGCGGGTCGGCGGCCCGGCGGAATACTTTTTCAAGCCTGCAGACGAGGACGATCTCGCCTTGTTTCTCCGCGAGCTCGATCCACAGACGCCCGTCTTCTGGTTCGGAGTCGGCAGCAATCTGCTGGTACGTGACGGCGGGCTACCGGGCGTGGTCGTTTCCGTTGCCGGCATTCTCAATCAGATCGAACAGACCGGCGACTATCGGCTCAGGGTTAGTGCGGGCGTTCCCTGCACGCAATTGGCACGCCAGTGTGTCCGCTGGGGGCTCGGTCCATCGGAGTTCTTCGCAGGAATTCCTGGATCGATGGGGGGTGCCCTTGCCATGAACGCCGGTGCGCACGGCGGCGAGACCTGGGAACGTGTCAGGTCCGTCAGAACGATAGACAGGCAGGGGGAGATTCGCAAACGTCTGCCGGCGGACTATGAGGTCGGGTACCGCAGCGTCCGCGGGCCCGACAACGAGTGGTTTCTGGAAGCAGTACTCGAGTTCGATCCGGCCGCTGACGCCAGCATGGAAACGCTGAAGGATTTGCTGGACCGGCGCAAATCAACACAGCCGCTGGGCCTTCCCAGTTGCGGTTCGGTATTCAGAAATCCGCCGGGTGATCACGCCGCGAGGCTGATCGAGGCCGCCGGTCTCAAGGGAGCCCGTATCGGTGGTGCTGAAGTGTCGGAGAAGCACGCCAATTTCATCATCAACGTCGACAACGCCAGTGCTGCCGATGTCGAACAACTCATCCGCTACGTGCAACAGACGGTCGCTGCTCAACACGGCGTGGAGCTGGTGCATGAAGTTCGCATTGTAGGGAATCCCGAATCGTGAGCACCCGGGACAAACAAGGACGCATCATGATCAGCAATGCCGCCGACTTCGGCCGCGTCGCAGTGATGTTCGGTGGCATATCGGCGGAACGGGAAGTGTCCCTGGATACCGGCAATGCCGTGCTTGCCGCGCTGCAGTCGCGGGGTGTTGACGCGCTTGCCTGGGATCCCGCCGAAAGAAGCATGCACGACTTCGATGAAGCAGGCTTCGATCGCGTCTGGATCGCGTTGCATGGTACGGGCGGTGAAGACGGTGCCATCCAGGGTGCGCTGCAGTGGCTCAACACGCCTTATACAGGCAGTGGGGTTATGGCCTCGGCATTGGCGATGGACAAGATCCGCAGCAAGCGTCTTTTCAAAGAGGCAGGGATTGCAACGCCCGATTTTCTGATCGTCGAAGAGAAGTTCGACGCGGTAAGGGCAGCCGAGAAATTCGGCTACCCACTCATATTGAAACCCTCGGACCAGGGCTCGAGCGTCGGCATGAGCAAGGTATTCGAAGCCGGCGAAATGGCTGACGCTGTCGATCTGGCACTGAGTTTCGGGAGCCCGGCTCTGGCAGAACCGTGCATCGTCGGCGATGAAATGACCGTTGCCGTTCTGCAAGGGGAGGCGCTGCCGAGTATCTGCATTGAAACGCCACGCGTTTTTTACGACTACCGTGCAAAGTATGAAGCCGACAGCACCGAATATCGTTGTCCGGGCACCGATGATCCGGATCGCGAATCGGAATACGCGAGGCTCGCCGTCGCCGCATTCGACGCACTGGGCTGTTCGGGTTGGGGGCGCACCGATTTCATGACGGACAGCGATGGCAATCCGCAGGTATTGGAAGTGAACACCATACCGGGCATGACCGGTCACAGCCTGGTGCCTATGGCTGCAAAAGCAGCGGGAATCGATTTTTCCGAGCTCTGCTGGCGCATTCTGGAAACGAGCGTTGCGGATGATTCGGCATCAAACCACATCGAGGCGGCCGCCAATGACGCGTAAGCAGGCGAAGCGACGCAGGCTGCAAAAAACCACCAGGTTTCGTCTACCGAGAATCCCGTTGGCGAGGGTCATAACACCGCTCATCGCGGCAGGCGTAATAGCCTTGAGCTACCAGGTGAGTGCGACATTGCTGGATCGGCCGATTCGCTCAATAACGATCGAAGGGCCGTTTCAGCGCGTCAGTGCATTGCAGGTCGAAGAAGCCATTTCCGGCGCGCTGAGCGATGGATTCCTGAGTGCGAACTTGTCCGAGATTCAAACTTTGGTCGTGGCGCTGCCATGGATCGACCAGGCAAATGTTGTAAGGCGCTGGCCCAGCCAACTCGAAATCAGCGTAACCGAGCAGGTTCCAGCAGCCTGCTGGGGCGAAAGCGGGCTCCTGAACACGCGCGGTGAATTATTCGTCAGTGATGCGCGGCACATTCCTGCTGAATTGCCCCGCCTGAGTGGACCAACGAATCGATCCACCGAAATCGCCAAACGTTATCTCAACGTTCGCGAGCAATTGATTCCTTTCGGCATGGATCTTCGTCGCATGCATATGGATGCGCGGGGCGCCTGGGAGATGACCTTGCAAAACGGTGTCGTCATTCGGCTGGGCAGGCGTGAAGTCGAGCAGCGGACCAATCTGTTCTTTGAAGTGGTCGCGAAAATCATCACGAACCGCGCTTCTGACGTCGACTATGTCGATATGCGTTACAGCAATGGATTCACGATCGGCTGGAAAAACGGTTTGAAAGCAACGGTAAAAGAAGCAAACGACGCAAAGCAGAAAATGATGGCATTGCGAGGAAACGACTAGTGTCCAAAAAAACCGACAAAAATCTGATTGTCGGCCTGGATATCGGCACGTCAAAGGTCGTGGCGATTGTCGGTGATGTGAGCGATGACGGAAATATCGAGGTCGTTGGTATCGGCTCTCATCCGTCGCGCGGGCTCAAGAAAGGTGTCGTCGTCAACATCGAGTCAACGGTTCACTCGATCCAGCGGGCGGTCGAGGAAGCCGAGCTGATGGCGGGTTGCGACATTCACTCGGTCCATACAGGGATTGCCGGGAGCCACGTGAGGAGTCTCAACTCTCATGGCATCGTGGCAATTCGCGACAAGGAAGTCAGTGGAGGCGATGTCGATCGGGTCATCGATGCCGCCCGGGCGGTCGCCATACCTGCGGACCAGAAAATTCTGCACATCCTGCCCCAGGAATTCCTGATCGATAACCAGGAGGGCATACGTGAGCCTATCGGCATGTCTGGCGTACGGCTGGAAGCCAAAGTGCACATGGTGACGGGCGCCGAAAGTGCCGCACAGAACATCGTCAAATGCATCCAGCGCTGTGGACTCGAAGTCGACGACATCGTGCTCGAGCAGCTGGCGTCAAGTTATTCGGTACTGACCGACGATGAAAAGGAGTTGGGATCCTGCATCGTGGATATCGGCGGCGGAACAACGGACCTTGCCGTGTTCCTTGGTGGTGCAATTCAGCACACCGCAGTTATTCCTATTGCGGGCGATCAGGTGACGAACGATATCGCCGTTTCGATGCGTACGCCGACGCAGTATGCGGAGGAAATCAAAATCAAATACGCCTGCGCCTTATCGCAGCTCGCTAACCCGGACGAAACGATCGAGGTGCCCAGCGTCGGGGAGCGGCCGCCGAGGCGGCTTGCCAGACAGACACTCGCTGAAATCGTCGAGCCGCGATTCGAGGAGCTGTTCGGTTTGATTCGCGACGAGTTGAGACGCTCAGGCTTCGAGGAACTTATCGCCGCGGGAATCGTGATCACCGGCGGCAGCGCAAAAATGGAAGGAGCGGTCGAGCTGGCCGAAGAGGTGTTTCATATGCCTGTCCGGCTTGGCGCTCCACAGTACGTAAACGGTCTTATGGACGTCGTCAGGAATCCCATACACGCAACCGGAGTGGGTCTGCTTCTTTACGGCTACGAAAACATGGTTCGGCGTAATCAGCGTAGTACGCCGGTTTCCGGCGGTGTCGCCGACCTTTGGGGCCAGATGAAGTCCTGGTTCCAGGGACAGTTTTGAAGAAAGAAAAGTGATTGTAAAAGCGAAAAACGAGTGAGCATTTTTGTTAACGAAATATTCCTTAGCGGAGGGAGATAAATGTTTGAATTAATGGACGCGCATAGCCAGAGCGCAGTTATAAAAGTGATCGGCGTCGGTGGTGGAGGCGGGAATGCTGTCGCCCACATGGTCCACGCCGGCATCGAGGGTGTCGATTTCATTTGTGCGAATACGGACGCGCAGGCATTGAATAGTGCCCGCGTGCGTACGGCGCTTCAGATCGGCTGCAATATCACCAAGGGTCTCGGCGCAGGCGCCGATCCCGACGTCGGGCGACAAGCGGCGATGGAGGACCGGGACCGCATCCAGGAGGTCATTGAGGGCGCGGATATGCTCTTTATCACTGCGGGCATGGGTGGTGGCACCGGTACCGGTGCGACACCCGTGGTGGCACAGGTCGCGAAGGAGCTCGGCATTCTTACGGTTGCTGTGGTTACAAGACCATTCATCATGGAAGGCGGTAAACGCATGATGATCGCCGACCATGGAATTGCTGAACTCGGTAAATTTGTCGATTCTCTGATAACGATCCCCAACGAGAAGCTTCTGACCGTCCTCGGCGGCGAGACGACTTTGCTGGATGCCTTCAAGGCAGCGAACCAGGTATTACAAGGCGCGGTTCAGGGCATCGCGGAACTGATCACGTGTCCAGGCCTGATCAACGTCGATTTTGCCGACGTGAAGACCGTTATGGCCGAAATGGGAATGGCGATGATGGGATCCGGTACGTCGTCCGGAGAAGACCGCGCGCGCGAAGCTGCCGAGGCGGCGATTTCAAGTCCGCTACTTGAAGATATCAACCTGGCGGGGGCGAATGGCATCCTGGTTAACGTCACAGCGGGCATGGATCTCTCCATTGGCGAATTCCAGGAGGTCGGCAATACGATCAAGGAGTTCGCATCCGATAATGCGACGGTTGTTGTCGGCACCGTTATCGATCCGGACATGAGCGACATGATTCGTGTGACCGTGGTTGCAACAGGACTCGGCCAGCAGGCTGCACAAGCTGAATCGCCGGTGCGGGTCGTACGGCAGTCGGCAGCCGCCGTCGAGCCGAATTATCAGGTTCTCGATAAGCCGACCGTGCAGCGTAAACGCGCGGTTGGCGATGGTCTGGGCGAAGCTGGCTTGCAGGAAGAACTGCTGGACATACCGGCATTCCTCCGACGCCAGGCTGACTAACAAAAGAAACCGGCGATGTCGTAACACTCACTCGACGAGATCGCCGTCTCTCCGCTCTGCCGGCCCGGAGTCGTTCCGGGCCGGCTTCTTTGTCTCCGTGTTTATGTTGCTGATATTTGGCGAAATTTTCGGCGTTGTGTTAATCTCTCGCGCTAATTCATGTGAAATATCTGCCGTAAACCCTTGACGACGGTGGTGATTACACAACAGGGGCCGGCGTTACTTTTGTCGGCGTTTTTTTGGGGAAATCGGTCCGTATCGCCAATAGCCCGTTGTCGAAGGGCTTCAGCGACATTCGGGCGGGCTTGGGCGGCCGTCGGCTCAAGCCTGAGGATTTGTGGCGATGATACGACAGCGGACGATCAAAACGGCTATTCGGGCAACCGGTGTTGGTCTGCATACCGGAGAAAAAGTCTATATGACGCTTCGTCCGGCGGCCGTAAATGCCGGAATTACGTTCCGCCGTGTCGATCTCGACCAGCCGGTCGATATCAAAGCCGACCCGAGACTGGTTGGCGAGACCATGCTCGGTACGACGCTGATAAAGGACGGCGTCAAGGTCGCAACGGTGGAGCACCTCATGTCGGCACTGGCCGGATTGGGGATAGATAATCTGATGGTCGATCTGTCGGCGCCCGAAGTGCCGATAATGGATGGCAGTGCCGCACCTTTTGTTTTTCTGCTTCAGTCGGCGGGTATCGAAGAACAGCATGCGGCAAAACGCTTTATTCGAATCAAGAAAAAAATCCGTGTCGAGGACGATGACAAGTGGGCCGAGCTGACCCCGTTCAATGGATTCAAAGTCAACTTCGAAATTTCATTCAATCATCCGGTGTTCAACAAGCTTAGCCGGGACGCCTCGATCGATTTTTCTTCGACTTCATTCCTCAAGGAAGTCAGTCGTGCGAGGACATTTTGTTTTCTTCGCGACGTCGAAACATTGCGCGAACATAACCTGACGCTCGGCGGCAGCATGGACAACGCAATCGTTCTCGATGACTACAGGATTCTGAACGAAGACGGTTTGCGGTATTCGAACGAATTCGTCATTCACAAAATACTGGATGCGATAGGCGACGTCTATCTTCTGGGTCATAGCCTTGTTGGTGAGTTCTCGGCGCACAAGTCGGGGCACGAGCTCAACAACAAACTATTGCGTGCACTTCTCGATGATGCAGCCGCATGGGAGGAGGTAAGCTTCGATGACTCCCGCAAAGCACCCATTTCCTACGCCGCGCCCGCTTACGCCTGATTAGCAGCTAGGGCGAGACCTTGACCTTGCATGTCTCGACCTCGGCCCCTGTCAGTCGAGCGGCTTGGATCAGCTGATCGGACTCGAAACGGAGTCTCGCCGCCCAGGATGAGGAACTGCAGATCAATACGAGCTCCCCGTTTTCGCGCAGATTCGCGCCGAGAAGTGATGATTGAGCCTCCTCCGGCAGCACAGCCCGAATCGCGCCCGTCAGATCGCCCATATCCTGAGCACGTTGGACAATTTCCTCCAGGGCGCTGCCGGAGCCTGTTTTCAGCAATTTTTCGAGGCGAATGATTGACATGGAAATGTGACGGAGTTGGCGATTTTGAGTGTTTCAGGTGACCAGAATCAAGCTTCTAGGTAGCTGATCTTGTAATAGAAAGCAGCATTATGCATATTGACAGGCTCGAAAAGGGCATACCCGCCGAAAGACGGGGACGCAAAACCACCGATCTAAGGGACTTGTTCCTAGGATAGCGGGGCTACCGAAGTGACCATTGAATGCAGGCCGATAATAACGAGAGGGCGCCAACAATGGCAGCTGGTCTGCGGGTCGACTAAGTGTATGGCAGGGACTAATAATTCAAATAAGACGCATCCGGGGCGTGCTCGATGAACGTAGTCATTTTCGGCAATGGGTTTGGAAAACCCCGGCAGGTCAATCTGTCCGGCAAGGCAGCAGCAGGTTTGGCACTGCTCGTCGTCGGTATGCTGGGAGCGACGACTTTTTTCGGCGGTTACTGGTATTCAGCACAAACGGGTTCCGGCGTAAGCATATCTGAGGTTGCAAACCTGACGGGTGAGCTGGAGCTGCAACGCGACGCGATTGCAACCACACGGCAGCAGACCGAAGACACGCTGGACGCGCTGGCCATTCGCATCGGCCAGATGAATGCCCGCATCATTCGTCTCGACGCGCTCGGCAGGCGCCTGACCGGCATGGCCGGCCTGGAAGACGGCGAATTCAATTTCGATTCGGATCCGGCGATCGGCGGTCCTGAAGAACCCAATCTTGCAGGTTCAGCGGTTGCGGTACCGGAAGTGCTTGCGGCGATGCAGGGACTTGACCAGCAACTCGTTGATCGTGAAGCGCAGCTCGGCGTTCTCGAAAGCGTCCTGATGAATCAGAATCTGACCGACCGGGTCTACCCACAAGGCCGGCCCGTAAAATCAGGCTGGATGTCATCCTATTTCGGACGACGAACAGATCCCTTCACCGGCAAGCCAGCCAATCATAAAGGTGTCGATTTTGCAGGCAAACTCGGAGCAGAAATTTTCGCCGTGGCCGACGGCGTCGTGACTTGGTCATCGCCTCGATACGGCTTCGGCAAGCTCGTTGAAATCAACCACGGCAACGGCTATTCGACCCGCTACGCGCACAATTCCGAAAACCTCGTCTCTATTGGAGAGGAGGTCAGAAAAGGCCAGACCGTGGCCCTGATGGGCGACACGGGTCGGGCAACCGGGCCAAACCTGCACTTCGAAGTGCTGCATCGGGGAAATCGCGTCAATCCGGTCAAGTTCATACGCCAGGGCGCGGATTAGACAAGTCGTCCCTCTCCTTGTCTTCGCATCGATCGGCCATCCATTGCGTGGCTGATAAGGCCTAATCGTTGATGCATTCTGTCGGTCAGTCCGTAAAATAGCGGCCTTTGCCGCTTCAAGCCGATCGCCCTTGCCAGGAGCCCTCTGTGGCTAAGTTTCTGACCCGTATTTTCGGCAGCCGAAACCAGCGGCTGCTCAGGCAATACTCAAAAGTCGTCAACAGGATCAATGCGTTCGAAGAGGGCGTCCAGGGCCTTGACGACGAGTCATTGCGCGCCAAGACGGATGAATTTCGTGGGCGATTTGCCAATGGAGAGGACCTGGAAGACCTGCTGCCGGAAGCATTCGCTGTAGCGAGGGAAGCATCGAAGCGTACGCTGGGCTTAAGGCCGTTCGACGTACAACTGATTGGCGGCATGGTGCTGCACGATGGGAATATTGCAGAGATGCGCACGGGCGAGGGCAAGACGCTCGTTGCGACCCTGCCTGCCTACCTGAATGCGATCAGCGGCAGCGGCGTACACATCGTCACCGTCAACGAGTACCTTGCGCAGCGCGATGCAGACTGGATGGGCCCTGTCTATGAATTTCTGGGCCTGACGGTTGGCGTATCAAAGAGCGGCCAGACGTCTGACGAGAAACGCGACGCCTACAAGGCGGATATTACCTACGCGACCAATAATGAACTGGGTTTCGACTATTTGCGGGACAATCTGGCATTTTCGCTGGAAGCCAAAGTCCAGCGCGATCTAAATTTTGCGATTGTGGACGAGGTCGACTCTATCCTGATCGATGAGGCCCGGACTCCCTTGATCATCTCCGGACCAACCGAAGAAAGCACCGACCTTTACCAGAAGATCAACAAGCTCATTCCGAAACTTGTTGAACAAAAAGAGGAAGATGGCCCCGGCGACTACTCGAAAGACGAGAAGGCGAAGCAGGTTCATATCACAGAAGACGGCCATCAGAATGTCGAGGATCTGATGACCAGGGCCGGACTTCTGGGAGATGGCGAGAGCCTGTACGACGCCGCAAATATCCGCCTGGTTCATCACCTGAACGCCGCATTGCGTGCACACGTCATGTTCAAGAAAGATGTCGATTACATCGTCAAAGACGGTGAAATCGTCATCGTCGACGAATTTACCGGCCGCACAATGACGGGTCGCCGCTGGTCCGATGGTCTGCACCAGGCCGTAGAGGCGAAAGAAGGTGTTTCGATCAAGCAGGAAAACCAGACCGTTGCGTCGATTACGTTTCAGAACTACTTCAGGCTGTATAACAATCTGTCGGGTATGACGGGCACGGCTGATACCGAAGCATTCGAATTCCAGCAAATATACGGCCTGGAAGTCATCGTAATCCCGACGCACATGCCGATGGTGCGCAATGACATGCCGGACCTCGTCTATCTGACCGAGGACGATAAATTCGAGGCAATCATCGAAGACATCAGGGATTGTCGAGATCGGGGGCAACCGGTACTGGTCGGTACGACGTCGATCGAAACATCCGAAAAACTATCCGCCTTCCTCAAGAAAAAGGATGTGAAGCACGAAGTCCTGAATGCGAAGCAGCATGAGCGTGAAGCCGTTGTAGTCCAGCAGGCAGGCCGTCCGGGTGCCGTGACAATCGCAACCAACATGGCGGGACGCGGTACTGACATAGTTCTGGGTGGCAACCTGGAGGCCGAACTCGCGGTTGCCGGCGATGAGGGAGACAGGGACGCAATCAGGGCCGACTGGGACGGGCGTCACGCGGCGGTACTCGAAGCCGGAGGCCTGCATATCGTCGGAACAGAAAGACACGAATCGCGGCGCATCGATAATCAGCTCAGGGGACGTTCGGGCAGGCAGGGCGATGCCGGTTCCAGCCGTTTCTACTTGTCGATGGAAGACAGCCTGATGCGCATATTTGGCGACCCTGAGCGGACCAAGGCGCTACTGGCCAGGGCCGGTATGCGGGAGGGCGAAGCAATTGAAAGCAAATTGCTGACCCGTCAGATCGAGAGAGCGCAACGCAAGGTCGAGGCACACAACTTCGATATTCGAAAGAATCTGCTCGAATATGACGATGTCGCCAACGACCAGCGAAAAGTGGTGTATCACCAGCGCTCCGAACTCATGGCTGCCGACGAAGTAGCGGACTCGGTGGAAGCAATTCGCGAAGAGGTCGTTGATTCGATCGTGGACCAGTACATACCGCCCGGCAGCCTGGAGGAGCAATGGGATCCGGATGGCCTGAGCCAGGCGATTGAACGTGACTTCACAGTGCACCTTTCCGTCGGCCAGTGGCTGAAAGACGATACGAAGCTCAACGAAGACGGAATTCGGGAACGTTGCCAGGGTGAGTTAAAAGCGAATTACGAGAAGAAAGTCAGCGAAATCGGCGAAGAAAGGATGCGTCACGTCGAGAAAGAGGTGATGCTGATGCAACTCGATCATCACTGGAAGGAACATCTCGGCGGAATGGATTATCTGCGTCAGGGCATTCATCTTCGTGGCTACGCACAAAAAAACCCAAAGCAGGAATACAAGCGCGAAGCATTCGAAATGTTCGGTGCGATGCTGGATCTGATCAAGCACGATACGGTCAGCATTCTCTCGAGGGTCAGAATCCAGAGCCAGGAAGATGTAGAGAGAATGGAGGCGCAGCGTCGCGCGGCGCAGGCGATGGAATTTCGACATGCCGAGGCGTCAGCACTTTCTCAGCAGCAGCAGGCCGCTGGCGGGCAGGGAGCAGCCCCGGGAGCCGCTCCACCCGCGGCTACCCCGTTTGTCAGGAGCGCCCGAAAAGTGGGCCGGAACGAACCTTGTCCCTGCGGTTCAGGTAAGAAATACAAGCAGTGTCACGGCAGCCTGAGCTAGCCCGCATACGCGTAGCGGCCGGTATCCTGCGTAACGATGAGGGTCGTGTACTCATCGCCGAACGAAGCGGAGATCATGCGTTCGCCGGTCTCTGGGAATTTCCCGGCGGCAAGATCGGGGACGGAGAGGATACCGTCGAGGCGCTAAGGCGGGAATTGCGTGAAGAGCTGGGCATCGAAATTCTCGAACAATCCCTGTTCATGAGCCTGGAGCATGATTATCCCGACAGGTCGGTGTCCATCGACTTTTACCGGATCGACAAATGGCTGAACGAGCCCGAAGGCAGGGACGGACAGGCCTTGCAATGGCTCAGGCCGGACGAGATTTCAGCGGCTTTGTTGTTGCCGGCAGATGCGCCTGTTATCGCGGCCCTGCGGCAACCGTGATCAACAGATACTCAGTTGAAATGGTACGTCGTGGCCGGTTTGCACAGCACGGCGGCCGATGCTCGACCACTCCAGAAATCGTACGGTAAAACGATGCTGGCTGGCGCTGATTTCCGGGTACAGGGTACTGTCGTCAGGCAATGTGACCCGCAACAGGCGGCAATGAACATGCTTTTGCATGTTGTGTTGGTACATACCGTTGATGGCCGTTTTCTCTATCGCTTGCGCACTTTCACGAATCAGCCATAGCAGTTCGATAACGGCATCGCATACCGGCCGAATGGCACTCAGCCAGTCTTGCAGGTCTTGCTGGCGCCTGGCAAAGGACTGTCTCAGCCAGTGGTTGTATTCCGGCAGGTCAAATTGGCAGGTGCCGCCCGGTATTGAACTGCGGTGCTTGATTGAAGCCAGAAATTCACAGTCTTTCAGCGGCTGCAGGAATTGTGTGCCCGCTTTATTCACGTCATTTCGACTCTCGAGGAGATTTCGCATCAGAGCATCGAGTCGCCGCGAATCCACGCCCGGCTGACTCTCGAATTTCTCGAGGCATTCGATCTGATGATCGAGTTCCTTGTGAACATCGCTGCGTACGTCCCCACGTGTCAGGATGGCCATGATTTCCAGCAGGCTGGACATAGCAGCCCGGGTAGCCCAGTCAGCGTCAATCTCGCAGTTATACAACAACTGCTGATAAAGGAATTCGAGTCTGAGAAAAGTCCTCATACGTTCGTTCAGGGGCTGCTCGTATTCGGCGAGGCGTCTACCGACGTAAGGAGGGGCAATTTGAGAGGCAGGTTTCGCCATGGGCGGTATTCTGCGTCACGCGGTCAATTAGGGCAACTGACTCTGTTTTCCGACATTATCTAGTCAGGGCTACCCGCCAGTATCAGATACTTGCTATGCAGAGCATCGACCTGACTGCGAGTGTCGTTGAGCTCCTCATCATTGGAAATTACATCATCGGCAATTGCGAGCCGTTCCTGCCGGCTGGCCTGTGCTGCCAGGATTCGGCGGGCTTGTTCTTCATTCTCGGCATCGCGAGCCAACAGTCGCCCCAGTTGCGTTTCGTCGTCGCAATCGACGACAAGAACGCGGTCCATGAATTGCTGAATTGGGGATCCGACGAGTAACGGCACTGCGATGATCTGATACGGGCCAGCCGTCGCTTCCGACTGCTTGACAACAGCGTCACGAATTCTGGGATGCAGAATCGACTCCAGCTCTTTGCGGCGGGATGGATCCGAGAACACGATTTTGCGCATGGATTTTCGATCGAGCCGACCGTCCCCATCGATGACGTCCTCACCGAACGCCCACCGGATCTCGTCCAGTGCGGGTTGACCTGGTTGCACGACCTCACGGGCAATGATGTCCGTGTCTATCACAGGCACGCCGTACTCAGCGAAAATATCTGCAACAGTACTTTTGCCACTGGCGATACCGCCGGTCAGTCCAATTCGTAGCGGCCTGTCCATACTCAACTCATGTAGTCGAGATAGGATGAGACGATCTGATCACCGTAAAGCATCGCGATCCAGCCCGCTGCGGCGAGATAGGGGCCGAATGGAATCGGTATGTTGCGATCGTGCCGATGGACGATAATCATGGTTATGCCAACGGCGGCGCCAACCACGGCCGAGAGCAGGATGATCAGCGGCAACATCTGCCAGCCCAGCCAGGCACCGAGGGCCGCCAGCAACTTGAAGTCTCCGTACCCCATTCCTTCCTTTCCGGTCATCAGTCGAAACAAGTGATAAATGGACCACAAGCTCAGGTAGCCGGCCAGCGCGCCGACAATGGCAGTCTTCGGCTCAACGAAGAGGACTTCGGCCCCGGATACCGGGGTGAACAGGCTAAGCGCAAGGCCAATCCAGACAAATGGCAGGGAGATGGAATCCGGGATAATTTGATGGTCTATATCGATAACGCTGACTGCTATTAGTGCCCAGGTCAGCAGGATCGCCGCCGCTGACTCCCAGCCAAAGCCGAATCTCCATGCAACGATTGCGGTCAGGACAGCGGTCAGTGCCTCGACAATCGGGTAGCGCTTCGAGATTGCCTCGCCGCAGCTGCCGCATCTTCCTCCCAGGACGAGAAAGCTCAGGATCGGAATATTCTGCAATGCCGTGATCTGCGTGCCGCAGGAAGAGCAGCGGGACCTTGGAAAAATGATGTCGAAACGACCCTCCGGAATATCTGTGGCTGGCGTCGCGGTGATCTCCTGGCATTGAGACCGCCATTCCCGTTCCATCATTATCGGCAGGCGGTAGATCACGACATTCAGGAAACTGCCAATCAAAAGCGACAGAATGAACACGATCGAAACGAAAATCTGCGGCGAACTCAGGAATAGTTCCTGCATGATGCTTCCTCAGGCAAGCCTTGAAGAAACGGCGCCTCTCGGCGCCGTCTTTTTTCGATCGTTTAGCAGCATCCCAATCGCCGATGCTTGTCCCTAGATAACAGAACCCATCTTGAAGATCGGCAGATACATTGCAACAACCAGTCCACCAACGAGGACACCGAGGATCGCCATGATCATCGGCTCCAGCAGCGAACTGAGATTATCGACAGCATTATCGACGTCTTCCTCATAGAAATCCGCAACCTTGGACGACATTTCGTCAAGGGAACCTGATTCCTCACCGACGGCGATCATCTGGATGACCATGTTGGGGAACAGGTCGGTATTTTCCATCGCCTGCTGCAATCGCTGACCGGTGGATACCTCATCCTTCATCTGCAATACGCCGACCTCATAGACGATATTGCCAGTTGCGCCAGCGACTGATTCGAGTGCTTCTACGAGTGGTACGCCAGCGCTGAACATGGTCGAAAGCGTCCTCGCGTATCTCGCGATCGCAGCTTTCTGCATTATTCCGCCGACGATCGGCATCTTGAGGATCATGCGGTCCAGGAAATGTCGCATCGGGCGTGATCTTTTCTTGAAGTAAAAGAACGTCGCAATGCCAGCACTGGCTAATATGGCCAGTATCCATCCCTGCGTGCGGACAAAGACTGACAGATCGATGACCATTCTCGTAAACGCCGGAAGGTCCGCGCCGAAGCCTTTGAACAGGTCTTCGAAGGCCGGGATGACAAAAATCAGAAGGATTATGGTGACGACAAAAGCGACGACCAGGACCGCAGCCGGATAGGTCAGCGCTTTCTGAACCTTTTTCTTGATCGCTTCCGTTTTTTCCTTGTATGTAGCGATTTTGTCCAAAAGCGTTTCGAGGGCACCAGCCTGCTCGCCAGCAGCAACAAGGTTGACAAACAAGTCGTCGAAATAGAGCGGGTTTTTGGCCAGTGCCTCAGCGAGGGCGCTGCCGCCCTCGACGTCCCCCTTGACAGAGAGAATCAGTTTCTGCATTGACGGGTTTTCATGTCCGTTACCGACGATCTCAAACGCCTGCACCAACGGAATACCGGCCGAGAGCATTGTTGCCAGCTGCCGCGAAAAAATCGCGATATCGGAAGTGGTGATCGCGCTGCCTCTCTTGAGGCCTCTACCCTGCTTCTTGATTCGGCTGGGCACAACGCCCTTACGGCGAAGATCGGCACGCACCTGGGCCTCATCGGCCGCCATGCTCTTGCCTTTGATCTTGTTGCCTTTCCGGTCCGTACCTTCCCAGAGAAAGGGTACGTTGCCCATTACCGCTGATTCAGCCATGGTGATTCTCTTCCAATAAATAAGGGATTACGCTATTCAATTGTAACCCGGTTGATTTCCTCAAGGCTGGTAACTCCTTCCTTGACTTTGTTGAGTCCCGCGCGACGCAAATCGATGACGCCTTCGTTCGCAGCCTGTTCCGTAATCTGCATAGCGTTGCCGCCTGCCATGATGATCTTGCCCATAGTCTCGGACACCTCCATTACCTGGAAGATACCAAGACGACCTTTGTATCCATCGTTACATGACTTGCAACCGACCGGGCCGAATATCGTCAGCCCATCATCGATATCCTCGGCCTCGAAGCCTTCCTTCTCCAATGCTTCTCGCGGAACTTCGCGCACTTCCTTGCAGTTGTCACAAAGCCGTCTCGCAAGGCGCTGGGCGATGATCAGGCTGACCGAGGTCGCGATCGCATACGGCTTAACGCCCATATCAACGAGTCGAGTCAGTGTCTTGGGCGCATCGTTGGTATGCAGTGTCGAGAGGACGAGGTGACCTGTTTGTGCAGCCTTGATCGCAATCTCGGCAGTCTCGAGGTCACGAATCTCGCCGACCATGATGATATCCGGATCCTGTCGCAGAAACGCCCTCAACGACGAGGCAAATGTCAGGCCTACCTTTGGATTGACGTTCACCTGGTTAATGCCCGGCAGGTTGATTTCCGCAGGATCTTCGGCCGTTGAAATATTTCGGTATTCGGTATTCAGGATATTGAGCCCGGTGTAGAGCGAAACCGTCTTACCGGATCCGGTCGGCCCGGTCACCAGGATCATGCCATAGGGCTTGTCCAGGTGTTTCTGGTACATCGCCTTTTGCTCATCGTCGTAGCCGAGCGCATCGATTCCCAGCTTCGCGCTGCTCGGGTCGAGGATACGAAGCACGATCTTCTCGCCGAACAGCGTCGGGCAGGTGTTGACGCGAAAATCGATGGCGCGGTTCTTTGACAAACGCATCTTGATACGGCCGTCCTGGGGGACACGCCTTTCCGCGATATCCATACGCGACATGACCTTCAGTCTCGCACAGACCTTGTTTGCCAGTGCGACCGGCGGCTGAGCGACTTCCGATAAGACACCGTCAAGGCGGGTCCGAACGCGAAATTGCTTCTCGTACGGTTCAAAATGAATATCTGACGCGCCGCGTTTGATCGCGTCCAGGAGTACCTTGTTGACGAAGCGAACGACCGGCGCATCTTCAATGTCGTCCCTCGTTACGTCTTCTTGTTCCTGGTCGCCGCCGGTTACATCAAGATTCTCGAGGTCGAAATCGTCGTCATCCAGCGAAGACATACTCGTGTCCATGGCCTCGAGTGCCTTGGAGATACGCTCCTCCAGCTTGTCCTGCTCGACGACGACCGGATCGATGCGCAGGCTCGTCTGGAATTTCACGTCGTCGATAGCCTGCAGATTTGTCGGGTCGGCTATCCCCAGGAACAGGCGCTGGCCGCGTTTGATGAGCGGAAGCACCCGGTGTTTGTTCAACAGTTTTTGATCGACTGCCCGCAGGCAATCGAGGTCTATCTCGATGGCATCGAGATCGAGAAGAGGCACACCGAATTCGTGTGATGCTGCGACAGCTACTGCACGGGAATTGGCCATCTCGTTGTCCACGAGATAGGCAACGAGAGGAACCTTTTCCTTCTGTGCCGTTTTCAATGCCTCCTGAACGACCTCTTCAGTGACGATTCCGTCCTGAACCAGCCGTCTTGGCAGGCCTGAAAGATTGGATTGAGATGCGGTTGCTGCCATGCCCCTGGAAAGCTAAGTTTCTGCCCCTGCGCAAACTAGTGGATTTCACAGTCTCACTGATCTAAGTGCGCGGATCAACTGGATTTTGTGCTGCTGTTCACAAATGCGAAATTTGATTAAGTCAAACCTGCCGGAAAGGCCGGATTTGAGCCTTGAACTGCGATTTTGGGCTTCTAGGGGCGGCAGGTATTGGGGAGATAACGTAGCGCGACCGTCGGGGCAATATGGGCCGAAGTGACGCCGCCGCCGGTCAATTCTGCCGTTCCGGCAGGTATCGGTGCTGCACCGCAACGCCAGATGACGGTGCCGCCGGCTGTCTGGTAGGGGGTCACCGACAAGGTGTCGCCAAATATGTCCTGGTGGACGTTATTGCCGAAGGTCATGTCGAGGCGGCCATTCGTTACCGCGACCTGGGTGACGTAATTGCCCTGAGTATCGGTTGGCAGCGGCGTCATGCCCGCTGCGGGACGATCCACGGGAGGAATACCGGTCTGGTTGAATGCATCAACGATCGGCACTTTTGCGCCAGCCGCGAAATTCAGTGCTTCGGCGACCTGAGCCCTTACGGTATAAGTCTGGTACGCAGAAATGGCCAGAGAGGCGAGAATACCGATGATCGCTACCACGATCATCAACTCGATAAGCGTAAATCCTTTGCTTTGTCGAAACATATGGCCGGCCTCATTCTATCCTGTGTTAATTCCCGTGTTACAGATCATGTTCAAAAAAAAGCCCCGGGCAAAGCCGGGGCTCTCTTGTACCTTGGACTAGGCAACAACGAGCCTAGGCAAAAGTCTTATCGGCAAGCTGCCGGCAAATGCTTGTCAGCAATCGAAGCGGCGGGGCTATCACAAATCCACTGTACGCTACCGGCTTTCGTGGTGTCCGCGGTCAGGGTAACGGTCTTCGTTTTGATAACCTGGTGAGCATCATTGCCATAGGCAACGGTAATGACGCCGTTAGCGGCACCAACTGTAACGCTGGCAACATACTTGCCCTGAATGTTACCGGCTGCTTCCAAACCTGCCTGTGCATTACCGCTCGGCATCAAGCCTCGGTCCTGAAAGTATTCAGTAACAGCAGCTTTAGCGCCACCAGACAAATTCAAGCCTTCAGAAACCTGGGCGCGAATTGTGTAGTCCTGGTAAGCGGGGATAGCGATCGCAGCCAAGATGCCGATAATGGCAACTACGATCATCAGTTCGATAAGCGTAAAACCTTGTTGAACCTTCTTCATTGGTGTATCTCCTTAACAATACGAGAGTGCGTTTGTTTCAATAGATGGCGTCTCCGCCTGTACCGTTTATAAAGCAATCCCCGTGCCAGAAATGATGCTGACAATATAAGCTACGGTTAATCAAGAAAATATTCCAAAAACCCGGCAAATTACCACGTTCTCTGTCGTTCGAATCATGGGCAATTTCTGGCAATCCTTGTCGGAAGCTGACAAAAATTGTCAGTGTCGTCGCCGATTTCAGACTGTTCTTATGGTGAACCCGCCGAGCCTGATTCAATCAATGCGGAGCTTTTTGATGCGGTAACGGAGCTGCCGAAACGACAGGCCAAGCAGTTTCGCCGCCGCGGTCTTGTTGTAGCGCGTTTTCTCGAGGGCATCTACGATCGCCTGTCGCTGCACATCCTCGATGTGGTCCCCGAGATCGGTGCCCGTTGCCACCTGTGGCTCCTCGGTGTCGTCCGATTTCACCGGCCTGAGATTCAGATCCGATTCCCTGATGGTACCCGTAGATGAGAGCGTGACGGCTCTTTCGAGCATGTTTTCGAGTTCACGGACATTGCCCGGAAAGGGGTACTGCGTGAGGGCGGATTCTGCACTTTGATCGAGCTTGAGATTGCCTGACGTCAGTCGATCGAGAATATGGGACGCGAGATTCAGAATGTCGGTACCCCGATCGCGGAGAGCCGGCACGTGCAGCTCGATGACGTTGATGCGGTAGTAGAGGTCTTCGCGAAACTCGCCGTGTGCCACCATATCGGACAGGTTCTTGTGTGTTGCGGAGAGGATTCGCGCATCCACGGACTCCTCATCCGACGAACCAACCGGCCTCACCGTTTTTTCCTGGATGACACGCAAGAGTTTGACCTGCATGGCGAGCGGCAGATCGGCAATTTCATCGAGGAACAGCGTGCCGCCACTGGCACTCTGCACCAGGCCGGCCTTGTCGCCGACTGCACCTGTGAAAGACCCCTTGCGGTGCCCGAAGAATTCGCTCTCCATCAATTCAGTCGGAATGGCACCACAATTGACAGGGACGAACGGCCCGTCCTCCCGGGGGCCACTGTCATGAATGAGGCGGGCGACGAGCTCTTTTCCGGTGCCGGACTCTCCGGAGATGTGAACCGGAGCCTGGCTCCGTGCGACTTTGTCCACCATATCGCGCAATTGCTGCATGGCCGGCGACTCGCCCTGGAGGCGGGAGCCACCTTTTGCGTCCGGTTCTGCGAGTTTGAGTGCGCTTCGAACAATGTTGCGAAGGTTTTGCAGATCGAGTGGTTTCGAAATGAAATCGAATGCGCCGAGCTTTAGCGCCTGCACAGCCGTTTCCACGTTGCCATGGGCCGTTATGACGGCAACAGGTACGCCACTGGCATTGGTCTGCATCCACTGGACCAATTCGAGCCCGTCGCCGTCGGGCAGGCGCATATCAGTCAGACAGAGATCAAATTTGTTGTTCGCGAACTTTTCTTTGGCGGACCTCACGTCGGTAGCCGTCTCGGTCTCGATATCCATACGGCCCAGCGTGAGATTCAACAGCTCACAGATGTCCGGTTCGTCATCGATGACAAGCGCCAGCGGTTTGTTCATGCGTTATCCACTTCTTCCCATCGTTTGAGATCGGCAAACACGATCCTGAATATGCTGCCACCCTGCTCCCGTGCCTGGTACACGAGCGTTGACCTGTTCAATTCACACAATTCCCGCGATATGTAGAGCCCGAGCCCGGTACCACCGCTTCGATCGGTATAAAACGGCTCGAAGATCTTATCGACTGTGGAGGGGTCGACGCCGTGACCCTGGTCAAGGACTTCAAGATAGGGTTGTCCCGTGCGCTGCATGCGACCAGCCTGCAATTCGACGAGGATGCCGCCGGTTTCACTCGCGTATTTGACGGCATTGTCACAAAGATTCCAGAGCACCTGTCGCAAATGACTCGGATCCATTCTTACCTCGAGCCCCTCTTCGACACCGGCGACCTCAAGCTCACCTTCCTGAAGCTCCAGCGTACGCGTGAATTCCTGCGCAAAGTCTTTCAGCCAGGGCTCCAGCTGGAATCGCTCCGGGCTGCTCGATTCGCGACGGGACAATTGCAACACGTTATCGATGATGTGGCTCACGCGCTCGGCATGTGTCCGAATAATCTCCGTCAGTCGTTTCTCATCGTCAGTCAGAACCACAGATTCTGCCAGCAGTTGTCCGGCATGGCTCATCGCGCCGACCGGATTACGAATTTCGTGCGCGATGCTCGCGCTCAGCCGACCGAGGGCGGCAAGTTTCGATTGCTGAACTCGTGCATTCATGATGCTGGAGTCTTCCAGAAATATGAGTATCGGGCCTGCACGGCCATCGCCCTTACCGAGCGGCGCAATGTGGGCAGCAAGCCTTACGGTGTTGTCATCTGCGATCATCGTGAACTCCACATGTGACTTGAGCGTGGGATCACTGCGCCACCTCCTGACGTAATTGGCCAGGTCCTCGGAGGCTTTCACGAGCGGCAGACCATTACTGGGCTCGGGTGCACCAAGGAGTTGTGCCGCCGAACCGTTGATCAGGCGAATATTATTGTCGGCGTCGGCGACGACGATACTCTCGCGAAGATGCTGAACAATGTATTCATTGAGTTCGGAGAGGTTTGCCAGATCGACACCGCGCTGGCGGGCCAGCGCCTCGCTGATCTGGATCCGCCTCGCGAGAGGACGCACTGCCATCGATATGGCAAAAATGATCGCCCCGAGTATGCCGGCAGCAGAGTAATTGCCGGCATCGCTTACGCCACCCAGCTGCGAGAAGAACTGCTCGCCAAGGATTGCCAGCGCAGCCAGGGCAGCAAATATGACCGGTGCCTGCAGCGGCAGGACGAGGCTGCCGGCGCCGAGAAATACGACTAACAGCCCACCCAGGCCGCTGGTTATGCCGCCGCTGGCATGCATCAGTATCACGATCGCAGCAATATCCGCCGTGATCTGCGCAAGCGCCTGAAGGCCGGCTGACACCCAGCGCTGACGTATGGCCAGCCCGGAGATCACTGACATCACGAAATAGCCTGCTGCTGTTGCAGAGAACAGCGCCGGATAACGGTCACCGAAGAACCGCGGGTCGCCACTGGCGAAGAACAGCCCGAGCAACATGACGGCAACCAGCAGGCGAAAAACGTTCAGGGTGCCAAGCACCCGCCAGGTCAGATCCGGTTCTTCGGCGGGGCGCTGCTCACGGACTGCGCCGGCCGGTGTTCCCTCAATTGCCGTAACTTTCTGTTCCATGAAATATGCTGAAAACTCGCCTCAAGCGGACGTGCCGATTGTAGTGGAATAAGTGTAGAAAATGGGGATGAACGAAAAAGGGGACGTACCCTTTTTTGTGCCGGAGATTTGCTGACATTCAACCGATTAGTTGGGGTACGTCCCCTTTTTCGTTCATCCCCATTTCTCTATCTTTTGCGTCTGTGTCTGCTTTACGACAAAATACGCCGGATTTTTTGGCTGGCGCAGGCGGCTGCTGTGCCGCCCGGACGGACGACAAACACAATAATGAATCTCCACGAATACCAGTCAAAAGGGTTGTTTGCGGAATACGGCATTCCGGTTCCCAGAGGCTATCCGGCAAAGACAGCCGGGGAGGCCATGGACGCAGCGCGCAAACTCGAGGGCGAACTCTGGGTGGTCAAAGCGCAGGTGCATGCCGGAGGTAGAGGTAAGGCGGGCGGCGTGAAGTTGTGCCGGTCGGTAGAGGAGGTCGGTGAGAATGCCGGCAATATGCTTGGGCGGCGGCTCGTTACCAAACAGTCCGGCCCCGATGGCCTGCCAGTCAACGTCGTCTATGTCGAGGAGGGTTCTGCGATTGCACGCGAGCTTTATCTCAGCGTGCTCGTCGATCGCGAACTGGGCCGGGTGACATTCATCGCGTCGGCCGCCGGAGGAATGGATATCGAACAGGTTGCCGCCGATACTCCCGAAAAAATAATTACGGTTGCCATTGATCCGAATGATGGCGTTCAGGACTCCCAGATCGCGGCGTTATCGGCGGGCCTCGGCCTCGGCGACGGTCAGACGGAGCAATTCGCTGACCTCATTCGACGCCTTTACGATCTCTTTATGGAGTGCGATGCGAGCCTGGTTGAGGTAAATCCCCTGATCGTTACCGAAGACGGTGACGTGCTGTCACTTGACGCAAAAATCAATATCGAGGAGAACAGCCTGTTTCGCCAGGAGCGCCTGCTCGAGCTGCGCGACATGTCTCAGGAAGATGAGATGGAACGAGAGGCGGCCGAACACGACCTCAACTATGTATCGCTGGACGGCAATATTGCATGCATGGTTAACGGCGCCGGCCTTGCCATGGCGACGATGGATCTGATCAAGCTGCATGGTGGAGAGCCGGCAAATTTTCTTGATGTCGGCGGTGGTGCGACCAGCGACAGGGTTGCCGAGGCCTTCAAACTCATACTCTCCAATGAAAAGGTTGCCGCAATCCTGGTGAATATTTTTGGCGGCATCGTCCGCTGTGATCTGATCGCGGAAGGCATCATCAGCGCGGTCAGAGAGGTCGGCGTCAGCATGCCGGTCATTGTGCGCCTCGAAGGCACCAACGTAATCAGGGGCCGACAGTTACTGGCGTCGAGCGGCCTGGAAATTACCGCCGCCGACGATCTCACGGATGCGGCACATAAAGTTGTCGCGGCGGCGGCATGAAGAATCAACAATCATGAGCGTACTGGTCGACAAAGATTCCAAGGTGATCTGTCAGGGGATAACAGGCAATCAGGGCTCCTTTCACACCGAACAATGCCTGGAGTACGGCACCAGGGTTGTGGCAGGTGTTACTCCCGGACGTGGTGGACAGGAGGTTCTGGGCGTACCGGTATTCGACACCGTGAAAGAAGCAGTGGCCGACTCTGGTGCTGATGTCAGCATGATCTATGTGCCTGCGCCGTTCGCCGCAAGTGCAATCATCGAGGCAGTCGAAGCAGGTGTTGGCCTGATCGTCTGCATTACCGAGGGCGTTCCGGTCCTCGACATGGTGAAGGTGAAATCGGCAATGACGGGCAGCGACAGCCGGCTGATTGGTCCGAACTGTCCGGGCATCATTACCTCAGACGAATGCAAGATAGGCATCATGCCCGGCTTTATTCACAAGAAAGGCAAGGTCGGCGTGATATCGCGCTCCGGTACTTTGACCTACGAAGCGGTTTTTCAGACGACCCAGAACGGCCTTGGCCAGAGCACCTGCATCGGCATCGGCGGAGATCCGGTCCGTGGAATGGGCTTCATTGATTGCCTGACGCTTTTCGAGTCAGATCCGGAGACCAAAGGCGTGATCATGGTGGGTGAAATCGGCGGCACTGACGAGGAGGCGGCTGCCGAGTATATGAGTTCGGAAGTCTCCAAGCCGGTGGTCGCCTATATTGCCGGCGTCACGGCGCCTCCCGGCAAAAGAATGGGACATGCGGGCGCGATTATCGCCGGAGGCAAGGGAACGGCCGCCGACAAATTCCGGGCACTCGATGCAGCCGGGGCTGCAACCGTCCGTTCGCCGGCCGAACTTGGCAGTACAATGATGGAATTACTCGGTAACTGACCGATCTGTGCGGCGGGGCTTTAGCCCTGCCACATTGCCTGATTACGCAATGAAAAATTCCGTCCAAATCGCACTGGCCCAGATCG